>Ga0153918_1000131_pt1 | contig 59243 bp, 46 predicted proteins | sample TSFL002MetaG_FD_104687 | JGI IMG/M metagenome (GOLD analysis project Ga0153918, IMG submission 104687) | Attine ant fungus gardens microbial communities from Florida, USA - TSFL002 MetaG | ecosystem: Host-associated > Fungi > Mycelium > Unclassified | place: USA: Florida, Paynes Creek Historic... | reverse complement strand
GGGCTTGTCGTTGGGGTCGAGCAGGTTCACCGTGCCGGGGAGCAGGCCCTCGGTGTCGTTGCTCAGGACGGGGACCGTGACGGTGGAGCCGGCGGGGTTGCCCAGCTTCTCGTCGTTGTCGGCGGTCGGCTTTGCCTTGGGGATGTTGGTGAACTTGCAGTCGATTGCGCCGGCAACAGCGCCCTCCGGCATGGTGAACGTCGCTTCGTTACCCTCACCGGAGGAGATGACCTTATTGCCGTCAGCCGTGTTGATGCACTGCCACGTCGTCGTATAGGTGTCCAGGTTTGTATCGCCGGTACCCGTCTGAGTCGCGGTGTACTCCTGCCCGGGAAGGCCGAGAATAGGGCCCACCTCGACGGAGTCGTTGCCCTCCGTACCACCGGTGTTTCCCGTGTCGATGCCGTCGCCAGCCAACACCACGTTGAAGTCGTCGCCGTCGTTGACGCGCCCGTCCGGAAGCTCGATGCCGACTGACACCGTGGAGGGGGATGCCCAGGAGCCCAGGTCCGTCAGGCTGGTCACGTCGCCGGAGATCCTGGAGGTGCTCGCACTCTGACCGTTCGACGGGTTCACCTTCATGAGGGTTCCCGAGCTTTGAACATAAAGGTATCCGTCGGACCCGAATGCGATGGAATTGATGTTCGCCAGCGAAATAGTGCCACCGATGGGAGTGGCCGTCTGGGTCCCGCCCGCGGCCACCTGATCGGCGGAAACGCGGTAGATGCGGCTGGTGGTGCCACCTGCGACGATGTACATGTTTCCGCGAGCGTCGAAGGCAACGTCACCGTTTGCCCCCGAAGCTTGGGGCAAAGTGACCCGAAGGACCGAAGCCGAAACCGTATTCGCAGTCAAGTCGACGGCGGAATACTCAAAGGCGCCGTTAGCGCTTTGACCGCCGTAGAAGTACTGGCCCGTGCTGAGATCGACACCGCCCATGGTGCCCGCCGTCGCACTGCCAGCGGGGCGCGAGATTTCCGTCCATTCCTCTGATGAGGCCGAATAAACGAACACCTGAGAGGGCGTGGCTGCCACCAACTTGTCGCCACCGGCCACTACACCCAGCTGGTTGACGGCACCCCGGGCGCTTGCAGGCAACTGAAGTACAGCAGTGGCGTGGCCTGAAGCTTCATCGATCTGATAGATGTCCAGGCTGCTGCTGGTGCCGTACAGGGCGTTCGCAGGGAACGGGTCGGCGGCGAAGGCGGCGGCGGGAGCAATGAAGAAAGCTCCACCGGCAAGCACCGCTGCGGACAGCGTACTGGCAGCCGATTTGGCACCTCTTGATCGGGGATATTTTCTCTTGGCTGTGTTTGACATGGTTCCTCGTCGGGAGTCGAAAAATTGGGTGTTCAAACGACAGTCACGTTAGTCTACGGCGAGGCGCGAAGGGCAGGTGCTGGGATGAGAAATAAAGCTTGACCCCCGAAAGGGGGTCGAATTGTTACGCAACAAGAAGTGTGATTCGTCATCGTGATGCCTGCGTGGCCAGGGAGTGTCAACTGATCCCGAGCTCCGCGGATATTACAACGATACAGGCGAAAGATTCTTCATGAACGTTTCGGCACCTATGAGTTGAAACACGGGTGTGGAAGAGGTTCTCTGAACCTGGAACACAATGAGAGGGGACGGCCGGGTTGCTGGGGTGGGCGCCCGAGGGACCTCAGGCTTGCGTTGCTCGGTCGCCTGGCTGCGTGCAGATGCACGTCAAGGCCTTCGATGACGGAAGTTCCTGCACTGGGCATCAGCAAGGCATCGACGTGCAGCGGCCTCCTCTTGTCGACCCTTGACTTGATCCTTCCTCAGGCTTGAGAACGAGCGGCTTGCGCCTGGTCTCGAAGAGCGCGGTGGTCGCTGTCGCGGTCACCGCTCGCGATGACTTCTGCCACGACTGCCACGCGCTGCGGAGGCGGGATGCTCATGAAGATGACCGAGTCGCGGGCGAGGCCCCCAAGCTCTTGCTCGCGGGTGCCGGGCTCCTTGCCGACAAATAGCTTGGCCGTGTGGAGGAGCTCTTCCGGGAGGGTGTCGGAGATCGTTCGGAACGTCCAGACCATCGCCAGGCTCGTCTTAGAAAATATATCCGTCCGTATGTGCGGCTCGATACAACTCGATACGGCTTCCCGCAGGTCGGTCGATTGCGGCGTACTTGGATTTAACTCTCTGCAAGTACTTTTTGGCCGTCTCGCGTTGGACCCCGACAGCTGCCGCCACGGCTTCTAGCGACAACCCGGTGGCATAGAGAACCAGGACTCGTTCTTCCTGATCGCTGAGTGCCGGTCGTTCCGGGTCGTGGGCGACGATGCCGGCCCACTCCGTAGAGTGCCAGAAACCGCCTCTGAGGACGGTGTCGACGGCCCGTAGGATCTCAGTCTCGCCGTCACGTTTACCTAGAACTCCCTGCGCGCCCTCTCTGAGCATGCGGCGCACGAGGGGTGGCGAAGCCAGTGCGGAAAAGATCAAGACCCGAGTGCCCGCCTCGACAAGTGTCTTGACATCGCTCGGAAGCGCGTTGGGCTGCCTCTCGGCCATCAGGTCAAGCAGAACCAACTGGGGCCAAGCATCGCTGGGCGCGGTGCGGAGCCATCCCATGAGGGAGGGAAGCGTCTCCGCTTTGCGCACTACTTCCAGATGCGGTTGTTGGCCGAGGAGCGCGGAGGTGTAGGTGCGCTGAAGTAAGTGGTCCTCCACTACGGCAATTCGGTATGGCACCTCGTCCACTCCGCCCCCTGCTTGATCCTTCGAACCGGGCGCGTGTCCCGGGCATCCATCGGAGCCTAACGCGTTGTTACTGAGAGCTACTTACGCACCGTGCTACTGAGCTCCTTTGACCCCCGCCGAGAGGTCAATCGGATGGGTGCCGCTCGGGACACTGTGGTACCCGCCTCCGGCATCTTGCGATAAGTGCAGCGATGTTCAAGGCGCCCCGCAAATCGCGCGATGCCGTAAACTCATGTTCCATGAGTCGACTATTGGACGGGCCTGTGGCGCCGCGATTTTCTCGCTGCTTGGAAGAAGCCCTTCCCCGTTCCCAGGTCGCGGGGCACGTCCTCATCAACATCTTTCTTGTTTTCACATTGCCATTCTCCGACGTTTTGATTCCGCCCGCCTGTCTTGTGGCATTGGGCGCGCTCACGGTATTCGTCGGGGTCTTCGCCATGCTGGGCAGGTTACCCGCCGCGGCGTGTTTCTTTCTGCATTTTGCTTCCTTGGCCGTATATCTGGCCGCGGCGGCTGTTCCGACGGACCCTCTGTTTATCATGCTTTCGTCCCTCGCTCTTTGGTCGGGGATGTTGCCCTTGATATTGTGCCCCGGCGCATGGGCGATCTTGGCGAGCATGGGCGTCGCATTCGCCATGACGGTGGAGGTGTATGCGGTGCATGGTTCTTGGGGCATCGGCTATTCTAGAACCTTCGCTGTGCAGGGGTTTTTTATAACTCTGCTCGCCGCCCTACTTTTTCGGAAAATGAGAGCCATCACTCACGTTGCCGATGAGCAGGAAGAGCTCGCGCTCAATGAGGAGGCCAGGGTTGCGGAAGCGCTCGCCTTCCATGCGACTACTGCCGAATATCTGCGAATCATGCATGACACCGTCGTCAATACCTTCGGCGCTCTCACGCGTCTTCGGGGTGTCGGCGACGAGGCTATCCGCGATCGATGCCGCCGAGACCTGGAACGTCTTGGCGCTTTTCAAGCGCGAACCGGTGCTGGGGCGGCGCACGTTCTCAAGGAACTTGACGCCGTGGGACTCCCCGTTCGTTGGTCGGGGCTGACGGGGGACGGGCTCCATCGCTACGAGTCCTTGTTGCCGGTGGGCGTGCTGAGGGCCCTCGCCGATTGTGCTGCGGAAGGAATACGTAACGCAACAAAACACTCCGGGGCGTCCGAAGTTTTTTGTACTGTGAGCGTGATCGGACAGTTGTTTCGGCTTGAGGTTGAGGATCGCGGCCGGGGGTTCTTGAGGCATGCCGTGAACGAGCGCGGAATAGCCGGCTCGATTATGGGTAGAGCCAAGGCTGTCGGTATCGAGGCCAAGCTTGGAAGCGAGCCGGGCCGGGGAACGCGTTTGGTTTTGGAATACAATATGGGACGAGAATATGAATCTGATCCCGTGGATGACACCTTGAGTGGGGTCACGGCCACTGAAAGAATCGCCTACTGGTGGGCCTGCCTCACGCTTGGATCTGGCATCACCGCCATCGGATATAATTTTCTTGCGTACCGTGTCGCCCCGGTCAGCGTGCTCTTCGGAGTTGTCTTGATCTCTCTGCTCACGGCGAGCACGTTCGCCGTTCGCCGCTTCGTTGCCATCGATCCGCGGTGGCTTGAGACGGCGCTCCTGATCAGTATTCCGCTTGCCAATATTCTTGTGCTTCTAGGAGCCGAGCGTAGCCCGGACGATGCTCTCTTCCCTAGTCTGATGCTCACCTCTCTGCCAGCGTTGCTTTACGTGCTCCGAGGCTCGGTGGGGACATTTGTCCTCGCGGCGATCCTCCAATCGATGATCACCGCATGTCTCGCGGTGATCCTCTCCGCTACCCACGCGAGGGTGCAGATCCACTCACTGGTTGCGTGGGAGATCCCGGCGCTCGTCATGCTGGGCGCTCTCTTCGCCTTCTTCGGCCGGTTTGAGAAGGTCGGCGTGCAACTGGCAGCTCTGCAGCGAAGAGCGGCCATCTCACACAGGGAAGCCGTTGCACAGGAAACGGACATCGCGGTCCGCGAGCAGTGGAGCGCTTCTGCACTGCAAGATTCCCTGAGCCTGCTGTCTGATCTGGCAGACGGCACGCTCCGCATCGACGACGACGGCGTGCGGGAGCGATGTGCCCAAGAAGAATCCGCCCTTCGCGTCATCACCTCGATCCCTCCCCACGCCTCCCTCATGTCACGGTGGTTCCTGCTCGCGCTGGTAGAGGCCAGAACCCGCAAGCTTCGGCTTGAACTGCGCGTGGACGGAGCGCGTGTGAGCATGCCCAAAGTCGCCGAAGCGTTCGGCGAATTGCTCCTTCAGCATCTCACTTTGCTTCCTCCCGGTGCCAAAGTAGAGGTGAATATGCTTGAGCATCGCCATGCACCGCACCTTTTCGTCGTGACCGACTCAGGCTCGGGAAGGCTGTTCATGCCACCCGGCCAGGCAGGCGGCTATGGCGCAAGGGCGTGCGGCGGGCTGGAGGTCGTGACTCGGGAACTGGCTGGTCAAACCATGGTCGAAGCGACTTGGGTTGGTGCACTCACGTGATCTTGGGCGCAGGTTCAACTGCGCATTCCCGCTCGTCGTGGTGGGGGACGCTGCGGCTTGAAGCATCCATGCGTCCATGCCCTGTGGCTGCGATCTCCTTTCCGGGCGACCTGTCGCAGTGAGCGTATCGGCGAATCCTGATGTTTCACCCCATTATTGGGGTGCGCCCGTAAGACACTCTTTGGCGAGTGATATGGGGCTCCTGTTGGAGCCCCATCCGCTGCTCGGCGCCCTCATTCGCGAGGGTCGATGAAACCCTCGGACCACGCAATCCGGCCTAGGTCCAGCTGGGTGCTTGCCTTGACGCCCGCCTGCGTGTACTTGGCGCGGACCCGGTCCAGGTACTGCTTCGCGGTCGACGGGCGGACGTTCATGGCCGCGGCGACCTTGGCCAGCGGCAATCCGGAGGCGTACAGCACGAGCGCGCGTTCCTCCTGTCCGCTCAGAGGGGTGCGCCCGGAGTCTCCTGCGATGATGGACGCTAGTTCTGTGGTCAGCCAGGTTTCTCCGGCCAGGACTCCCCGAATGGCGGCGAGGATGTCCTCCTCGGTGTCGCGCTTACCGAGGACGGCGTGCACGCCGGCCATCACAACGGATCGAACTTGGGCCGGCGCGGAAAGCGCGGAAAGGATCACGATCTTCATGCCGGCGGCCAGGAGCGAGCGAACGAATTCCGTGGGCACCGCTTCGCCGCGATCGACCTGCAGATCCAGCACCAGCAAGTCCGGCCAGTCGGTCCGTGGACGCGCAGAAAGCCAGCTCGCAAACTCCTGGGAGGACTCTGCATGGAAGAGCACGTCGTAGCCACCCCGTTCGCTCAGGAGCTCGTGCGTGCGGAGCCGCTGGAGGAGATGATCCTCCACGATGGCTACTGTCACGGAGGGGCGGGGAGTCGTCGAGGGGTCGTGCTGCATGGGTTTTCCTTGGGAAGGCGTGGTCAGGAGAAGACCGAGAACGAGAGGCGGGAAGGCGGGGTTGAGGGGCTTGGGGGCGGCGGTACCAACACAATTTCGATGATGCCCGGTGGCCCGTCCGACATCAGAAAAGCTGTCGTCCCGGCCGGGGGCGGGTTCCCCGTGGGCAGCCACGCCGTGATGTCCTGCCGGTCGACCGGTCCAAGGAGGGTGAGTTGTAGCTTCCGGCCCACGGGAAAGATGGACGCGCTGATCCCGACATCACCGGCGGAACGAACGGCACGTTCCACCAGCAGCGCGAGAACCTCGGCGTCCCTGATGTTGGCGGTGTCCTGGGTTCCCGTGCGCAGCACGAGTTCGACTCGGGCCTCCCTTGCCGCCCTGAGCACCGGAATGATCGCAGGGCCAAGATGAACCAGCTCGGGGCTGACGGAGATCAGTTGTCGCAGGTAGGCTTCCTCTTCGGAGCACCGGCGACGTACGTCGATGTCCGTCGGTGATGCCTCGCCCAGGGCCACGCGCCGCAACAGAGCGACGGCGGACTGCAGGCCTGCATCCACCCATCGCTGGTATGAATCCTGGGCCGCCCTTTCGGCGTCGCGGGTCACCCGGGCCCTGAACGCACGCCGCTGCGCACCGGCCGTTTCCGCAGCCAGGGCCCGTAGGGTGGCGAGGAACTCGAGCCAGGCCCAGGAGAACCCCAGGCCGACGGTCCCGGCCACCGCAACGCACAGTGCGGCATCCAGGGACGAGCGGGCACCCCAGGCGGTCAGGGCCACGATGGTGCTCACCCATATCGCGACGACGGTGACCATGGCCCCGCGCCCGGGCCGGAGCATCACGAAGAGAGTGAACGGCGTTGTCACGGCCAGCGCCTGCCAATGGGCCGGCCCCACGGCCCCCATGCCGGTGGCGGCCGCGGAGAGGGCGAACGTCAGCGTGGCCGCGACCCCGAGCAAGGCAATCCCCGCGATGCGCCGGTATCCGTCGTGGGCGGTTGGCCGTGACGGAAGGGGAAGTATCCAGAACCGCGTGCCCATCCAGCACGCCACCATGACCCCCAGCATGACATACAGGGCGCCACCCACGTTGGTGCCGCCGGCAACCGTGAGGACGACGCTGATGGCGCTGGAACCGGCCGCCCACAGAAGGCTCGCTCGGCGCGTGATGGCTTCCAGCACCCGCCCCACATCGTTCCCCTGGGAAGCGTCGGCCTCCGTCTCCGAGCGGGAAGTCGACAGCGAGAATCTCACGGTGGTGCCGACATCCCGTTCGCTCGTCACCTCGGCCTCGAACCCGGCGTCGCGTGCGCGTCCCAGGACGGATTCCGTGAGCCCCCGGCCAAACATCGGCGAACTTTCGTTTGCCTCGCCTTCAGCGCCGGACCAGGTCCACCTCCCGGAACGCTTCGTCCCTCCTCGGAAGGCGAAGCCGCGTCCCTTGTCCGTGACGGTGACGACGATCCGGCCCTCGTCGAATTCCGAGTGCAGCTGGGCCTCATCGACGCCGGCATGCTTGCCGACATTGGTGAGCGCCTCCCGCACGGCGGCGAACATCGTCTGCAAGAGGGGGTCGACGGCGGGAGAAACGAGTGCCTCGATGTCCGCGTCCGTCAGGCCGGTGCGGACGACGCTGACCGGCGCCGTGGCGGCGAGTTCGCTGAGCGTCAGCCCGGCGCCATCCGCCGGGCCGAGGGGGGCGCGGTCCTTGAGGAGGCGTTCCAGATGTTCCACATCCCTGGCGCACTGGGTCCTCACCATGGCGGCGTCCCGCGTGGCGATACCCCCGTTCGCGATGGCGCCCAGCGTGTTGATGGCGGTGTCGTGGAGGGCGCGGGCCTCTTCGGCCACGGTGAGGCTCACACGGCGGTTGAGTTCCGCCTCTCCGATGGCATCGTGCGATGCGGACTCATCGCGGTCGGCGCGTGCCGACAGCGAGAGGAGGTGGGGCAGGCCCAAGGACAAGGCCACGACGATGCTCAACTGCGTGATGGGAATCGAGATCGTCAGGGAAGGTCCCCACTGCGGCAGGAAGAGCATCAGGGGGACCACGACGCTCGTGGTAGCGAGGGCGTTGGCGAGAATGACCCAGCGGCTCAGGATGAGCAGGCCCATGAGGCACGAGGCGAAGTCGATTTGCCAGCAGCAGGCGAGTGTCAGGCCGGAGTCGAGGGAGCCGCTGACCATGAATCCGGCGAGGGCGCTGGCGAACATGATGAACGGGAGGGCGAGTTCCCAGGAGTGGTTGCCCGTGCCCGGACCGGGAGCGGCGGCGTCCCGAAGGAGCAGGGGTTTGCGGACCGCGAGGCCGGCGCCCGCGGCACCCATGCCGATGCCAAGGAATACGAGGGCCAGCGGCCACGCCCGTGTGCCTGCCGAGATGAGGGTCGCGACGACCATCACCACGTGCCATACGGCGGCGAGGAGCATGACCACACGGACGATGGCGGCGAGGACGGAGCGTGTGGCCCAAGCCATCTCCGTGCCACGAGAAGATGACGAGGCGAGCGAATCGTTGCGCTCCTGACCCGAATTCAACGTGCTCGCCCCCTTGGCTCGCGGCTCCTGTCCCCGGGAACCGCGAAGGGCACCCTTGGAAAGTATGGAGCGTGGCGTGGCGACAGGGGCCAGCAACGGCGCGTGGATGCGGCGCGTCGGGGGTCGTGCGGGCCAAATGACCCCTGCCCGGGGGTCCTGGAAGCGGGGCGGGCAGGTGAGTTTCCGGTAGCGGCGCTCCGAGTCACCCCTCGTAGCCGCTGAGCCAGCGCACGCCGTGGCGGTTCTTCACCTGGCCGTCGTGCGCGCCCCACAGGCGTTCCTGGAGCGGGCCCAGGACCGCGCCGCCCTCCGTCGGCTCGGTGGAACATCGCGTGAGTGTCTCAGGATCCGCTGTTCCGAGCAGTGCGAGGACACGGAGCGTCCGTTCGTCGTGGGTCGATGAGGTAAAGGCTACCCCTGCGTCGCGAGCTCGTGAACCCGCCACAGCGCGGCGTAGCGTCCGCCCAGCTCCAGCAGCTCCTCGTGGGACCCCTGCTCCACGATCGCCCCGTGGTCCAGCACCACCACACGGTCCGCCGCGGCCGCCGTCTGCAGGCGGTGCGCCACGATGACCGTGGTGCGCTCCCGCGCCACCGCCCGCATGGCGGCCCCGACCCTGGCCTCGGTGACGAGGTCCAGGTTGGACGTCGCCTCGTCCAGCAACAGGACGGGCGGATCCACGAGCTCGGCCCGCGCCAGCGCCATGAGCTGGCGCTGGCCCGCAGAGAGCGAGCGGCCCCGCTCGGAGATCGCGCTGAGATACCCCTGGGGGAGCGAAGCGATGAACTCGTGGGCGCCCACGGCCCGCGCGGCCGCCTCGACCTCCGCATCGCTCGCGTCCGGCCGGCCGTACGCAATGTTGTCCCGCACGGATCCGGTGAAGAGGAACGCCTCCTGCGGCACGTACCCCAGCTGCCCGCGATAGGAGTCCAGCGTGAAGCGGCGCACGTCCGTTCCGTCGGCCAGCACGGAGCCCCCGTTCACATCGTAGAAGCGGGCCAGCAGCTTCATGATCGTGGACTTGCCGGCGCCCGTCTCTCCCACGAGCGCCACGGTCTCGCCTGGCGCGAAGCCCAGGCTCAGACCCACGAGCGCCTCAGGGGAGTCCTCGGCCCCCGGGTACGCGAAGTGAACCTCGTCCAGGGCCATCTCCCCGCGCAGCCGCCCCACCTCCACGGCGTCCGGCGCCTGCGGCGTGAGCGTGTCCAAGCGCATGAGCCCCGCGATGCGCCGCGCCGACACCGTGGTCTGCTGCCACGAGTCGAAGACCTGCGAGAGCTGCTGGATGGGGGAGAAGAAGAGGTTGACGTAGAGCATGAACGCCACGAGCGCGCCCGTCGTGAGATGCCCTCGTTCGATCAGCACGGCGCCGAGCCCCAGCACGATCGCGTCCGCCACCGCGGAGAGGAACTGCACGAACGGGAAGTACAGCGCCATGATCTTCTGTGTCGCCGTCCTGGCCGCCACGTAGGACGCACCCAGCGCCCGGAAACGGGCCCGCGCAGCGTCCTCGTGCACGAAGGCCTGCGCCTCGTGCACCCCGGAGAGGGACTCCTGGAAGTCCGCGTTGACGATGGAGATCCGCTCGCGTGAGAGCTCGTACAACATCTTGGCCCGGCGCCGGAACGCCACGGTCGCGAACGCCAGCGGGACCACCACGGTGAGCGTGGCGAGCGCGAGCGGCGCGTCCACGACGAACAGCGCCACGCCCACGCCCACGAAGGTCACGATCGCCACGAGTGCGGAGAGCAGGCCGTTCTCCACGAGCTGCTCGAACTGGCTCACGTCCGTGGTCATGCGCGTCATGATGCGCCCGGCCATTTCGCGCTCGTAGTAGTCGAGCGAGAGCCGCTGCAGCTGCGCGAACACGCGGATGCGCAGCGCCAGCATGACCCGCTGGGCGGCCCGCCCCAGCACGAACGTCTCCCCGACGCCGGCCAGCAGGTCCACGAGCGTGATGAACAGGAAGACCGCGGAGGCCACCATGACGATCCGCATGGAGCCCTCCTGTACCCCCTCGTCCAGACCCGACTTCACGAGGATCGGTCCCACGAGCCCGCACAGCGCGTCGACGAGCACCAGCACGAGCCCCACGAGCAGCGGCTTCCGGTACTCGCGCAGGATGGTGCGCAGCGAGAACTCCGGCCGGTGCGCCGCTTCCGCGTCGACGTCCACGGTGGGCACGTCCTTGACGGGCGGCAGCTTGGCCACCTGCGCCAGCAGCTGCGGCGTGGCCGCGAGCGCCCCCGTGGGGCCCTTGCCGCGCCCGCCTCCGCCCATGCCGCCCCCCATTCCGTTGGGGCGCCCGGCGGTCGGCCGGGTGGGGGTCAGCGTCAGCATCGACTGCCCGACGCCGCGTGCCGGCCCGCCGTCGCCGTCTGGGCGCGCGCCGGACTCACCGCCCGTGGGTGCCGCTCCCGCGGAATCCGTGGCGGTTCCGGGGCGTGGCCACGCGGCGGAGGTGACGCCGCCCGCCCGACCCGCCCGGGCGGCGTCGGGCACGGGAAGGGAGGCCTCCTCCGGGGGCATCCCGGAGAGCAGGGCGCGGTAGCGTTCGTTGCGTTCGGTCAGCTCGTCGTGGGTGCCCTCATCCGCCACGCGGCCGTCCTCCAGCAGGACCACGCGGTCGGCGAGGTGCAGAGTGGAGCGGCGGTGTGCCACGAGCAGCACGGTGCGATCGCCCAGGATGCCCGTGAGGCCCTCGTGGATGGCCTCCTCGGTGCGGGCGTCGATGGCGCTCGTGGCGTCGTCCAGCAGCAGGATGCGCGGCTCGGCCAGGATGGCGCGGGCCAGGGCGATGCGCTGGCGCTGGCCGCCGGAGAGGGACTGGCCGCGCTCGCCGACCACGGTGTCGTAGCCGTGGCGCAGCTCGGAGATGAAGCCCTCCGCTTGGGCGATCCGCGCCGCCGCTGCGACCTCCTCGTTCGTGGCGTCCGGCCGGGAGTAGGCGATGTTGAAGCGCACCGATTCGCTGAAGAGGAAACTGTCCTCGAAGACCACGCCGATCTGCCGGCGCAGCGAGTCCAGAGTCACGCCCCGGACGTCGCGCCCGTCCACCAGCACGGCGCCGCCCTGCGGGTCGTGGAAGCGCGGGACGAGCATGGCCGCCGTCGTCTTGCCGGAGCCGCTGCCGCCCACGAGGGCCACGCGCTCGCCGGGGGCGATACGCAGGGAGAGGCCGTCCAGGATCGGTGCGCCGGCGCCGTCGGCACCGGCTTCCGCCGCGCCATCCGCCGCGCTCTCCGCCGCGTGCGAGAAGCGGACGTTCCGGAACTCGATCTCGCCGCGCAGGACGGGCAGTTCCTCCGCGTCCGGGGCGTCGGCGATGGCGGGCGCAGTGTCCAGGAGCTGCGCGATGCGCTCCACCCCGGCGCGGGCCTGCTGGGCGATCGCCATGAGCCCGGCGAGCTGCCGGGCTGGGGCCAGCATCTGGGCCAGGTACGTGGAGAACGCCAGGAAGGTGCCCAGCGTGATCTGGTGCCGGATCGCGAGCCAGCCGCCCAGGGCCAGGACTCCCACCTGCCCGAACACGGGGATGGACTCCAGCAGCGGTTGGAAGCGCGACTGGATGCGCGTGGTGCGCATCTGCGATCCGTAGAGGCGCACGGAGGAGTCCGCGAGCCGGTCCAGCTCCCGCCGCTCCTGCCCGAACGCCTTGACGACGCGCACGCCGCCCGTGGCCTCGTCGACGATCTGGACCACGTCGCCCTCGCGCTGCTGCGCGTCCCACGTGGCGGGGAAGACGCGCGAGCGCATGCGGTAGGAGACGGCCACGAGGGCGGGCACCACGGCCAGTGCCACGAGGGCCAGCAGGGGCGAGAGCACGAACATCACGACGAGGGAGAGCGCCAGCATGACGAGGTTGCCGCTGACGATCGGCAGCATCATCAACAGGGACATGACGAGCGTGGAGTCGGAATTGGCGCGGGCCACGAGCTGACCCGTCGGCATGGAGTCCAGGGTGCGGAAGTCCATGGATTGCAGGTGCGAGTGCATGTCCAGGCGCAGCTCGTTCTGCACCTCGAAGGCCACCCGGCCGCCGCGGTAGCGCCGCAGGAAGGCGAAGCCGAAGGTCGCCGCCGCGAAGACCAGCAGCAGCGTCAGCCACAGGCCGAGACCTCCCTCGCCCCGCCCGATCACGCCGTCCATGATCTGCCGTGCCACGAGCGGGGTGGCCACCTGGAAGAGCCCGCCGAGCAGGGAAGCCCCCAGCGCGATGAACAGGCCCACGCGGTGGCGCAGGAGGTAGCCCCAGAGGCGGCGGACCCAGCCGGTCTGGGCCTCGGGCCGCACCGCGGGGCGCGTCGCCGCGCTCATGCCCGTGCCACCCGGGTGGACTGGGCCTCGGTGCCCGATGTCGCCCGCGCGTCGAGGGCGGCGTCGATCGAGGCGCCCAGCTCGGCGAGCCAGGCCACGCCGTCCTCGGGCCGCCCGGTGAGCGCGGCGAGCGCGGAGAACTCGAGGCGCAGGCGCTCCTGGGCCGCCGCATAGGCGGCGAGGCCGGCGTCGGTCACTCTGAGGGTCCTGGCCCGTTGGTCGCCCTCGACGCCGTGGCGCTCCAGGAATCCGCGGCGGGAGAGCGAATCCACCGTGGCGCTGATGGAGGGCTTGCCGACGGCGAGGCGCTGGGCCAGGCGGCTGGCCCGCCCCTCGCCGTCCGCGATCGCGGAGAGCGCGCGGAAATCGGCGAGGCTGAGCGGCGCGGACGCGCGCTCGAAGACCCGGGCCAGGCGGGTGAGCGTGAGGACGGCGGCGTCGAGGGAATCGTGCATGCCAACCACGCTACGCCGATGGTTCGAACCCCGAACCATCCCTCTCGGGGCGTTTCGTCACACTCCGTCGCGCCGGCCGTGCGGCCCACCCGGCGCCGTCTCAAGCCGTCACATGACGCGGCCGGGCGGGCCGGCCCGCGACACATGCGGCAACCCGGGGACGCACGCTGACGCGGCCCTTGGCCGCCGGGCCGCGGCCGGAGAGATTGGGGACACCGGACGGGCCGGCACCGCCCGCCCCCGGTTCGACCACAGCAGCCGCTCTCGAAAAGGCCAACCATGACCTCGCTCCTCACCCGCACCGATCACCGTCGCACCCGCAGCCGCCGCGTCGCCATCGCCCTCGCCGTCCTCACGACGGCGACCGCGTTGACCGCGTGCTCGGGTGGGGCGGACCGGACGGCGGCCAAGGCCCCCGCCGCCCTCACCGACCAGGCCGCCGTCGCGAACCTCGCCAAGGCCCCGGCACGGGACGACCCGAACGCCGTGGAGGGCGGCACCCTGAAGCTCTCGATGTCGCAGGACCCGGTGTGCCTCGACGGCGGGCAGGTCTCCACCGCCGCGCTGCAGGTGCTGGGGCGCCTGTACTACGACAACCTGACGACGCTGGACGCGGACGGCACGCCGCAACCGTGGCTCGCCCGGTCCTGGGACCTCTCCGGGGACGGGAAGACCTACACCTTCCACCTGCGAAAGGGCGTGACGTTCTCCGACGGGACGGCCTTCGACGCCAAAGCGGTCGTGGCCAACTTTGACCACTGGCGCGCCCCGGCCACGAAGTCCCCGCTCGCCGGCGCCTACATCGCGCCCATCAAGTCCACCAAGGTCCTGGACGCCAACACGCTGCAGGTCAAGCTCAGCTACCCCTACAGCGCCTTCCTCAACGTCCTGGCCCAGGGCTGGCTGGGCCTGACGAGCCCCAGGCAACTCGCCACGGCCAGCAACCAGGAGATCTGCGAGGCGCCCGTCGGCACCGGGCCGTTCGTGGTGGACAAGTACACGCCGGGAGAGTCCTTGACGCTGCACCGGCGCAAGGACTACGACTGGTCCGCCTCGTACCTGAACCACAAGGGGCCGGCATACCTGGACGCGGTGGACATCAACTTCGTCTCCGAGGCCTCGGTCCGCTACAGCTCCCTCACGAGCGGCGAGTTCGACGCGACGGATGCGGTGTCCCCGCAGAATGCGGTGGCCGTAGCATCCAACCCGAACTTCGTGTACCGGAACATCGCTCGCCAGGGGAACCCCTCGCGTCTTACCCTCAACACCTCCCGGGCGCCGTTCAACGATGTCCGGGTGCGCAGGGCCCTCTCGGAGGGAATCGACCTGGACGGCATCGTGAAGACGCTCAGCTATGGGCAGTTCGGCCCCCAGCACGCGTATCTGGCCCCGACCACTCCATACGCCGACAAGGGTGCCAACGGGCGCTTCGTCCACGACCCCCAGAACGCGGCGAAGCTGCTGGACGAGGCCGGCTACTCGAAGAAGGACGCCGAGGGATACCGCGTGGGCAAGGACGGCAAGCGCCTCACGGCCTACCTCCCCGTGGCCCAATCCACGAGCCCGAGTCCCTTCAACGACTTGTTCCAGGCGGAGGCCAAGAAGCTGGGCCTCGACGTGAAGATCCAGCAGGTCACCGCGGCGGAGAGCGCCAGCCGCCGGGCCACGGGTGATTACGACCTCACGACCGGCGTGTGGCACACGAACACCCCGGATGGCCTCTACGTCCTGTATTCCTCCAACGAGATCACGTCCAAGGAGCGCATCGGCCAGAACTCGGCGCGCCTCACGGACAAGGAACTGGACACCCTGCTGCTCAAGGCCCGCCAGACGACGGACCCGGCCCAGCTCAAGAAGCTCTACAAGGACGCGGAACTGCGCCTTGAGCAACTCGTCCCCGCCATCCCGCTGTACGACAACTACACCTCGTGGGCCGTGAACAAGGACGTGCACGGCGTCCCGGCGGACTCCTCCCACGGCGTCCCGCTCTTCACCCTGGCCTGGAAGGACGGCGGAAAGTGAGGGCCCTCGCCCTCGGGCGGGTGGTGGCCCGCCGGGCCCTGAGCGGGGTCCTGGTCCTCTGGGGCGCGGCCACGATCACCTTCGCCGCGCTGCACACCGTCAAGGGTGACCCGGCCCTGGTGCTCATGGGAGGGGAGGAAGCCAACCCCTCCCCGGAGGCGCTCGCCGCCGTCCGGGAGGAGTACGGCTTCGACAAGCCACTGTGGGTGCAGTACGGGATCTACTTCTCCCGCCTGCTGCACGGCAATCTGGGCGACTCGTACCAACAGCACCGCTCGGTCCTGAGCGCCATCGGCATCCAGCTGGGCCCCACGATCGTGCTGGCGCTGAGCACCGCGGTCGTCGCCGTGGTGCTCGCCCTCGCCGTGGCCCTGGCCACGGCGGGGCGCGGGCCCACGGTGGCCGGCGCCGTCAACGCGGTCACGACGGTGCTCTCCTCGGTCCCCGGGTTCGTCCTCGGCATCGCGCTGCTCTTCGTGTTCTCCGCGTTGCTCCCGATCCTCCCCTCGGCGGGGAACGCGGGCGCGGCCTCCTTGGTGCTTCCCGTCGTCACCCTGGCGCTGCCCATCGCGGCGCACCTGGTGCAGGTGCTCCAGCCGGAGCTCGACGAGGTCCTGGAACAGCCCTTCATCCTCACGGCCCGCACGCGCGGGGCGAGCGTGGCGAGCACCAAGATCCGCCACGCGCTGCGCCACTGCCTCATGCCGATCGCGACCATGACGGGCTTCGTCGTCGCCGGCCTGCTGGGCGGCGCGGTCCTCGTCGAGACGGTCTTCTCCCGCCAGGGCCTCGGCCGCCTCGCCACGGCGGCCGTTAGCAACCAGGACCTCTCCCTGGTGCTGGGCGTGGTGCTCTTCGCCGCGCTCGTCTTCGTCCTCGTCAACCTCGCGGTGGACGTCGTCTACTCGCTCCTCGATCCCTGATTGGCCACGGTATGACCTCCCTCGTCTCCGATCCCACTCTGCTTCCTTCCCCGCCCGACGCCGCGGGCACGGCCCCCGTGCCCGCCCCGCCTTCCGCGGCGGTCACCGCCCCGGCCGGCACCCCGGAGACCGCGGGACGCGCGGCGAGCCCCCGTCGTCGGGCATGGCGAGGCGCCGCGGCACGGATCACCGTGTCCCTTTCCGGCGTCTTCCTCCTGGCGCTGCTCGTCGCGGCGCTCTTCCCGGGCCTGCTCACGCGGCAGGACCCCGTCGCCGTGACGCTGGGCGTGCCGCTCTCCCCGCCCTCCGCCGGTCACCCGCTCGGCACCGACGAGGCCGGCCGCGACGTCTTCTCCCGCCTGGTCCACGGGGCCGGGGCGTCCCTCGGGATCGGCTTCGGCGCCACGCTCATCGCCGTGGTGGGCGGGGCCCTCGTGGGGCTGATCGCGGGCCTGGGCAACCGCCTCGTGGACGGCTTCTTCATGCGCGCCGTCGACTGCCTCGTGGCGGTGCCGGACCTGCTGCTGGCGATGATCGTCATCACGGTCTCCGGGGCAGGCGTCGTCACGGCGCTCGTCGCGGTGGGCGTGGCTGGCATCCCGAGCGTGGCCAGGATCGTGCGGGCGCAGACCCACCAGGTGCGCGTCTCGCCGTACATCGAGGCCGCGCGGATCCTGGGGCTCAGCCGCACCACGGTGGCCCTGCGCCACGTCCTGCCCAACGCGTTCCGCCCGCTCATCCCCGCGGTGGCGCTGCGCATCGGCGGCGCGATCGGCGCGGGCGCCGGGCTCTCCTTCCTGGGGCTCGGCGCGCAACCGCCGCGGCCCGAATGGGGCGCCATGATCTCCACCGGCCGCAACTTCCTGGTTAACGACCCGCTCCTGGTGCTGTGGCCGGCCCTCGCCATCACCCTCACGGTGCTCGCCACCGGAACCCTCGGCCGCGCGCTCAAGCGCCGCCTGGAAGGACGTGACCTCGCGTGAGCACCGTACTGAGCGAGCCCCGGAACGGGCTCCGTGACGCCGGGGCGCGGGACGCGACCCCCGGAAACGCCCCCCTCGTCGAGGTGGACGGGCTGAGCGTCTCCTTCACGACGGCGGGCTCCCGCCTCACCGTCGTGAAGGACGTGAGCTTCTCCATCCGGCCCGGCACCGTGCTGGCGCTCGTGGGGGAGTCCGGCTCGGGGAAGTCGGTGACGAGCCGCTCCCTCATCGGGCTCGCCGGCGCCGGCGCCCGGGTCGAGGCCCGCACCTTGAAGGTGGCGGGGCGGGACGCCCTGGGCCTGAGCGAGAAGCAGTGGCGCGGCGTGCGCGGCAAGGACGTGGGCTTCGTGCTGCAGGACGCCCTCGCCTCGCTGGATCACCTGCGCCGAGTGGGCGCGGAGGTGGAGGAACCGCTGCGCCTGCACAGCGGCCTCACGCGGGCGCAGCGCGCCGAGCGGGTGCTGGAGCTGCTGGGGCGGGCCGGCATCCCCGACCCGGCCTCGCGGGTGCGGCAGTACCCGCACCAGCTCTCCGGTGGGCTACGGCAGCGGGCGCTCATCGCTTCCGCGATCGCCAACACGCCGCGCGTGCTCATCGCCGACGAGCCGACCACGGCCCTGGACGCCACCGTCGCCGCCCAGATCCTGCGCCTGCTGGGCGGGCTCGTGGGGGAGGAGGGCGCGCTGCTCATGGTCAGTCACGATCTGGCCGCCGTCGCCAGCATCGCGGACCGGATCGCCGTCATGAACGACGGCCGGATCGTGGAGGAGGGCCCGGCGGAAGCCGTGCTGCAGGACCCGCAGGATCCCTACACCAAGCGCCTCCTCGCGGCCGTTCCGTCCCTGGCCTCGCGCGGCAGGAGGCTCTCCGACGAGCCGCCGGCCGCGTCCGGCTGGGCCGCGTCAGCCTGGGTCGCCGCCGGGACGCCGGCGCCGGGGGCGGCGGAGGGGAGCGCGACGGCGACGCCGCGCGCGGAAGGCGGCCACGCGGCGTCGGGCATTGAGGCCGCGGGCGACGCGGCGGGCGCGGCGCTGCTGGAGCTGCGCGGAGTGAGCAAGTCCTTCCGGGGCTTCGACTCCGTGACGCGGCCCGTGCTGCGGGACGTCTCGCTGCGCTTGCACCGCGGGGAGACGCTCGGCGTCGTGGGGGAGTCGGGCTCCGGCAAGACGACGGCCGCGCGGATCGCGCTGGGCGTGGAGGCCGCGGACGAGGGCCTGGCGCTCGTGGGCGGCGTCCCGTGGGCGGACGTTCCGCGCGCCGAGCGCGAGCGGGTGCGCCGCGGGGTGCAGCTCATCTCGCAGGACCCGCTCGGCTCCTTCGACCCGCGCTACACGGTGGGCAAGGTGCTCGCCGAGCCGCTCGCCGCTGTCGGGGTGCGCGGGGCCGCGGCCCGGCTCAGGGCCGCCGAGCTCCTCGACCTGGTGCGGCTGCCGGTCTCGACGCTGGAACGGCGCTCGCTGCAGCTCTCCGGAGGGCAGCGCCAACGCGTCGCGATCGCCAGGGCGCTTGCGGTGGCGCCCTCCGTCATCGTCGCGGACGAGCCCGTCTCCGCGCTGGACGTGTCGGTGCAGGCGCAGATCCTGGACCTCTTCGCGGACGTGCGGCGCGAGTACGGCGTGGCGTCCCTGTTCATCTCGCACGATCTGGGCGTGATCAACCACGTCTCCGACCGCGTCATGGTGCTCTCCGGCGGAGAGGTCGTCGAGTCGGGCGGGGCCGAGGACGTGCTCCGTCACCCGCAACACCCCTACACGCGGGAGCTCCTAGCCGCGATCCCACGGCTGGACGCCCGGCGCGGGGCGGGCGAACCGGAAGGACGGATCTCTTGAGCACCTTCGACGACGGCGCACCGCGCCGGCTGAGCCTGGGCATGAACGTCCTGGGCCTGGGAGGGCATGCCGCCGCGCGCCACTTGAAGGAGGTGCCCGCCACCGCCACGGTGGACGTGGACTACTTCACCCACATCGCCCGGATCTCGGAGGAGGCCTGCCTCGACGGGCTCTTCCTCGCAGACGGGCCCGCCTTCCAGGGCGGTTCCTCCGCGGGGAAGCTGGATCCGATCGTGCTGCTCACGGCGGTCGCCGCCGCGACCAGCCGGATCGGCGTGATCGCCACGGCGTCCACGTCCTACAACCACCCGTACAACCTGGCGCGGCGCATCGCCTCGCTCGATCACATCAGCCGCGGGCGCGCCGGGTTGAACGCCGTGACCACGGCGGGGGACGCCGCCGCCCGGAACTTCGGGCAGGAGGGCGCGGCCTTCCACTCGGACCGCTACCGCCGCGCGGACGAGTTCATCGACGTGGTCACGAGGCTCTGGGGCAGCTGGCGCGAGGACGCCAACGAGTTGGACGCGGACGGCGCCATCGTGGCGCGACCGGAGCGGGCGCGGCCGTTGGACTTCGAGGGCGAGTTCTTCTCCGTCGCGGGCGCGGGCACCCTGCCTCGCACCCCGCAGGGGCGGCCCGTGCTGGTGCAGGCCGGCGCGTCGGAGGGCGGCAAGGCCCTGGGCTCGCGCTGGGCCGATGCCATTTTCACGGCGCAGACCACGCTGCCCGACGGCGTCGCCTTCGCCAAGGAGATGCGCGCCCGTGCGGCGGCCTGGGGGCGCAACCCCGCGCATCTGAAGATCCTGCCCGGGCTGTCCACGGTGATCGGTTCGACCCAGGAGGAGGCGCGCCGGCGCCGGGACGAGTTGGATTCTTACCTGAGCTTCGAGCAGGAGTACGCCGCGATTTCGCGGCGGCTGGGCGTGGACGTGACCGAACTGGACCTCGACGCTCCGCTGGACTGGGCGGCCTTCGGGACGCCGGACGATTCCGTGCGCAGCAGCCACGGTTTCCTCGAGGCGCAACTGAGCCTGGCCAGGCGGGAGAGGCTCTCGCCGCGCCAGCTGGTCAAGCGCATCCGCAGCGGGCACCGGCTCAGCGTCGGCACGCCCGAGCAGATCGCCGACACGATCGAGGAGTGGTTCAGGGCCGGGGCGGCGGACGGCTTCAACGTCATGCCGGACGCGTTCCCCTCCGGTGCGGAGATCTTCGTGGAGCAGGTGGTGCCCGAGCTGCAGCGCCGCGGGATCTTCCGCCGCGAGTACACGGGCAGCACCCTGCGCGAGCACCTGGGGCTGCCTCTCTTCAGGGACGAGGACGCGGCCGTGCCGGCGTGAGGCGAGCAAAGCACCCGCGCACCGGGGGCCCTGGACCGGGCCTTAGACGATGCGGTTGCGCTGCTCGCCGAGGCCCTCGATGCGGGTGACGAGCTCGTCGCCGGCCCTGAGCCAGGGGCGGCGGCCGTCCTCGCCGCGGCGGCCCAGGGCCACGCCGCCCGGCGTGCCCGTGAGGACGAGGTCGCCCGGCTCCAGCGTGATGATGTCGGAGAGGTACTCCACGAGGGCCACGGCGTCGAAGACGAGGTCGCCCGTCGAATCCGACTGCATCACCTCGCCGTTGACGAGCGTCTCGATGCGGGCACCCGGCACGAACTCGTCCGGCGTCACGACCCACGGGCCCACGGGCGTGGAGGCCTCCCAGGCCTTGCCCGCGCTCCACTGCGAGGTGCGGCCCTGGTAGCCGCGCATCGAGACGTCGTTCGCGATCGCGTAGCCCCCGATCGCGGCGCGCGCCGCGTCACCGCGCAGGCGCCGCCCGCCGGAGCCGATGACGACCGTCAGTTCGCCCTCCCAGTCCAGGCGGTGGTCCTCGGGCGGCACCTGGATCTCGTCCTGCGGGCCCGTGAGCGAGAGCGCGTACTTCGTGAAGAGCGTGGGGTACTCGGGGATCTCGTTGCCGGTCTCCTCGATGTGGTTGCGGTAGTTCAGGCCGACGCAGATCACCTTGGCCGGGCGCAGCACCGGTTGGGCCAGTTCGCCATGCGACGGGGCGGGCAGGGCCGGATTGCCCGCGTCCGCGGCGTCGGCCACCCGCAGGGCCTCGGCCCGCTCGGCGTCGCCGGCAGCGAACCAGGCGCCCACGTCGGCGAAACCGGGCAGGGGGGTCAGGGTGGCGTCGTCGTTCACCCGGACGGCGGTCGTGGAGGCGCCGGTGCGCGCAGTCGCAAGCTTCATGCACCCATGCAAGCACGCGCCGCTGTGCCGGGGCACGCGTGTGAACGGGTAGTTTGGTCCGGAACCGCCGCTCGCACCGGCCCGCCCCCAGGAGGATGCATGTCGACCTACACGTTCATCGCGTGCCGCGCGAACGCCACCATCGAGGTCCACAAGCTGGACCCCGAGGCCGGCACCCTGCGCAAGCTCTCCGTCGTGGAGGGCGTCGAGGGCGTGAACACCCTGGCCTTCGACCACGGCCGGGCCATCCTCTACGCGGGCCGCAACGCGGACACCCCCTCGGTCTCGGCCTTCACGGTCGTGGCCGGCGGGCGGCTGGAGCACCGCGGCGACGTGGAGCTGCCGCACTCCTTGGCCTACCTCGCGTTCGACGGCGACGCCCTGCTCGTGGCGAGCTATCACGACTCGGCGATCTCCCGCGTGCCGCTCGACCCCGCCGGGCTGCCCACCGCGGAGCGCCCCACCTTCACGGACCGCGACGCCGGACGGCAGATGCACTGCGTGGTGCCTTCGCGGGACGGACGCCACGTCTACGCCGCCGCGCTGGGGACCGACGCGATCGTCACCTACCGCCGCGGCGGCGAGGGCGAGCCCGAGCTGGTGCGCCTGGCGCCCACCCCCGTGGAGCCGGCCGGTTCCGGCCCGCGCCACCTGCAGCTTTCGCCGGACGGCACGCGCCTCACCGTGGTGACGGAGATGACGGGCGAGGTGGTGGTCTTCTCCCGCGACGCGAGCTCCGGCGCGCTCACCCGCGTGGGTTCGGCGAGCACCATTGCGCCCGACGACGCCCTGGTCACGGGCGTCGCGCGGGTCCCGGGCGGTGCCGAGGTGCCGCCCCGGCCCATCTGGTCCGCCGAGATGCGCCAGGCGCGCGGTGGCTCGCTGTGGCTCACGACGGAGCGCACCACGTCCAAGCTCACGGTGCTCGCCGCGGGCGACACCCCGCGGGTGCTCGACTCGGTGGAGACGGAGGAGCGCCCGCGCGCCGCCGCCGTGGCGCCGTGGGGCGAGCTGGTGCTCGTGGGCGGAGAGGTCTCCGACCACGTGAGCGTGTACCGCGTGGGCCAGGACGGCTCGCTCGAGGCCACGCAGCGCATCGAGACCGGCGGCACGCCCGCCTGGTTCGCGTTCCAGCGAGTGGACTGAGCTTCCCGCGCTCCGGGCGGCACCGCCTCGCCGCCGCCTCGCCGCCCCTCCTCGGGGTTTCTGTCCACGGATCCCGCATCCGGGCCTTTCTGTCCATCGATCCCGCGGGGCTCGCCCCGGAAGGGCTTGATTTGCGGGATCGATGGATAGAAAGCCGCCGCCCAGGTGGGGGCCGAGTTCCCGGCGCGCCGCCTCGACGGTCAGAGCAGCACCGCTTCGGTGGCGCGCAGGCCGGCGCTGTGCACCGCCGTGATGATGGGGGTGCCCTCCTGGATCGCCGCCCAGGGCCACCGGCGCAGCGCCTGGATGAGGAGTAGGAGTCGATTTTCGCGGTCCTTCTCCCGCCGGAGGACTTCCGCGGGGGAGAGCCCCTGCGTCATGAGGGGGTCGAAGTATTTGCCCTTGCCGTCGACCTCCGCCAGCAGCTTGAGCCGTGGCCACCACAGGTCTCCGAAGCCCACGCGTCCCCGGTCGTCCCAGAATTCGTGCTGCAACTCCGGCTCGGGGAAACCTGCGCCGAGAAGAACTGCCCGTGACCCCGACTCCGCAGGTGAAGCCGCGCCGGCGCGGCCTGCCTCCAGTCGCCGCATGGCACGGTCCCGGACGGCCGGCTGGCGCACCGCGCGCAACTCCGCTGCGACGCTTTCGACGCGGGAAGACCCTGCACGGACCATCGCGTCGGCGATCGTCAGGGCGTGCCGGAGGTCTCCCTTGGCCAGGACGTGGGCCGCAGCCCTCGGACCGGCGACGACGCTGAACCGACCGACCTTCACGATCTCTGCGTCGCGGTGGTCGTGGTGATGGTGCGGCACGGGCGTGCACAGCGGATTCCCGCCTCGTTCGCGAAACGTCATGCCTGCGGGTAGCGCATGGCGGGAGCCTTGTTCGCCGAAGCGGCCGCCCCGGGCCACGGTGGTTATGTGCTCGGGAACTCCGAAGGTGGGGACGCCCAGGAGCATGAGCGCCGACTCGCAACAGAAGACGGGATCCTGATGGGACCTGAGCGCCTCGAGCTGGACCAGGAACCGCTCGAGGCGATCCGCCCCGCGCCACTCATCCAGGAGCACGTAGTGCCCGGCGTACAGGCGCAGGGCCTTGCCTTCCTTGAAGCGGCGGCGTGCGGTGTCGCCGCGGTGCTCGGCGTCGGTGAGCAGTGTCGGGGGCCGGGGCGTGGAATACGGCATGGGTCCATTGGACGCGGGGAGGCGCCCGCTCCGTCGGTGGCAGGGGCCGTTCTGTGGACAAGCCGGCCGCGGGCCGGGCTTGTGGGGGAAACCCGCGTCGGCGGTGCCCCGTGCCCCGATCGCGCGGCGCCCTCTTTCTGTCCGTCGATCCCGCAATCCGGGCGCCGCGGAACCGCTACCTGCGGGATCCGTGGACACAAAGAGGAGATTGCGGGATCGGAAGACAGAAACCTTGGGGCCTCGCGGGAAAACGACGACGGCGCCGTGCCTCTCGCGGGAGAGGCACGGCGCCGTCGTCGAGGCCGGAGGGAGCTCCGGTCAGTAGCCGTAGCCGGCGGGGCGCACGTCGAAGCGCGCGCCCTCGACCTTGGAGGGCATCAGGTAGAGCACGAACAGCACGATCCCGCCGATGCTCGTGAGGCCGATGAACCACAGGGGGCCGGGGAAGTTGCCGTCATGCAGGCGGCGCCAGGCCACGGCGATCGACGGGACGATCATGGCCAGCCACAGCAGGGCCGCCAACACGATGCCGATGACCATGATGGCCACGCCGCCGTGGTTGACGTCTCCGCTGACCTCGAATGTGGGGTTGTTGTAGGAGTCGTATCCGGTCTGCTGGGTCTTGACGTTGCCGAAGCCCACGGCGGCCCCGATGATGATGAGCAGCACCGGGACGATCTGCACCAGCACGGCGAAGAGCGCGACCCACCAGTACTCGGAGCGCGAGGCGCGGCCGGTGAAGGTGGCGTACTTCTTGAAGAAGCGCTTGACGGCCTGGCCGAAGGTGGCACCGTAGAGCGGCAGCGAGAGGTCGTCGGGGTTCGAGGCCCCGAGCGGTGCGCCGAGCGTGGCCTGCGAAGGATAGTTGGTGGCGTAGGTGCCGGCGCCGGGCGCGCCGTAGCCCGGCTGTCCCGTGGGCTGGCCGTAGCCGGGCTGCTGGCCGTACGGCTGCGAGGGCTGGTCGGGCTTGGCATCCGACGGAGTGCCCCACGCGTTCTGCTCGGGCGTGCCGCCCGGCTGCTGGTCCGGGTTGGGCTGGTCCCAACCGCTGGGCTGGTTCGACATGGTGTTTCCCCCTGGGAGTGCTCGGCGCGAACGCCGGATGACGGTGCGGAGTGCTCGGCGAGCCGAGCGACCCCTTCCACTCTGTCACACCGTGACGTTGGAGACCCAGTTTTTCCATCGAATGGCCCGCGCCGCGGAGCCGGCGAAGCGCCGGAGAACATCTTTCATCGCCGCTCCTCAATGCGTTATGACGACACGCAGGTGATCGATTCCTATGGCGTTCGAGGGCGCACCATACCCGCTTCCGTTGCCGAGTGGGGAGAATTCCCAGGATTTCTCCACCAACTTTTCGACCCGTCTAGACTCGTTGCACGGTTTGGCCCAAGGCCAGGCCCCGAACGCCCGAACGACACTCACGTGAAGCAGGTTTTGATGTGTGGAATTACGTCTCCGAACATTGGCAGCAACTACTGTTCGCCGCCTATCAGCACTTTTCCCTCGTGGTGCAGTGCCTCATCCTCGCGACGGTCATCGCCGTCCTGATCGCGGTTCTCACCGTCCGCATTCCCTGGCTCGCGGGCCTCGCGAACGGCGTCTCCGCCGTCGGCCTCACGATCCCTTCCTTCGCCCTCATCGGCCTCATGATCGGCCCCCTCGGCTTCGGGCCGCTCCCCGCCGTGGTGGTGGTGACCTTCTTCGCGGTCCTGCCCATCCTGCGCAACGCCATCGTCGGCCTGAGCGGCGTCCCCGCGGAAACGGTGGAGGCCGCGCGCGGCATCGGCATGAGCCGCTTCAGAACGCTCGCCACCGTGGAACTGCCCATGGCATGGCCCGTCATCATGAGCGGCATCCGCGTGTCCGGCCAGATGGTCATGGGCATCGCCGCGGTGGCCGCCTACGTGCTGGGGCCCGGCCTCGGTAGCTACATCTTCAACGGCCTGGCTCGCCTCGGCGGCGCCAACTCGCTCACCTTCGTCGTCATCGGCGTGGTGGGCGTGGTGATCCTGGCCCTCATCCTGGACCTGGCCCTCGTGGGCCTGTCCCGCCTGACCATTCGGAGGGGTATCCGTGCCTGAGAACCCGAACCATTCGAGAACCACCACCATCCACACCGGACCCGACGGCGTCAGCCGGCCGGGCGGCGTCGGGCAGGGAGAGGGCCACGGCGCCTCCATCCTGCTCGAGGAGGTCACCAAGCAGTATCCGGGTCAGGGCAAGCCCGCCGTGGGCGGCCTGACCCTCGAGATCCCGGCGGGCAGCGTCGTCATGTTCGTGGGCCCGTCCGGCTGCGGCAAGACGACCACGCTGAAGATGATCAATCGGCTTATCGAGCCCACCGAGGGGCGCATCGTCATCAACGGCGAGGACGTCACCGGCATGGACGGCGACCAACTGCGACGCAACATCGGCTACGTCATCCAGGCCGGTGGCCTCTTCCCCCACATGACGGTGGCGAGCAACATCGCGATCGTCCCCAAGATGCTCGGCTGGGACAAACGGCGCATCGCCGAACGCGTGGACGAGCTCCTGGAACTCGTCTCGCTCGACCCCGCCGTCTACCGGGACCGCTATCCCAAGGAGCTCTCCGGCGGCCAGCAGCAGCGCGTGGGCGTGGCCCGCGCCCTCGCCGCGGATCCGCCGGTGCTGCTCATGGACGAGCCCTTCGGCGCCGTGGACCCCATTACGCGCCAGCGCCTGCAGGACGAGTTGCTCAGCATCCAGTCAGAGCTGCACAAGACGATCGTCTGCGTGACGCACGACTTCGACGAGGCCATGAAGCTGGGCGATTGGATCGCCGTCTTCAACGAGGGCGCACAGCTGGAGCAGTACGACTCCCCCGAACGCATCCTGGCCCACCCCAACAACGAGTTCGTGGAGAGCTTCATCGGTTCCGGCGCGGGCCTGAAGCAGCTCTCGCTCTCCCGCGTGAAGGACGTGGAGCTGCGCCAGCCGGTCGTCGGCCGCGCCGGCGAGCGGGCCTCCGACGTGCTCTCCCGGCTGCAGGGCTCGGGCAAGCGTCACGCCGTGATCCTCGACGGGCGCAACCGCCCCGCCCAGTTGCTCACGGCGCGGCAGCTCTCGTGGCTGAGCATGGTCACCGACCAGGCGGACGCCAACCTGCCCGTCGTGGGCGAACAGGCTACCCTCAACGACGCCCTCGACGAGATGCTCGTGGCCACCACGGGCCACGCCCTCGTCACGGGCCAGCGAGGCGTCTTCCTCGGCATGATCGACGTCGAGTCGGTCACCCAGGCGATCACCGACGCCCGCACGGCGGCCTCCGATTCGGACGCCCCGGTCGGCCTGAACTCCGGGGCCATCCCGGCCGTGGCGCTGGCCCAGGCGGCCAAGGTGCACGACGACGCCCTGCCGCTGGGGCCCGACGCCGCCTCCGACGCGGGCGGTGATCGCCCGTGAGTGCGGTGGCGGACCCGACGGTCCTCGCCGCGGCCCCCGGCACGGGTCCGGGCTCCGGGGCCGGGCGCGGTGCCGCCCGCCGCCGCGGCTGGCGTTCGCTCTTCATCCAGATCGCCGTGCTCCTGGTGCTCATCGTGGCGCTCTTCGTCTGGCTGGCCAACGCCTCCCTGAGCGAGGTCGAGCGGGCCACGCTGGCCCCCGCCGAGCTGTGGCGCATGACGCTTGAGCACCTCAAACTCACCGTGGTCTCCGCGGTGATCGTGCTCGTCATCGCCGTTCCCCTCGGCATCGCGCTCACGCGCGGCCCCCTGCGCCGGGCCAACGGTGTGATCCTGGCGATCGCGAACATCGGGCAGGCGGCGCCCGCCGTCGGCCTCGTGGTCCTGCTGGCGTTCGCGATGGGCTTCGGCTCGCCCGCCGCCATCGTGGCTCTGGTGCTGTACGCGATCCTTCCCGTGCTGCGCAACACCATGGTGGGCCTGGACGGCGTGGACTCGCGGCTCGTCGAGGCGGGACAGGGCATGGGCATGTCCGCCTCGGCCGTCCTCTTCAAGGTGGAGCTCCCGCTCGCCGTGCCCGTCATGCTCTCAGGCATCCGCACGGCCCTGGTTCTGCTGGTCGGCACGGCGACCCTGGCCACGTTCATCAACGGCGGCGGCCTTGGCCTGCTCATCACGACGGGCGTGAACCTGTCCCAGACCGCAGTCCTGGTGGTCGGTTCGCTGCTCGTGGCGCTGTTGGCGCTCGTGGTGGATTGGATCGGCAAGGTCGTCGAATTCGTGGCGCGACCGAAGGGATTGGCATGAGGAAGCAGCAGCGACACGGACGCCGCGCGCTCGCGGGACTCCTGGCCGTCGGTGCCCTGGCGCTGGGCGGGTGCGGGCTCCAGCCCGCTGCCGCCTACGTCCCCCAGCCGGGGCCGGGCAGCATTCAGCCCATCGACGGCGCGGGGGACACCACCGTCACCGTGACGAGCAAGAACTTCACCGAGCAGCAGATCATGGGCAAGATCGCCGTGCTCACGGCCAGGGCCGCCGGGTTCGAGGTCAACGACCTCTCCAACGTGCCGGGCTCGCAACCCGCGCGCGACCTGCTCGCCAGCGGCGGCGCCGACATCATGTACGACTACACGGGCACCGCCTGGCTCACCTACCTGGGGCATGAGACGGGCTATCCCGACCAGGAGAAGCAGTGGAAGGTGGTCCACGATCAGGATCTGGGCAACGGCGTGACGTGGGGCCGGCCGGCGCCGCTGGACAACACCTACGCGTTCGCGATCGTGAAGGACAAGCAGTCGGGGCTGGGCGGCATCACGAAGCTCTCCCAGATCGGTGACCTTCCGGCGGAGCAGCGCACTTTCTGCGTCGAGTCGGAGTTCAACTCGCGCCTGGACGGCTTCAAGCCGATGCTGGCCAGGTACGGCCTGAAGCTCGGCGCAGCGGACGGGGTGGACTCCTCCAACGTCTCGATCCTCGACACGGGTGCCGTGTACGAGGCGACCGCACAAGGGGCCTGCAACTTCGGCGAGGTCTTCACGACGGACGGGCGGATCAAGTCCCTGAACCTGCTGGTGTTGGAGGACGACAAGAAGTTCTTCCCGTCCTACAACGTGGCCCCCGTGTTCCGCACCGAGCTGCTGGAGAAGTACCCCCAGCTGCAGGACACCTTCGCCGCGGTGAGCGCCAAGATGACCAACGACGCCTTCGTGGAGCTCAACCGGCGCGTTGACGTGGACGGCGAGGAACCTGCCCAGGTGGCCTTCGACTGGATGGTCTCCGAGGGGTTCATCTCGAAGGAGTGAACGCGCGCAAGCGCGGCGGGGGCGGCCGGCTCGATCAGAAGATCGGGTCGGCCGCCCGCGTTCCGTCCTCCTTCCAGAGCCCGGAGACACCGCGTCGGTGGCTGCCGATGAGGTGGGTGTCCACGATGCCGACGGCCTCCATGAGCGCGAACATGGTGGTGGGACCCACGAACGCGAAGCCACGGCGTTTGAGCTCCTTGGACATGGCCTTCGACTCCGGCGAGCTGCCGGGGACCTGGGCCGGCGTGCGTGGCAGGGGAGTGGTCTCGGGGCGGAATGACCACAGCAGGCGGGGCAGTCCGCCGTCCTCTCGCAACGCGAGCGTGGCGGCCGCGTTGCTCAGCGCCGCCTCCACCTTGCGGCGGTTGCGCACAATCCCGGCGTCCGTCATGAGCCGCTCGACGTCCGCCTCGCCGAACGCCGCGACCGCCTCCGGGTCGAAGCCGGCGAAGGCCTCACGGAAGGCCTCGCGCTTGCGCAGGATCGTCAGCCACGACAGCCCCGATTGGAAGGCCTCCAGGGTGAGCCGCTCGTAGAGCCCGGTCTCGCTCGTGACGGGGCGACCCCATTCCTCGTCGTAGTAGGCCTGCAGGAGGGCGTTGCCGTTGCCCCAGGGCGTGCGCGGCAGCCCGTCCTCGCCGTGCTCGGCGCCCGGCTCCGCGTCCCCAGGCGCGCCGCCCGTGTCCGGTGGGGTCTCGCCGGCCTGATGCCCGACGCCGCTCGTGTCCGTTCCTGCCCCGTCCGCGGGGTGGGTGCCGCTGTCCATGCCCTCGAGTCTGGCACGGGACCCCGACGCACGGATCGCGAGGTGCGGCACCCTGGGGACGACACGCCGTCGGGCAGACACTGTGGGGGACGGCACCGGGGAAGGCGCCCCGGACGCGAGGACGCCCGCGTCGGGAAAACCCGACGCGGGCGTCGCGTGCATCGCTCGGGCGGTTTCGACGCTTGTCGTCAGTCGTCCAAAGTGGGGCGACGATTCCACCTGCGTTTCTTGCCGAGCCGGCGATTCACCGCCCACGGCGAGGTGCGGGCCTTGCCCTGTCCTCGCCACTGATGGGGTTTGCACAACCCACATCCGCGATGCCGACGGTGAGGCGAATGAGCCATCGTATGTCCTTTCCCGGAGCTGATCCCCGCCCGGGTGGGCAGGGTTGCTTCAGACAAGGAACGAACATGCGACCACTCTAGGACTCGCACGCCCCGAACGCGAGGACGCCCGCGACGGGAAAACCCGGCGCGGGCGTCGTGTGCATCGCTCAGGCGGCGTCCCGGCCGCCGGGGGGCGCGCCGTCCGTGACGACGGGAAGCGAGACCCCTCCGCCCTCCGGGCTGGGCCCGTTGAGCTTGTTCAGCAGCTGCGCCAACGCCTGCACCTGCTCCGTGCTCCAGTCGAGAAGGCGTTCCTGGACGGCCATACGGTCATTCATGCCGCTCTCCGCATATCTTTCGGAGGCCTGCCTGGTCAGCCGGATCAGCTGCGCCCTGGCGTCCTGGGGATCCTGTTCCCTGGTGACGAAGCCGGTTTCCTCGAGGCGCTTGACGGAGCGCGAGATCATCGACTTGTCGGTCTCCAGGAGGCAGGTCAGCTCGCTGGCCGTGAGGCCGAGCCGCTCCGGCACCATGGGGCCGTGGTGCCAGATGGTGCCGATGACCTTGTAGTCGAAGGGCAGCAGGCTCGGGTCCATGGCGGCCGCGCGGTTGCGCATGGCCTTCCTGGCCCCCGTGACCATCCGCGAGAACTCCTGCTCCACCGCGAGGATGGCCCGCTCGTGATCGCTCAGGCTCGCATCGTCCGGGTTGACCACGTGCCCCGCCCCGGGGGTGGGCCGCTGCTGCGGCCCACCCGCGCCGGGATCAGAGGTGGCGCCCATGACGCTCGCCCGGCTGATCCTGGCTCGCGCCGCCATTCACCGTGGCGATGGCCCCGGTGCTCACGAGGGGCTCCGCCGCCGTCGCCGCGGACTCGGCGGCCAGGTTCTGGCCCAGCACCTCGGCCTCGTTGGAGGCCGTCACGAGCGGCAGGGTGCCGGTGACGGACGGCTGGCCGTCGGCGCTCTTCTCGTCCTCGGCGCGCTCGGAGCGGGTCTGGCGGGAGAGCGGCAGGTTCGGCATGAAGATCACGGCGAGCAGCGTGACGATGGCCAGCGGCGCGGCCAGGAAGAACACGTGGGCAATCGCGTCGCCGTAGGCCCACTCGAAGATCGGGCGGATCGTGTCCGGCATCGAGGAGGGCGTCGGGAGCGTGCCAGCGGCCTGGGCGTCGGTGAACGCCTTCAGCGCGGCCGGGTCCTTCTGGGCCAGCTCGCCGACGGCGGCCTGGAGATCGCCCTTGCGCTCGCCGATGAGGTTCGGCAGCTTCGAGGCCAGCATGGCGCCCAGCCAGGACACGCCGATCGTGCCACCCAGGGAGCGGAAGAACGTGACGGCGGAGGACGCCACGCCCATGACCTTGGGCTCCACGGCGTTCTGCACCACGAGGACCATGTTCTGCATGACCATGCCGACACCGGCACCCATGATGAACATGTACAGGGCCACGAGCCAGTAGTTCGTGTCGTAGTGGATGGTGCCCAGCAGGAACAGGGCCACGGTCAGCAGGACGGAGCCCGTCACGACGTAGCGCTTCCACTTGCCCGTGCGGGTGATGAGGGCACCGGCGACGGTGGAGATGACCAGCAGGCCGGCCATCATCGGGATGGTCTTCACACCCGCCATGGTCGGCGAGGAGGCGCGGGCCATGATCATGTACTGCGAGAGGTACACGGAGGAACCGAACATGGCCAGGCCCACCGAGATGGAGCCGATGACGGCCAGGGTGAAGGTGCGGTTCTGGAAGAGGTGCAGGTCGATGAGCGGCTCCTTGGAGCGCAGTTCCACGAAGACGAACGCGATCAGGAGGACGGCGGCGGAGCCGACCATCTGCCACAGCGGCGCCCCGGTCCAGCCGTAGGTGCCGTTACCGGCGAAAGTGACCCAGAGCAGGATGAGGGAGACGCCGCCGCCCAGCAGGACGATGCCGAAGTAGTCGATGGAGACCTTGCGCTTCTCCAGCTTGGGCAGGTGCAGGGTCTTCTGCAGCAGGATGATCGCGGCGATCGCGAAGGGGATGCCCACGAAGAAGTTCCAGCGCCAGCCGAGGCCGTCGGGAGTGATGACGCCCATGTGGTCCGTCATCCAGCCGCCCAGCAGCGGGCCACCGATGGTGCCCACGGCCATGACGGCACCGAAGAGGCCCATGTACTTGCCGCGCTCACGCGGGGAGATGATGTCGGCCATGACGATCTGGGACAGCGCGGCCATGCCGCCGCCGCCCAGGCCCTGGAACACGCGCATGATGATCAGCAGCTCCGGCGTGCTGGAGAAGCCGGCCACGGCGGAGGAGATCACGAAGATGACCAGCGAGATCTGGAGCAGCATCTTGCGGCTGACGAGGTCGGCCAGCTTGCCCCAGACCGGGGTGGAGACCGTCGTGGCCAGCAGCGTGGCGGTGATGACCCACGTGTAGTCCGACTGGGATCCGTGGATGTCGTGAACGATGATCGGCATGGAGCTCGAGACCACCGTGGAGGCGATCATCGAGACGAACATGCCCAACAGGAGGCCGGAGAGGGCCTCAAGCACCTGGCGGTGCGACATGGCCGGCTTGTGCTCGGCCGAAGCGGGGGCAGACAAAGGAGAAGTCCTTTCGGGACAAAACGACGCCCAACGGGTCGGAAAGACACCCGTGGCGTTTGGTTGATTTGATGCAACCATACGCCCGATAGTTGCCGCGGATCAACCAAGGTGACGAGCGTCGCACCGGTCCGTCGGCCGTCCCCAGTACCATGGAGGACTGCGCCTCCCGAGCGGGCGCGAGGCCTCCCGCGCTCCGCGCCGCGAGGCCCTCCCCAGGTAGTTGATGCCCTCGGCGGCAGATCCGGAGCAAGCACGTGAGCACCACCCCCATCCCGCGCAACGAGCCCGGCCGCGGCGTCCTGCGGACCGCCGTGGCCGCCACCGTCGTCATCGCGGTCGGCGCCTTCGTGCTTTCCTTCGCCGCGCTGACCGACCTCGCCCAGCGCTCCGGCCTGAACCCGAGCCTCGCGTGGATTTGGCCCATCATCGTGGACGGCATGATCGTCGCCGCGACGGTCGCCATCGTGGCCCTCAACGGTCACGGCCGCCGCGCCATGTGGTACCCGTGGGCGCTCCTCTTCTTCGGTGCCATCGTCTCCACGGCGGCCAACTCGGTCCACGCCATCCTCACGGTGGGCCAGACCCACACGGCCATCCCGCCGGTCGTCTCCGCGCTCGTCGCGGCCATGCCTCCCGTGGTGCTCCTGGCCATCACCCACCTGACCGTGCACATGTACCAGGTGCGCGCCCAGGTCCGGCTGGCCAAGCAGCTGGAGGCCGAGGCCGCCTGGCAGGCCGACGAGGACTACCGCCGTGAGTTGGAGCTGCGCCGCGCCGCGGCCGCCGCAGCCATGGCCCAGGCCATCGCGACGGGCGAGGAGGCCGGCGCTCACCAGGCCGAGCTCGCCTCCCTCGACGCCGAGCTCGAGGCGCTCGAGGCGGAGGTCATGGGCCGCCCGGCCCGTCAGCTGAACTGATCTCTTCCTCCGTGCGGCCCGGGCCGCCGTCGGGCCCCTTCCCAGTGCCCGACGGCGGCCCTACTGTCAGTGCCATGACTCGCCTTCGCCGTGCCCTTGCCCTTCCCGCCGCCGCGCTGCTCCTCGGGCTGGTGCTCACCGCGTGCGGCCCGCACGCCGAGGTGGGTCCGTCGCCCACACCCTCCGATTCCGCGACCGCGGGTGCGACCGCGAGCGGGGCGCCTCCCATCGCCACGGTCCCCGCGAGGCGGCCGGTGACGCGTCCCACGGATTCCGCGCTGGCGAAGCCGGGAACGCCGTCGGCGGTCTTCGACGGGAACGATCTGGTGTTGACGCTGTGGGGCAGTTCGAGCTGCCCGGTCATCGTCGCCTCGGCACGGCTCGAGGGTTCAACGCTGCGTCTCACCCCGGCGCCGCCGACGAGCCAGATGTGCACCATGGACCTCGGGCCGCACGAGCAACGAGTCGGCCTGCCGGCCGGTGCGAGTCCCGACGCCATCGCCGCCGTGGTGCTGGAGGACCCGGCCGGGCCGGACGTCCAGGTCGAGCTGGCGCGCTGACCGGGCGGGGAATCCGGCGCCGGACCCCGGCGGTGCGCCTGCCGGGCCGCGCGCCGCAGGGCTCAGGAGGGTGCAGCCGCCAGGTACTCCTCCGTGCCCCAGAAGCGCGCCACGACGCGGCCGCGGCGTCCGGCCTCCGCGGCCTCCCGCACCAGCGTGGGCATGGTGGTGCCGGTCGTGGCCGGGAGCATGGCCCGCCCGACGTCGGCCGCGCGGCCCAGGCGCTCCAGTTGCGCCCACGTGGGCGGCATGAGCGCCAGCTCGCCGGCGGAGAAGCGTGCCAGGGCCTCGCCCGGCCGCACCCAGAAGGAGCGCACCGACTCGGTGGTGAGGCCGTCCGCCTCCTGACCCGGCGGCAGTTCGGCGGCGAAGAAGCGGGTGTCGTAGCGGCGCGGCTCGCCCAGCGGCGTGATCCAGCGGTCCACGCAGGCCAGGCCCGAGAGCGACGGGCGGAGGCCGCGCCCGCCCAACAGCCGGGCGATCCCCTGCGAGTGGTTCGCAAGCGACTCGCGGTCGCCCGGGTGCATCCCGGCGGCCCCCTCGGTCGCGGCCCCGGTGGGCGGGCCCGCAAGCAGCACGCCGCACTCCTCGTAGGTCTCGCGGATCGCAGCGGCGACGAGGGCACCCGGGTGTGCGCCCGTCGTCGTGCGCAGGAAATCCGCGCCGACGGCCAGGTCCCAGGCCTCGGTGCCCGCCAGGTCGCTGGGGTCCACGGAGCCGCCGGGGAAGACGGCGGCGCCGGCGGCGAAGGCCATGGTCGCCGCGCGCACCTGCATGAAGACCTCCACGCCGCCGCCCTCCGCGGGGCGCAGGAGCAGGACGGTCGCGGCGTCCTTCAGGGGGCGGATCGTCTCGCTCATGTCTCTCCCGGAGGCTTCTGAGGGGTGATCAGGGTCGGTGCCCCGAGTCTAGGGAACGGGCGCCGTGCCGACGGCCCGGGTAGTTTTGAGGGGCAGCCCCGCGCACGCGGGGGTGATCCGAGGGCAGGAGTGGCATGAGCCAGATCGTGGACGTGGCGGGCGTCGGGGACATCCCCGAGGGTGAGGCCGTCGTGGTGGCCGGCGAGGACAACGAGACGGGGCGCGACATCGCGGTCTTCCACGCCGAGGACGGCAACTTCTACGCGCTGGACGACGAGTGCACCCACGAGACCGCCTCCCTCGCGGAGGGCTGGATCGAGGGCGACCGCGTCGAGTGCCCGCTCCACGCCACCGAATTCTGCCTGCGCACGGGCAAGGTCCTGTGCCTGCCCGCCACGCAGGACGCCCGCACGCACGTCGTCGAGGTGGCCGACGGCCGCGTGCTGCTGCACCCGGGAGAGCCCGTCGACGGGGCCGCACGCCCGTGAACGAGCGCCCGGGCGCGCCCCGTCCCTCCCGCCCGGAGCCGCCGGCCTCCATCGCGGTGATCGGAGGCGGTCCGGCCGGCTACACGCTCGTGGACCAGCTGCGCCTGCGCGGCTACCGCGGCGAGCTCACGCTGATCGATCCCGACGGGCTGCCGCGCGACCGGCCTCCGCTGTCCAAGGAGTTCCTGCGCGGCGCCATGGGCCGGGACGAGCTGCTCTTCCGGGAGGCGGCGTGGTTCGAGGAACGCGCCGTGCGCGTGCTCGCCGGCCGCGTGGAATTCCTGGAGGGCGTGCGCACGGCAGAGGACGCCGCCGGCTGGGAGCTCTTCCTGGAGTCCGGCGAGCGGATCCTCGCCGAGCTCGCGGTGCTCGCGACCGGCACGGAACCGGTGCGCCCGGCCCTGCCGGGCCTGGACCGGGCGCACGTCCTCTACGATCTGCCCGACGCCGCGTGGTTGCGTGACGCCCTTGCGCCCGGGGTGCGCCTGAGCGTCGTGGGCGGGGGGCTCATCGGTGCCGAGGCCGCCGCGGTGGCGGCCGAGCGCGGGGCCGTGGTGACCCTCGTGGATCCCTCCGGGCCCGCGGCCGGCCGGGCCTTCGGCGCGCACGGCGCCGGCCATCTCGAATCGATGCACCGGGAACGCGGGGTGAACGTGGTGCGCGGGCGGCTGGCCGCGGTGGTCGCCGTGCCGTCAGGCACGGCCGGGGAGGCGGAGGCCGGGACGGCAGCGGAAGGAGGCCTCGCGGCGTCTGGCACGGAAGGGACCTCGCTCCTGACGCTCGCGGACGGGCGCTCCTGGGTGGCGGACGTGGTGCTGCTGGCCGCCGGGGCCGTGGCCCGCGACGGGCTGGCGCGCGACGTGGGCGCCGCGACGGCACCCGACGCCTTCGGCGGCGTGCTCGTCGACGCGGCGGGCCGCTCCACGCTGCCAGGCCTCTGGGCCGTGGGGGACGTGGCCCGCGGGACGGCGCCGGGCGGCGCGGCGCTGCCGGCGCACGCGCACTGGGAGACGGCCGTGCATTCGGCCGAGGATGCCGCGGCGGCCCTGCTGGGGCAGCCGGGCGAGGAACGCGGGGCGCGCTGGTTCTGGTCCGACCGCCACGGCGAGCACGTGGAGGTCGTGGGCGATCCGACCGTGGGCGAGGTGGTGCGGCGCGAGGACGGCCGCGGCCTGCGCGGGGTGTTCTCCGTGGCCACGGACGGCGTGCTGCTGGGCGCCGTGACGTTCGACGACGCGCGGCTGGCCCGCGCGGCCAGACGGCTCATCGACCGTGGTGCGCCCGTGGACGTGGGCGCGCTCGCCGATCCGGAGGTGTCAGCGCGGGAGCTGGTGCGGCCCGCACGCTGAGTGAGACGTCCGCGTGGCGCCTCGCGTCTGCTCCACCACACATATCACCCAGTTATATAACTCGGTGATATGTTGTGGGGGTGAAGCAGGAGAAGCTGGACACCGGGACCGGACGGATCCTCGCCGAGCTCTTGGGACGCGTGTGGCAGATCAACCGCATGGCGTCGACGCGCTCGCCGGGCGGGCTGTCGCCGTCGCACTACAGGACCCTGGGGCTGCTCGCGGACCGCGGCGCCTGCCGCGTGGGTGACCTCGCGGAGGGCGTCCACGTCTCCCAGCCCGGCATGACCAAGATCCTGCACGTGCTCGCCGAGCTCGGTGCCGTGGAGCGCGCGCAGGACCCCGACGACTCCCGGGCCACGCTCGTCAGCGTGACGCCCACGGGTCGCGCACTCATTCGGCGCCGCTCCGAGGAGATCGTGGCGCTCCTGCTACCCAGCTTCACGGCGCTCAGCGAGGCCGAGCGCACCACCCTGAGGGATGCCGTCGACATCCTTGCCAAGCACATGCCGGGGACGTCGACGGCCCCCGGGAAGGAAACGCGATGAGCGTCGAACCCGACGAAGAACTCGCCAAGAACGGAAACCGGAACGGCGCGGCCAAGCGAGGCTGGTGGCATCAACCCAGGACCGTGTGGGCCGTGGCTTTCGCCGCGACCGTGTCCTTCATGGGTATCGGCCTCGTGGACCCGATCCTGCCCGCCATCGCCGATCAACTGCACGCGAGCGCCGCGCAGACCTCGCTGTTGTTCACCTCCTACCTGCTCATCACGGCCGTCGCGATGTTCTTCTCCAGCTGGGTCTCCGGCCGGATGGGCGCCAAGAAGACGTTGTTGCTCGGCCTCGCCTTCATCGTGGTCTTCGCGCTGGCATCCGGGCTCTCCCCGAGCGTGCCGTGGATCATCGGCTTCCGCGCCGTGTGGGGCCTGGGCAACGCCCTCTTCATCTCCACCGCCCTGGCCACGATCATCTCCGAGGCCAGCGACGCGGACGGCGCAATCATCCTCTACGAGGCCGCGCTCGGCATCGGCATGGCCCTTGGCCCCCTCGTGGGCGGCCTGCTCGGCACCGTTTCGTGGCGTGCCCCGTTCATCGGGACCTCGATCCTCATGTTCCTGGCCTTCATCGCCATCTCCACCATGCTCAAGTCCGGCGCGGTGCCCACCCGCAGGGCCGGGGCGTTCGACGCGTTCAAGGGCCTGCGCCACCCCTCACTGCTCTCGTTCGGTCTCATCGCGCTCTTCTACAACATGGCGTTCTTCGTGATCCTGGCGGTCTCCCCGTACCCGCTCGGCTTCGGCGCGCTCGGCATCGGGCTGACGTTCTGCGGTTGGGGCGTGGGCCTCGCGCTCACGTCCGTCTTCGCCGCGCCCGCCCTGACGGGGCGCTTCAAGCGCACGCAGATCGTCGGCGCCGGTCTCGCCGCGCTCCTGCTCATCACGCTGCTCGCGGTGTTCCTGCAGCAGTACGTGGCGATCCTCATCGTGCTCATCGTGCTCTCCGGACTGGTGCTCGGCATCATGAACACGGTGCTCACGGAGTCCTCGATGGAGTCCACCGGCCTGCCCCGTCCGGTTGCGTCCTCTGCCTACTCCGGCATCCGTTTCCTGGGCGGTGCCATGGCCCCGCCCTTCGCCTCCGCCCTGGGGCAGGACTTCGGCTGGGGCTGGGCGTACGTCTTCGGGGCCGCCGCGTTGCTCGTGGCGCTCATCCTCTTCGCCGCGCTGCGCCGCCCGCTCGCCGCGGCCAACCGGGGCCACGGGGACGCGCTCGAGGAGGCGGAGCCGCTCCTGGGCGACGCCGCCTGAACCGAGCCGGCGCCCCGTTCCCGCGCCGCCGCGGGGCGGGGCGCCTGCGTGCGTTGTGCTCACGCTGTTAGCGTTGGCACAGTGCACCGACGTCTCCACGCCGGAGGCGCGGCCCGGACCAGCCACCTGCGAGGACCTCATGAGCATCCCGACCCCCGGCCCTCCCGAGGCCCTGGCGGATCCCACGAGCAGGGTCGGCGCCCGCTGGACCGTGGCGGTCGGGCTCGTGAGCGTAGGCGTGAACACCGCGATCTTCGCGACCCTCAACCAGCTCATGCCTTTGCAGGCCTCCCTCATCGGTGGGCCGGGGCGCAAGGAGGAGGTGCTGAGCCTGGCCGGCACGGTGGGCGTGCTCGTGGCCATGGTGGTCAACCCCGTGGTGGGCGCACTTTCCGACAGGACCACTTCCCGCCTGGGGCGGCGCGTGCCATGGGTCATCGCGGGGGGCCTCGTCGCGACGGCCTTCTTGCTGCTCACCGCGGGCGCCACGAGCACGGCCCTGTTGTGCCTCGGCTGGGCCGGCGCCCAGGCGGGGCTCAACGCCATGTCCGCGGCGGTCACCGCCGCCGTGCCGGATCGGGTCCCGGTGGACCAGCGCGGCGAGGTGGGCGGCGTGGTCGCCACCGGCATCACGCTCGGTATCCTTCTGGGCTCCGGCATCGGCATGCTCATCGCCGGGGTCGTGCGGCTCGGTTACGGCCTGGCGATCGCGGCTCTGGTGCTCTTCGCCCTGCCGTACCTGCTCCGGGCCGACGACCCCCGGCTTCCGCGCGGCGCGCTGCCCCGCACCACGGCGCGCGAGTTCCTGCGAGGCTTCTGGGTGGATCCGCGCCGCCACCCCGACTTCGCGTGGGCCTGGCTGGGACGCCTGCTCATGATGACGGCGACCCAGCTGACCATCGTCTACCTGCTCTTCTACCTGACGGACGTGTTGCACCGGCAGGAGCCGGCGTCCGGCGTCTTCGTGCTCACGGCCATCTACGCCTTCGCGACCGTGCTGTGCGCCTGGGCCGCCGGAAAGCTTTCCGACCGGACGGGCCGCCGCCCGCTCGTCGCCGCCTCGTCCGCGCTCATCGCCGTGGCCGCCGTCCTCATGGCCTGCGCCCCGCTGTTCGGGGGCGCCCAGTTCGTCGCCGCCTGCGTCGCCGCGGCCGTCCTCGGCCTCGGCAACGGTGCCTACCTCGGCGTGGACTTCGCCTTGCTGACCCAGGTGCTCACGGGCTCCGACGCCCGCGGCACCCAGATGGGGCTCATCAACATCGCGGCCTCGCTGCCGCAGGTCTTCGCCCTGGGGCTGGCCTTCTTCGCCGTGCGGCATCTCGGCGGATACACGGCGCTCTTCGCCCTGGCCGCGGCCCTCGGGGTGCTCGGCGCGCTGTCGGTGTACCGCATCAAGGGCGTGCGGTAGGGCGCCCCCGGCGCGGTGCCCGACGCGGCGCCCCCGGCGTGGTGCCCGACGATGGAGGCCGGCGGCCCGGATCGGCCGCGCGACGGTGTGGGCCCGAGCATGGCGCCCCTCCTCGGTCCCGTGGTGATGGATTCTGCCGTCTATGCCCAGGCATAGACGACAGAATCCATCACCGGAGGACGGGAAGGTCGGGGCACCCGAAGGCGCCGCTCAGGCGCCGGCCAGTACCTCGGTGGTGCCGACGTGCTCGTAGCCGTGGGCCTCGGCGACGGGTGCGTAGGTCACCTTGCCGCCGAAGACGTTGAGCCCCTCGGCGAAGCCGGCGTCGCGACGCAGCGCCTCGGCCCAGCCCAGGTCGGCGATCTTGAGGACGTAGGGGAGGGTCGCGTTGGTGAGCGCCGCGGTGGAGGTCTGCGGGACCGCGCCGGGCATGTTGGCGACGCAGTAGTAGACGGCGTCGTGCACACGGAAGGTGGGCTCGGCGTGCGTGGTGGGGTGGGAACCCTCGAAGCAGCCGCCCTGGTCGATCGCGATGTCCACGAGGACCGAACCCGGGCGCATGCGCCGGACCATGTCCAGCGTGACGAGCTTGGGGGCCGCGGCGCCGGGGATGAGCACGGAACCGATCACGAGATCCGCCTCCGCCACGAGTTCGCCGATGGCCAGCTTGGAGGAGGCCATCGTCTTGAGGCGGCCGTGGTGGACGGTGTCAATCTCCTTGAGGCGCGCCAGGTTGATGTCGACGACCGTGACGTCGGCGCCCAGGCCGGCGGCGGCGACGGCCGCGTTCTCGCCGGCCACGCCCGCGCCCACCACGAGCACGCGGGCCGGGCGGGTGCCGGGCACGCCGCCCATGAGCACGCCGGAGCCGCCGTTCGGCTGCTGCAGGGTGACGGCGCCGATCTGCGCGGCCAGGCGACCGGCGACCTCGGACATGGGGGCCAGCAGCGGCAGGGTGCGGCCGCGGGTGACGGTCTCGTAGGCGATGGCCGTGGTTCCGGCGGACACGAGCGCGTCCGTGCACTCCTTCGAGGCGGCCAGGTGCAGGTAGGTGAAAAGGACCTGGTCGGCACGGAGGCGGTGGTACTCCTCGGCGATGGGCTCCTTGACCTTGAGCAGCAGCTCGCCCTGGGCCCAAACCTCGTCCGCCGTGTCCAGGATGGTGGCGCCGGCGGCCTCGTAGGCCTCGTCCGGGTTACCGGAGCCCACGCCCGCGCCCTTCTGCACGAACACCTGGTGCCCGTGGTGCACCAGCTCGGAGACGCCGGCCGGCGTGGCTGCCACACGGAACTCGTTGTTCTTGACCTCGGTGGGGACGCCGATCTTCATGGTGACTCCTCTAGTGATGCAGGGGACGCTTCCGGTTCCGGCCGCGTCCGTGGGACGGGCGGTGTGGCGGTGACCACGGCATCAGAATAGAAACTCCTGCGGAGGCGGGGCGATGAATCCGTAGAATCTGCGTGGAATGGGCCGAAATCGGGGGAGAATCCCCGCACCGAACGTGTGACGGGGGTCACGAATGAAGGATCTGCGGAGGCCGGGAACGGGCCTCAAGGAGCTGGACGACGTGGACCGCCGCCTGCTGCGTCTCCTCGCGGAGGACGCACGCAGGACCAACGCCTCGCTGGCCGCGGAGCTGGGCATCGCGCAATCCACGTGCCTGGCGCGGCTCAACGCACTGCGGGCCTCCCGTGTGATCCGCGCTTTCACGGTGGACGTGGAGCCGGGGGCGCTCGGCAACGCGTTGGAGGCGCTGATCTTCGTGCGCATCCGCCCCGGCGCCCGACACCTCATGCCGGAGTTCGGGCAGGCGATGCGGGCCGCTGCCGGCGTGACGCAGGTGTTCTTCCTGGGTGGCGACGAGGACTTCGTGCTGCACGTGAGCGTGCGCGACGCCCAGGAGGTGCGTGACTTCGTCGTGGAGAACCTCTCCTCCCATCCGGCCGTGGCGAACACGCGCACCTCGCTCGTGTTCGAGCACTTCAGGGGGAGCGAGCCGTGGTCGCGGCCCGGCGGCGCGAGGGGTGCCCAGGGCCACATGTGAGCCGGGAGACGGTGGCGTTCCGTCCGGCGCGTGCGGCGGTAGCGTTAAGAGGTTCCATTGTTTGACGCGTCAGGAGTCCTTGTGTCCACCGCCCACCACCCGATGTCCTCCACCCTCGGCACCGACATCCTCCTGGCCCGCCACGGAGACGCCATCACGACGTGGCGGGTGGACAAGACGGGTCAGTGGACCGTGGTGAAGCTGGGTGACGGCAGCTGGGACATGGCCCCCAACGCCCTGCCCGACGTCGTCCGCTCGGCTCCCGTGCGTGAGTTCAGTCCCGCGGAGCCTCCGGCTCGCAAGGCGATCAACCTGGGGCGCGTGCTGGCCAAGGAGCTGCTGCCGGAGGACCGCTCGGAGCGTCGCCTGCTGGGGCGCATCATCGGATGGTGGACCGTGGGTTCCCTGGCACTCACCGGCGTGCTGATCGCTCTGGCCAGCCGCCTCGATACGGACACGCTGAACATGATCGTGTCCCACCCTGGCACCGGAATGTGAGCTGCCCCCTGCTTGTCCACAGGCCTCCGGTGGGTGTCGGCCCCCGTCACTAGACTTGGGCCATGGACAATCCTCGATTCCTCAGCCTCGAAGACGTCGCCGAGGAGCTGAACGTGAACATGCCGCTGGCCCGTGCCCTCGTGACGCGCGGTGACCTGCGGGGCCTCAAGGTGGGCGCGCGCGGCATCTGGCGCGTGGAGCGCTCGGAACTCGAGGCCTACATCCAGCGCCAGTACTCCGCCACGGCGGAGTCGCTCGGCGCGGATGCGGACGAATCGGCGGAGGCCCTCTGAGGCGGATCGTTGTCCCTTCCGGGGTAGCTCGCGTGACGAGAGGCGCCGTTTTGGCGATGGGGGACCGGACGCGATAGGCTGGTCAACGCACCCGCGAGGGTGTGCGGGGCTTTAGCTCAGTTGGTAGAGCGTTTCGTTCGCAATGAAAAGGTCAGGGGTTCGATTCCCCTAAGCTCCACAGTAGAAAGTCGAAGGACCCGGTCGTGAAGGCCGGGTCCTTCGACTTTGTCCGTCTCCGCACGTGATCCGGGTCGCCGCGCAGCGGGGTGCCCGGCAGAAATCGAGTCGCCGGCGACATTTCGTGTTGCGAGTAACTCGATATGTCGCAGGCGACTCGATCCGTTCTTTTCGAGTTGTGAGCACCGCGAAAAACCGTGCGGGGCTCAAGCCGACCGTCGTCACGGAACGCGCGCGCGGCCCCGACGCGACCACAAATGCTGTGTCCGGTGTTTTCCCTTGCGGGCTGGGGCCGAAACGGAGCTTGACCGTGACGCGGGAGACACGATGCCACTGAAAAGAACCTTGATGCCGGTGTTTGCGATCCTGGCCCTGGCGCCGCTCCTGGCCGGGCGCGGGGACTCCGTCTCCCGGGGCCCCGGAATATGGCGAGACCGAACAACGTGCGTACTACGACAACTACGCGATCTATCGCCAGCTCATCCAGGACGTGGTGAATCCGGACGAGACCCAGAGGCACCTGCCCGGTGTCTGGGACCAGGTCAGGGACGTGCTCACCCCGTGGCTGGCCTCTCGCACGCTGTGCAAGGACCGGCAGGACGCCGCGGACGCCGTGCTCAGCGCGGGCCCCTATGACGAGAACCTGAGCAGGCTCATCGAGAGCTCCCTCCTGCGCAGCGATGCCCACAAGACCAGGCAGGCGCTGGGGGCGTGCACCACGGCGGTGGACCTGGAATACGTCATTGCTGACGTGTTCGCGCCGGAGGCCTTCTGCCGGCTGGTGCGGGCCGACGCCAACGCGGAACCGAACGCCTTCGGTTCCGCCGCCGATGCCGGGAAGTAGGGCCTCGGGGCGGCGCCGCCGTGACAGGATCGCCCCATGAGCCTCCTGACCCACGACCAACTGGTGTTCCAACAGACCCGGAACCTCGTCCACAACGACTTCGCGATCATGGACACGACGGGCCAACAGGTGGCGCACGTGGAGACCAATGGCGGCACCCTGAGCCGGCTCTTCGCGGGCTCGCGCGAACTCACCGTCTTCGACGGGCCGGGCAACCCGCTCTTCAAGGTCGTCGACCCCATGGACTTCGGGCGCGACCGCTACGAGATCCTGGACCTCAACGGCCAGCCCTTGGCACACCTGACCAAGCAGATCCGCTTCTTCAAGACGGAGGTCTCCATCGAGATCGCGGGGGAGGAGATCAGCCTCGAGGGAGGCGTCTGGGACTACAACTTCTCCTTCCAGGGGCAGCACGGCCTCATGGCCACCGTCTCCCGTCAATGGTCCGGGCTCGGCAACGCCTTCATGGGCATGTCCACCTATCTGCTCTCCCTGGCGCCGCTGCTGAACGCCCAGCAGCGCACGGCCGTCATCGGCTCGCTCATCGCCCTCGACCTGATCCGCGAGAAGCGCTCCAACAACTGAGCGGGCGGGGTCACACGCGCCGCGCGCTTCAACCGTCGGAGCCTCCTGCCATCCTGGACAGGAAAGTGTTTCTGCGGCCAGAAGATGTGAGATGTTCGTGTGTTTCTTGAAGGATGATGCCGCGTGATGGGCGGCCACCACGCGGCGTGCGGTGCGGCCGCCTGGATCGCCCTGACCTCCCATGCGGAGTTGCCCCTGACCGCCCTGCGGGGTGCGCTTCCGTGGCTCCCCGACTCGGTTGCTCTGGGGGCCGGCCTGATCGACGCCTCTCCCGTGGCCGTGGTCATGGGCGCGCTGGTCTGCGCCGGGGCGGCCCTGTTGCCGGATGCGGACCACCACAACGCCACGATCGCCCATGCCCTGCCGCCGTTCTCCACCTGGCTGGCGCGCGGCATCGGCCGGCTCTCCGGCGGCCACCGCCACGGGACCCATTCCCTCCTGGGCATCCTCGTCTTCACCCTCCTCAGCGCCGTCCCCCAGGTCTTCCTCTGGGTGCTCGACGCCGGCCGCCTTGCCGCGCCGTCCTGGCTCGCCTTCGCCGTGGCTCACCTTTGGCCCGCGCTCTGCTCGGTGGTCTTGGTGGCCTTCGCGGCGAAGGTCTTGCGCTTCCTGCCCGACGGCGCCAGGAAGTTCCCGTGGGTGCTCGGGGGCGCGGCGGGGGTCCTGGTCGCCGCATCAAGCCCCGCGGACACGTGGTGGTTCCCGCTCGCCGTGGGCGTGGGTGTGGTGGTGCATCTTGTGGGCGACCTGCTGACGGTGGGCGGCGTGAACCTCGTCTGGCCCCTGGTGCTGCACGCGCCCCGGGCGGTGGGTCACGTGCCGGTGCTTCGTCACGTCTGGCTGCGCAGCGGCCACGTGTCCCTGCCCCTGCTCGGCGAGGCCGGCTCGGTGCGCGAGTGGCTCCTGCTCGTCCCGGTGTCTCTCTATGCCGTCATCGGCATGACGGCCGGTGTGGTGGCCTCGGCTTCCGCCGGCCTGGCGCTCTGGTCCGCCCCGCTCTGAGGCCTCCTCCCCGCCCCTCCGGGAACCCCGCAACATTCATCCGCCCCAGGTCTTCCGCCGGGTCCGCGCACGGAGTACACCTGTGCGCATGGACGTCAAAGGTATGCAGGACCGGTCCTTCGCGAGCGACAAGGCGGAGGCGATGGCGGCGCGGCACATGTTGCAATCGCTCGTGGACGGCAAGGCCGTCGACTTCGAGGCACTCGGGAAGATCATGGCGCAGGCGCGCAGCGTCTCCGACGTGGACACCGGGACCAGGTCCTCCTTCTCCATGGTGCGGGTCGTCGACAACGTCATCGACGTTTTCCTCGGGATCTCCGGCGAGAAGGGCTGGGTGCAGGAGCCGGAGCAGCTCAAGATCGCCGTCCGGCGGGCGCTCGGGCGCTGATGCCCGGCGCGCGTCCGGCCGCGGAGCCGCCCGCGATCCCCGCCGACGAGCCGGCGTCGGCGCCGTGGTCCCCGGCCTGGATCGCGGGGCACCTCGACGCGGTCCTCGACATGGCCGACGCCGCGCTGGCAGCGGGGGGCTGGGACGTCGAGAAGCGTCTCAAGCTCGTCTCCGAGACGGCGCTGCTGCTCCGGCTCGTGATCGGAGGCGCTCGTTCGCCGGGGCTGGTGCGGCGGGCCCGTCGCCAGGCCCTGGCGCTCGCGGCGGAGGCCCGCTCTTCCCGCGTCCTGGCCATGGCCGCCGCCCGCCCCTCGGCCGCCGCCGAACTGGCGGCGGCCCACGCCGCGCTGAGCGACGTCGGGCTGAGGGACGAACCCTTCGGGGCGCGCATCGCCGAGTTGTTGGCGGACCCGTCGTCCTGGGGTGTGGAACGCACGCCCTGGAAGGAGCTGGAACAGGAGTGGTTGCGCGCCCGCCTCGAGGCCTCGCCGGCCGTCGACGGGGATGGCGCGGGCGGACGGCCCCTCGCCGCGGCGGAGCTGGCGCTGCCGCTGACCTCGTGGGCACGCGGGCTGGACGTCCTGGCCTCGGAGCGTCGCGAGCTCTACGCCTTCACTCACGCCCTCCTCTACGCCACGAGCTTCGGCGAGCGCCCCGCCCCGCCCCCGCGGCCCGTCGCGGCCATCCTGGAAGACGCGGAGGCGGCCATCGCCCGCAGCCTCGCGGACCGCGATCACGACCTCGCGGCCGAGCTCCTCCTGGCCTTCCCGTACACCCGCACGCCCTGGAGCCCGGCCGCGCTCGTGGCGCTGGAGCGCATGCGGCTGGCCGTGCAGGGCTCCGGCATCCTGCCGCCGCTGGGCTTCAGCGCCGAGGCCCACGCGGCCATGGCGCCCAGGGCGGGGGACGCCTACCTGATCAGGGAGAGCTACCACACCCAGTACGTGTGGGGCTTCCTGCTCGCCTCGATGTCGCTGCCCGGGGTTGGCGCACCGGGGGGTTCCCCGCCCGGCGACGCCGTCGCCGCCATGGATCGCGACGGCGCCCTGTGGGTGGCCGTGCGCGACGACGCACTGGCGGACGCCGCCCGCCTCCTCATCGAACGCCCGGTGCCGGACACCCCGCTGTCGCGGCGGATCGTGGCCCTGCTGGGCCGGCTGGCGCGCAGCGTGCCGAGCATCACCTGAAAATGCACGGATGAAATCTTGCAGTGACTGCAAAATTCTCACTACCCTTTTGAGAGCCCGCGGATCCGCGTCCGCCCGCCACCCGATCCGCGCCCAGGGCATCCCGGCGGCGCGGCGGGACACCCACCCTCTCTCGTTGAAGGGCCTTCATGTCTTCCACCCCCGCGACGTCGACCGCATCGGTGCCGACGAGCGCATCGAAGCCGATCATGACGCACCGTCAGATCCTCTTCGTGATCTACGGCCTCATGGCCGGGATGTTCCTCTCCTCCCTCGACCAGACCATCGTCGGCACGGCCATCCGCACCATCGGCGACGACCTCAAGGGCCTGGACCAGCAGGCGTGGGTCACCACGGCCTACCTGATCACCTCCACCATCACGGTGCCGATCTATGGCAAGCTCTCCGACCTCTTCGGCCGCCGCCCGCTGTTCATCTTCGGCATCGCGGTGTTCGTGCTCGGCTCCCTGCTGTCCACGTTCTCCACGTCCATGCTGATGCTCGCGGCCTTCCGTGCCTTCCAGGGCATCGGCGCCGGCGCGCTCATGTCGCTGCCGCTGGCCATCATGGGAGACATCCTCGCCCCGCGCGAGCGTGCCAAGTACCAGGGCTACTTCTTCGCCGTCTTCGGCGTCTCCAGCGTGATCGGCCCGCTCGTGGGCGGCCTCTTCTCCGGCGCCGAGCAGATCCTGTGGATCGCCGGATGGCGTTGGGTATTCCTCATCAACGTGCCGATCGGCGTCATCGCCCTGCTGATGGTCATCGCCTTCCTCCACCTGCCCAAGGTGCGTGAGCGCGCCAAGGCGCGCGTGGACTGGTGGGGGGCCACCTCCGTCATCGTGGCGCTCGTCCCGCTGCTGCTCGTCGCCGAGCAGGGACGGGAGTGGGGCTGGGGCTCCGCCGCCGCGATCTCCTGCTACGTCATCGGTGCGGCCGGCGCCGTCGCCTTCGTCGTGGTGGAGAACTTCATGAAGCAGGACGCCATCATCCCCATGAAGCTCTTCCGCTCCGGCACCTTCTCGATGGCCACCGTCATCGGCGTGCTGGTGGGATTCGGCATGTTCGGCGCCATGATGACGATCCCGCTCTACCTGCAGATCGTCACGGGGCTGTCCCCCACTGCCTCCGGCTTCGCCATGATCCCCATGGTCATCGGCCTCATGGCGGCGTCCATGACCTCCGGCCAGGTCGTGGCGCGCACGGGTCACTACCGCATCTTCCCCGTCACGGGCACGCTGTTCACCTCGGTCGGCTTCCTGTTCCTGACCTTCCTGAAGTACGACAGCCCGCTGTGGTTCCTCATGCTCGGCACCCTCGTCATCGGCCTGGGTCTTGGCCAGCTGATGCAGTCGCTCGTCCTGGCCAGCCAGAACTCGGTGGAGCCCACGGAGATGGGCGTGGCCAGCTCCGCGGCGACCTTCTTCCGCCAGATCGGCGGCACGCTCGGCACGGCCGTGCTGCTCTCCGTGCTCTTCACCGTCCTGCCCGGCCACATCGTCACGGCCACGGCGGACAAGCAGACGCTGACCTCGGCATTGGACGCCGCGCTGGACCCGTCGGTGGCGAAGACCGCCAACAACCGGGCCATCATGGACCAGCTCTGGAACCCCATCGTCACGCCCATCACGCGGAACGTGCAGAAGCAGCTCGACGACGCCTCGGCCCAGGCGACGGCCGCCGCGGAGAAGGCCGTGACGGAGAAGGTCACCGCTGAGGTGGACAAGCAGCTCGCCTCCGGCGCCATCCCGGCCGGGCAGGCCGAGGCCGCCGTGGCGCAGGGTGTCCAACGGGCCAAGCCGGCCGCGACCGCCGCCGCGCTCCAGGCCGTGGCGGACAAGGCCAACGCCGAGGTCACGGGGGGCACCGTCTCCGTGAACTGGGCCGATGCGACCCAGCGTGCCCATTGGGTGGACGAGCTGGTCCCGACCCTGACGAAGCAGATGGACTCCGGCGACGGGCGGGACTCGTCGGGTTCCTCCGTCTCCACCTCCGACACCTCCTTCATCAACGGTGCGGATGAGCGGCTGTCGAAGCCGTTCATGGTGGGCTTCACGACCTCCATCGTGGTGGTGTACTGGATAGCCTTGGGCGTTCTGTTGCTGGCCTTCGTGCTCACGTGGTTCTTCCGGGTGCCGCCGCTGCGTCAGATGTCGGCGCTGCAGGAGCAGGCCGACGCCGCCGGGGCCCGGGCCGAGTAATCCGGAAGGGGAGAGGGTGCGGGGCGAGAACGAGCACGAGCGTCCGCTGCGGGAGCGCAAGAAGCGGCGCACGCGGCTGGCCATCCACGACGCCGCGCAGCGGCTCGTCGAGGCCAACGGCCTCGAGGCCACCACGGTGGAGAGCATCTGCGAGCTCGCCGAGGTCTCGCCGCGCACCTTCTTCAACTACTTCCCCTCCAAGGCCGCGGCAACGTTGGGGCTGCCGGAGGCCGTGATCTCCGCGGCGGCCGTGGAGCGTTACCGGGCGGCGCGGGGCCCCCTGGTTCCGGCGTTGTGCCGCCTCCTCGCGGAGTCGGCGGACGGCGAGGTGGACCACCTGGCGGCCAAGCGCCTCATGCTCGCTGTGCCCGAGCTGGGTCCGGCGTTCACCCAGTGGATGAGCGCCGTCCGGGCCGAGTTCGTGGCCCTGGCCCAGGAGCGTGCGGACTCCCCGGAGCGGGGCACGGCCGCCGTGGCGCTCGTCATGGGCGCCCTGAGCCTCTCCGTGCACGATCCAGCGCAGACACGGGCCCCCGGCGCGGAGCAACTCATGGCGGCCGTGGATCGCCTGGCGGCGGCCCACGGCGCCATGCTGGCAGAAAGGGATTGAGCAGGGCCGTTCCGCCGGGGCCTGGCGAAGCCACCGTGCCCGCCTGCGTGCACGCGAGCTCGCCCTCATCCCCGCTGGCACCGTCTTCACGGCGGAGGAGACGCGCACCCCGCGGACGCGGATGACCGCTCGCCCGAGGAGGGCGGCGCCGTCCGGCGCGTGCTGAGAGCCCGGTCCGTTTTCCTGCCCGACGGCGGGTGGTCGTCCTGCGTGCCGATAGGCTGGCCGGGTGCGCCCGGCCCCGGGCGCGGAGGGTGACGAAGCGGAGGCGGTTCCGGTGACGACGGCGGCGGTGATCGGCAGCGGCCCCAACGGCCTGGCGGCCGCGGTGGTCCTGGCCCGCGCGGGCGTGGACGTGACGGTGTACGAGGGCGGGAGGAGCGCCGGCGGGGGCCTGCGCACCGAGCCGTTCGGGCCGGCCGGTTTTATCCGCGACGTGTGCTCGGCCGTGCACCCCATGGTGCTTCCCTCCCCGTTCTTCCGGGCCCTCGGCATCGCGGAGGACATGGACTTCGCCGTCCCTGAGGTCTCCTACGCCCATGCGCTCCGGCCCGGCCGTGCCGTCGTGGCCTACCGGGACATCGATCGCACGGCGGCCCAGCTCGGGGTGGACGGCGCGGCGTGGCGAAATCTCCTTGGGCCCCTGTCCCGCCACGTCAACGAGCTGCTGGAGGTCTCCCTCAACTCGATGCTGCGCTTTCCCCGCCATCCCGTGCTCACCGTGCGCTTCGGCCTGAGGGTGCTGGAACAGGCCGGGGCGCTCAAGGACCTGCGCTGGCGGGGGCAGGAGGCGCCAGCGCTGCTGGCCGGCGTGGTGGCTCACGGCTCCACCAGGCAACCCTCCTTCGCCGCCGCCGCCGCCGGGTTGGTCCTGGCCGCCACGGCGCATGCAGACGGCTGGCCGCTTCCCCTGGGAGGGGCGCAGGTCCTGGCGGACGTCCTGGTGAAGGACCTCGAGGCCCACGGTGGACGGGTCGTCACGGAACGCTGGATCGGCTCGCTGGACGATGTCCGCCCGGCCGGCCGTGCCGGGGGTGGAGCCGAGCTGGTCCTTTTCGACACCTCGGCACGGGCCATGGCCGACATCGCCGGGGCGGCCCTGCCGTCCCGTTACGCCGCGCGGCTGCGCCGGGTGCCGTACGGCATGGGCATCTCCAAGATTGACCTGGCGCTCGACGGTCCCGTGCCGTGGCTGGACGAACGCCTCGCGGGGGCCGGCACCGTGCACGTGGGAGGCACGGCCTCCTCGGTGCACCGCGCGGAGAACCTCACGCACGGTGGCGGCTATCCCGCGCGGCCCTTCACGCTCGTGGCGCAGCCCGGCGCGGTGGACCCCTCGCGCGCGCCCCAGGGGCAGCACGTGCTGTGGGCGTACTCCCATGCGCCCGCCGGGGATCGGGTGGACCGTTCCGACACGCTCATCACCACGCTGGAGGAGCACGCCCCCGGCCTGCGCGAGCGCATCCTGCACGTGGAGAGGACCACGGCGGCGGACGCGGAGGCGCACAACCCTAACTACGTGGGCGGGGACATCTCCTGCGGACGCTTGGACCTTTACCGGCTCTTCGCCCGTCCCGTCTTGGCGCCCTCGCCCTGGCGCGCACCCGCGCGGGGCCTTTACCTCGCCTCCGCGGCAGCGGTGCCGGGTCCCGGCGTGCACGGCATGCCCGGCTTCCTCGCCGCCGCGACCGCGTTGCGGGACGCCGGCCTCGCGCTACCGGAGGAGTTCACCGCGCTCTGAGCTCGGCGAATCACCCGATCAGGCCACCGGCCTTCGCGAGGCGCTCGGGGATGTCGCGGCGGCGCTGCGCGCCGAGTTTGGCGCGCGCCTGCAGCACGTGGGACTCCACGGTGCGCACGCTGAGGAAGAGGCGGTCGCCGATCTGGGCGTTGGTGAGCCCGGCGCCCACCAGGACGCAGATCTCGTACTCGCGGCGCGTGAGGCCGCCGGGGATGGCGCCGCGGTCCTCGGCGGGGGCCATCGGCTCGGCCGCCGAGGGGAACTGCCCCAGGCGGTCGGTGCACTCGTTGGCCTTGCTCGTCTGGCGCCTCGCCAGGAAGCGGGAACGCGCCGCCTCAAGCGCCTGCCTGGCGGCAGGTGCCTGGCCGGTGGCCTCGAGTCCGTCCGCGGCCTCGACGAGCAGATCAGGGTCGTCCTGGGCCAGTCCGCGCAGGTGCGTCAGGCGGGCCACGGTGGTGGGGAAGGACGCCGCCAGCACGTCTTCCGGGAGGGCGTCGAGTTCGCCCTGGGCCAGGGCCGGCTGGGCCAGCACACGTCGGTGCGCGTGGCTCACGAGGGTCCACTCCGCCGGCGTGACGTCGGCGGGCGTGGCCGCGTCCTCGGGGACGAAGCGCGCAGCGAGCATGTTCATGCGTCCAAAGACGGGAGGATGGCTCGTGTTCCGCGTCTTCGTGGCCAGCGCGGCGGCGTCGGCCGCCGAGTCGCAGTCCTCGTGGCCAAGGATCGCGGCGAACTCCGCCAACGCCACGTTGAGGGCGGCGAAGGAGGACCGGTCCAGGAGGGACTCGCACGTGGCCAGGTTGAGCCGGGCGCCTTCCACATCGCCGATCAGGAAGCAGTTCATGGCGTGCAGGTACGCAGCCAGGCTGGTGGGCAGGCGACCGGAGGCCGGGCCGAAACCGATGGCCTTTGCGGTGAACTCCTCCATCAAGGTGTGCGCGTGCTCGGTGTCGATGCCGGCCAGGAGACGGGCGCTCACGCAGCAGACCTCGAAGATCTCCATGGCCTCGCGCTGCCACACGGGCAGATGCTCCAGCGTGCGCCCGGTCCTGGCCCGCAGGAAGTGGCCGGCCGTGATGAGCGGTTCCAGCATCTCGACGTCGCTGGTCCCCGTGGCCGCGGCGATGAGGAAGGAATAGGCCCAGAGGCGCACGGCGTCCGGCTCGTCCAGGTCGCGGGAGATTTCCCCGAAGCGCTCCAGGGCCTGGGCCGAGTAGCCCTCGCCGTCCGTGAGCCGGGCGAACAGGAACGCGTGGCCCGGCGAGACGACGCCGCGGCCCTCCTCGAGCGCTCGCAGGAGCCACTGAGGGGGAGTGCGCCGCCAGCTCGCGGCGATCGCCGCCCGGTGCAGGTGCGAGGAGGTGAAGGACTCCGGCGAGGTGGCGAGGAGGGCTTCCGCCTGGTCCAAGATCTCCTGGTGGCGGTTCTGCAGGGCCAACGCGAGCCAGAGCGTGGGCACGGCTTCGTCGGCGCTGCCGAGCTCAATGGCCTTGCAGGCCATGGACTCCGCCACCTGACCATGGCCCCGCAGGGCCGAGGTCTGGGCGGCCGCGGCGAGGAGCGGGCCGTCCGACGCGACGGGTTCCTCGCCGCTGCCCATGAGCTGGCGGGCCACGACAAGATCCGTGGCCACGGAGAGCGGGTAGCCGGTGTGCCGCAGCGTGCGCATGGACGCCGTGAGGCTTCTGAGGCGCTCGTCGATGCCGGGGGGAGCCCCGTCGATCACCAGGGCCGCGGCCTCCAGGGAACCGATGTGAACGCGGGGATTGCGCTCGGGCCCCTCCAAGGTGGTCAGGCCGACCGCCTCCAGCTGGCTCAGCGTGTGCGCGCCGAACACCCTGGTTGCGGTCGAGTAGGTGAACGGACCCAGCTGGTGCAGTAGCGAAGCTTCGCGGCGCAGCTCCTCGGAGAGGTCGCGGTAACGGGAGGCGACGTGCTGGATGGTGCTGGTGCTGAGCGGGAGGCCCACGGTCCAGGCGCTCGTCATGTGCTGGGGGACGCGGCGGGGCGCGGAGAGCACGTCCTTGGCCAGGTCGCGGAGCACTGCGACGGAGCCGCCGGCGGTGCGGATCAGCACGGCCTCCTGCAGCGCGTCGAAGCGTTGCGGGTGCAGGCCCTGGCGCAGGAAATCCAGGGATTCGGTGCTGTTCAGGGGAGCCAGGTCCACGCGGGAGACCACCCGGCGGCGCCAGAGTTCGTTGATGGCACCCACGACGCTGTGCTCCGTGCAGACGCGCGCCGTGCGCATGGCGACCGTGTCGATCGTGGCGACGACTCGCAAGCGAGGATCCTCGAGGATGGCGGACACGGCGTCGGCCAGTTCGTGGGGGAGGACGTCCACGTCCTCCAGGAGAGCCACACCCATGGGCAGCTGTTCCTCGTACCAAGCGGAGAGCTGTACCTCCGAGGTCAGGTGGCTGCAACGCAGGGAGGGGGAGACCGCACCGCCCAGGCTCTCCAGCGCCGTGCGGGCCACTGCCGTGCGGAACTCGCCGGGATGGGCGGCGATTAGGACGGCGGAGCCCGGCCGCAGCAGCGAGGCCACCGTCGCCGCCTCCGACACCCGTTGCGGCGGGAGCGACGGGTTGTTCGCGGTGTCGCCGGACTTGGGGTTCACGCTGCTCCGTTCAAAGTCTGGCACGCCGTGACGCGCGTCGAAGAGGAGACGCCTCTGAGGGCGACCGTCTCGATGCTACGGAGGACGGGGAGTATTCAAGAGACTTTGTATTGCGGGTGTTTTTACGGAGAAGACTCTACGTAGTGCCGATGATCGCTTGAGTAGTCAGCGGGGAAATTTCTCGATGTAGGTAGTTTTGCGAAGCCGGTTTTCAGAGACGGACGGCTCCGCCGCTCAGGCGGGCGGGGTTCCCAGGCGGGCCAGGCGCTCGGGGATGTCGCGGCGGCGCGGGGCGCCGAGCTTGGCACGCGCCTGGAGCACGTGGGACTCCACGGTGCGCACGCTCACCACGAGACGCTCGGCGATCTGCGCGTTGGTCAGGTTCGCTCCCACCAGCACGCAGATCTCGTACTCGCGCCGGGTCAGGCCGGCGGGGTAGTCGCTCGGCTGCTCCGGTTCCGGAGCGGCCTGGACCACCTCGCCCATGCGTTCAAGGTGTTCGGCGCATTCCGTGGCCCGGCTGGTCTGGCGGCGGGCCAGGAAGCGGTGCCGCGCGTCCTGGTAGGCCCGGCGGGCGGCGTCGAACTGGCCGGTGGTTTCCAGCAACTCGCCGGCCCTCAGGAGCAACTCGGGCGACTTGTGCTCCAGAGCCTCCAGGTGGCGGATGCAGGCCATGGAGGAGGGGAAGTGCTCGGACGGATCCGCGGCGGGGAGGCGCCGGAGTTCCTGCGCCGGGTTGCTCTGGCCGCTCAGGACGCGGCGGTGGGCGCGGAAGACCTGCGCCCACGCAGGGGGGTCACCCGGCGCCGGCAGCGGATGACCCTGGTCGGCCAGCTTGGGGGTGAAGAGACGCATGGTCGTGAGATGGCTGGTGCGCTGCGGCCCGCGGAAGGCCGTGTTGTCGTTGAAGAGCTGCGGACCCTTGCCGGGTTCCAGGTCCTCCGGCGCCACGCTGGCGGCGAATTCGGCCAGGGCGAGGTTGTTGATCGCGAAGGTGCTGCGGTCCAGGAAGCTGACGCAGGCGGAGAGATTGACGGCCTCGCCGTCCGCGTCCCCGCGCAGGAAGTCGTCCAGCATGTGCAGGTAGAGAACGCAGGCCGAGGCCAGGCAACCGCCGTCGGAACCGGCGGCGCCCAGGGTCAGCTCGTGCAGCCGGGAGCGCACCGATTCCGTGTCCACGCCGGCGAGCATGCCTGCGGTGAGGAAGGTGATGTCGAAGATGTGGCAGGCCTCCCGTTCCCATGGCTCGAGCGAGCCGAGGTTGTCCGTGAGGCGTTGGCGGACGGGGGAGGCGGCGGTGAGCGCGGACTCCAGGCGTGAGATCTCGCCGATCTCCACCGCCGCGACGATGAGCGCCGAGTGGGCCCAGAGCCTCACGGCCACGGCCTCGTCCGGGTCCTGCGATGCCGTCGCCAGCTCTGCGGCGAGTTCCGCGACGGAGGCCTCCCCGCCCACCAGTCGCGTGTAGAGCCGTGCGTGCGCCGGGGACACCGTGCCCAGCTCTCGGCTCAGGGCCTCCATCAGCCATGCCGGCGGCTCCGTCTGCCAGCTGGCGGCGATCGCGGCGCGGTGCAGGTGGTTGGGGGTGAATTTCTCCGGTTGCTCTGCGACGAGTTCCTTGGCTTCCCGGAGGATCGCGGCGTGTCGGTCCCGCATGCATCCCGCCTTCCACAGCACCGGCACGGACCGCGCCTCGTCCCCCAGGCGTAGGCCGATGCCGGCCAGGGACTCGGCCTCGGCCGCGTGGCCGCGCTGCGCCGAGATGCGTGCCGCCCCGCTGAAGATGCGGGCGTCGTCCGGCGTGAGTTCCGTGTCCGCCCCCACGAGGTGGCGGGCCAGGGTCAGGGACGTGACGGCGGGCAGGTCCGCGTCCTCGTGGTGCAGGCGGCGCAGGGTCTGCAACGTTTCCGCGTGCTTCGCGGCTAGATCCTCTGGGAGGCCGAACAGGGTGAGGCTGGCGGCGTCGACGGAGCTGAGGAAGATGCGGGGGGACCCGGCGGGGCCGGCCACCTCGGTCAACCCCGCGGCGTCGAGCCGGGTGAGCGTCTCCGCGCCGTAGAGGCGGGTCGCGGTGGGGACGAACAGCGGGCCCAATTGGTGCAGCAGGAGGGCCCTCAGTCGCAGCTCCTCCGGGACGTCCCGGTAACGGGACGCGATGCGGTCGCGGGTCGCCGCGCTGAGGGGGAGGTTGGCGCTCCATGGGTTGGGGGTGCGGCGCAGGATCAGATGCGGTGCGCCAAGGGCGTCCCGGGTGAGATCCCGCGCCACGGCCAGCGAACCCCGGGAGGCCTGGACCAGGACGGCCTCCTGGAGCCCGTCGAAGCGTTGCGGATGCGCGCCGCGCCGGATGATCTCCGCCAGTTCGACGTCGCTCACCCGCATGAGGTCGATGCGCTGGATGCGGCGGCGCCGGGCCAGGTCGTTGAGGACGGAGGCGACGTCGGCGAGGCTCGGGCACAGGGGCGCACGCATGGCCACGGTGTCGGCAGTGGCGAGCACGCGCAGCCGTCGGTCTTCCATCATGTTCGCCAGGGGCCCCGCCAGCTCCGGGGACAGGGTGTCCACGTCGTTCAGGATGCCGTAGCCCAGGGGCAGGTGCTCGTCGAACCAGGCCTGCAATTGCTCCGGCGTGGTGCGGCGGCTGCAGCGGAACGGCGTGGGTGTCGTCTTCGAGAGGCCTTGCACGGCGACCAGTGCTACGGCGGTGCGGTCCTCGCCGGGATGGGCCACGATGAGCAGGCTGCTGCCGGCGGCGACGTGGGCGGCGACGCGATCGGCCTCGGTCTGGCGCGTGGGCGTCAGGGACGGCGTAGAAGACGGCATGCTGTGCGCTGGCGAGAACGGCAACGACGTGGTCACGGAAGGGTTCCTTGAGGCGATGAGCGTCGGGGTGCTCGGTGTGCGATGCGCAATGGCAATTGACGCCGTACGAGCATAGGCCTTCTTATGCGGTAAACGGGGCAGCCGGATCCGGTGTGGCGCCCCGGGGGCTACGCAGCGCGACTGCTGGTAGCGATAATCGGCAAGGTTGTTTCATTACCTATCCACTCCGTAGTTGGTCGGTGGTCGTACTGCACTTCTTCTGATTCCGGGGACCTACTTACAGGTCGCTCATATGGTGAACGCGATTGCGTACGTATCTGCGCATGACTTCCCGCACCCCAAGGATTGGAGAGCGCTGTGAAACGAAGAATGTCAAGGCTGAGGGGTGGCGTCGCCGGCGTCGCCCTCTCGGCACTCGCCATAGCTGGGCTCGGCGCTGCGCCGGCCCAGGCCGCGGCGACCGATCAGGCTGAAGCAGAGGGCAACTTCCTTTCGGGACACCTTCTGGGTCTCAACACGGATATCGCCGCCGAGGTCGCGCGTGCGTACTCCGGCAACGTGTCCTCGCCCGCCGTTGACGACCATCCGTTCGACGTGACGGCGCTGAGCGCGCTGCAGCTGAACCTGGGCGGCGGAGTCCAACTGCCGCTGTTCGACGACGGCGACGGCGATGGCGTCATCGGCCTGGGCGCCGTGGGCCAGTACGCCAAGACGGGCAAGAGCCCCAACACCGCCTTCGGTTCCTCCGGCCTTCTCGGCAACAACGGCGTGATCGGGGTCGGGGACACCTCCACCCCGGAGCAGGACGCCTACCTCGATCTGACGAACCTGCTGAAGGCGGCCGGTGTTTCCGGTATCACGGACCAGCTCGTCTCCGAGTTGCGCCTTGACCTGGGCGCCATCGCGGCCTCCGCCACGCAGACGGGCTCCGACCCGGCGACCGGCACATACAAGATTGCCGGCGGCAAGCTCACGCTGGACAGCCCTGCCGTCAAGGAACTGTCCGCCACGCTGAACACCAACCTCGGCGCCGCCCTGAGCGGCGTGCAGGATGGTCTGGGTGGCCTGATCGGCACCGACGGCGCCCTGACGGGTGCCTTGAGCGGTACCACGCAGGACATCAGCGATCTGATCCACGGAGTCCTGGCGATCATCCCCGGCGTGGGCAGCGCGGTCCAGGTGGACACCCCGGTGATCACCGCCGGTCTCGACGTCTCCTCGCTGGACACGGTTCTCGACGATCTGCTGGCCAAGCCGATCACTGATCCCGACGGTCTCATCTCCCTCGACCTGGGCGCGGGCACCCTGACGGTGGACCTGGCCAAGGCGGTCCAGGGATCCAACGGCGGTGACCTCAACGGTCTGCCGGCCAACACGGACATCCTGAGCTCGGAGACCGTCAACGCCATCGTCACCGGCGTCCAGAACGCCGTGAACGCGCTGACCACCAAGGCCATCGACACGGTCACGGACGCCGTGAACGGGCTGAACCTCACCTTGAAGGTCACTGCGGGAGCCAACCTGAAGGCCCCGATCGTCGGCACCACCATCGTCGGTGGCAACATCGTCGTCAACATCGACGGCACGCTCGGCGGGTTCCTGGGGACCAACGGTTCCGATGCGCCGACCGCGACCACCGCCGGGACGACGCTGACCGCCCTTGGTGTTCCGTTGCCGGTCGACACCCTGGCGGACGGCATCGCCCAGCCCGTGCTGGATCTGGTGCAGACCGCCGTGGGTGGAGTCCTCAACACGACTCTCGACGGGCAGACCGGCATCATTGCCACGGCGCTGGACGGTGTCCTGAAGCCCATCGTGACCACCCTTCAGCCCGTCTTCGACGCGCTGACCCAGGTCGCCTCGGTCAAGGTCAACGTGCAGGAGCGGGACGGCAATTTCGAGACCGCCACTGCCCAGGACAAGGACTCCTTCACGGAGCGCGCCGTCCAGGTCACGCTGCTGAAGGCCGCGGGTCCGAACGGCGCCGCGCAGGTCAACCTGGGCTCCGCGACGGTGCGCACCACCGGTACCGACGTCACGCCGACGTATGACACGGCGATTACTGCTGATCCGACCTCGGTCGAGTCGGGTAAGACGACGGGTGTCTCCGGTACCGGGTTTGCTCCGGGTGAGAAGGTCACGATCACGGGCGGCGACGCCG
>Ga0153918_1000128_pt1 | contig 59747 bp, 59 predicted proteins | sample TSFL002MetaG_FD_104687 | JGI IMG/M metagenome (GOLD analysis project Ga0153918, IMG submission 104687) | Attine ant fungus gardens microbial communities from Florida, USA - TSFL002 MetaG | ecosystem: Host-associated > Fungi > Mycelium > Unclassified | place: USA: Florida, Paynes Creek Historic... | reverse complement strand
TAACGCCAAAAAGTAAGCGATGACAAACACGTAAAGTGTAAGCAGTCACGGCATCACATTCTGTTAAACGTAAGTTTAGCCGATATACACAAACTCAACCTGACTTTATCGTTATCGATAGCGTAGTGAACAAGACGTCATAACGTTTCCGCTATGACGTCTGCTTACGCTTTGTAGTTATTACAGTTTTGCGCTTACCCAGCTTTCAACGCTGGCCAATGCCGCAGGAAGTGCCGCTGCATCCGTACCACCGGCTTGCGCCATGTCCGGACGACCGCCACCCTTGCCACCCACCTGCTGGGCGACCATACCAACCAGTTCCCCTGCTTTAACGCGGTCAGTCACATCCTTAGAGACGCCCGCAATCAGAGAAACCTTACCTTCTGCCACTGTCGCCAGAACGATAACCGTTGAACCGAGCTGGTTCTTCAGATCGTCGACCATAGTGCGAAGCATTTTAGGCTCAACGCCTGCCAGGTCGCTGACCAGCAGTTTGACGCCTTTAATCTCTACCGCTTTGCTGGAGAGGTTTGCACTTTCCTGCGCAGCCGCTTGTTCTTTCAGCTGTTGCAGTTCTTTTTCCAGCTGACGCGTGCGATCCAGTGCAACACGCACTTTCTCGCCCAGGTTCTGGCTATCGCCTTTCAGCAACTGTGCAATATCATGCAGCTGGTCGCTCTGCGCGTGCAGGCTGGCAATTGCGCCTTCGCCGGTAACCGCTTCGATACGACGAACACCCGCCGCAGTACCAGACTCAGACACGATACGGAACAGACCGATATCACCAGTGCGCGCTGCGTGAGTACCACCGCACAGTTCGGTAGAGAAATCGCCCATGCTCAGTACGCGAACACGTTCGTCATATTTCTCGCCAAACAGCGCCATAGCGCCTTTTTTCTTCGCCGCATCGAGATCCATGATATTGGTTTCGATGGCCAGGTTACGACGGATCTGCGCGTTCACCAGATCTTCAACCGCACGGATTTCAGACGGTTTCATCGCTTCAAAATGCGAGAAGTCGAAACGCAGCACTTTATCGTTAACCAGTGAACCTTTCTGCGCAACGTGCGTACCCAGAACATCACGCAGTGCGGCGTGCATCAGGTGCGTAGCGGAGTGGTTCAGACGAATGCGCGCACGGCGTGCTTCGTCAACGTTCGCCTGAACGCCCTCGCCTACTTTCAGTGAACCGGAAACCAGTTTGCCCTGGTGTCCAATTGCCTGACCGTATTTCTGGGTGTCAGTCACGCTGAAGCTAAAGCCGTCGCCTTTCAGTTCGCCTTTATCGCCAACCTGGCCGCCGGATTCAGCATAGAACGGCGTTTTGTCCAGAATAACCACGGCGTCCTGGCCCGCGCTGATGCTGTCTACGGATTTACCGTCAACAAACAGGGCAGTCACTTTGCCGGTCAGTTCCAGATTGTCGTAGCCTTTGAACTCGGACGCACCATCAACGCGGATCATCGCGTTGTAGTCAGCGCCAAAACCGCTGGACTCGCGCGCACGACGGCGCTGCTCTTCCATGGCGGCTTCGAAGCCCGCTTCGTCAACTTTGATGTTGCGCTCGCGGCAAACGTCAGCCGTCAGGTCAACCGGGAAGCCGTAGGTGTCGTACAGACGGAAAGCAGTTTCGCCATCCAGTGTGTCGCCCTTAAGTTTCGCCAGTTCTTCGTCCAGCAGCGCCAGGCCGCGTTCCAGAGTACGTGCAAACTGCTCTTCTTCGGTTTTCAGAACATGCTCAACCTGCGACTGCTGGCGTTTCAGTTCATCACCTGCCGCACCCATCACGCTTACCAGCGGGCCAACAAGTTTATAGAAGAAGGTGTCCTTCGCGCCCAGCATGTTGCCGTGACGAATCGCACGACGAATGATACGGCGCAGCACGTAGCCACGGTTTTCATTCGACGGGATAACGCCATCAGCAATCAGGAACGCACAGGAACGAATGTGGTCTGCAATCACGCGCAGCGATTTATTGCTCAGATCGGTCGCACCGGTCACTTCCGCCACGGACTTAATCAGCGTGTGGAACAGGTCGATGTCATAGTTGGAGTTAACGTGTTGCAGAACCGCTGCAATACGCTCCAGGCCCATACCGGTATCAACTGACGGTTTCGGCAGTGGTTCCATCGTGCCATCGGCCTGACGGTTGAACTGCATGAAGACGATGTTCCAGATCTCAATGTAGCGATCGCCATCTTCTTCCGGGCTTCCTGGAGGGCCGCCCCAGATGTGGTCACCGTGATCGTAGAAGATTTCGGTGCATGGGCCGCAAGGACCGGTATCACCCATCTGCCAGAAGTTGTCAGACGCGTATGGCGCGCCCTTGTTATCACCGATGCGAATAATACGTTCGCGCGGGATACCCACTTCTTTTTCCCAGATTTCGTAGGCTTCGTCATCGGTTTCATAGACGGTAACCCACAGACGCTCTTTCGGCAGCTTGAACCAGTTTTCACCGGTCAGCAGTTCCCACGCGTACTGGATAGCATCGTGTTTGAAGTAGTCGCCGAAGCTGAAGTTACCCAGCATTTCGAAGAAGGTGTGGTGACGTGCAGTGTAACCGACGTTTTCCAGGTCATTATGTTTACCGCCCGCACGCACACAACGCTGTGAGGTTGTCGCACGGGAATAATTACGCTTGTCGAGACCAAGGAACACATCCTTGAACTGGTTCATCCCGGCGTTGGTAAACAGTAAAGTCGGGTCGTTATTCGGTACCAGGGAGCTGCTGGCAACAACCTGGTGTCCTTTACTATGGAAAAAATCGAGAAACGCCTGACGGATCTCAGCGGTGCTCTTGCTCATAATTATCCTGAAATCAAGCTAACGAAATGTCGCAGCCAGTCTGTACCTGTAATCAGTTGGACAGACCAGCTACTGGAAAAAGTGGGAATAAGATAAGTTTTCTTGGGAGGGAAGTAAAATCCCTCATGCGTTCAATCGGCAAAATTACGCCATATATCCTGAATATCTTCCATCAGGAAGCCGCGATAGAGCAAAAAGCGCTGGATTTTAACTTTTTCTGCAAACTCACGCGGCAGTGGCTCGCCGTATTTGCGAATTGCCTGATCTCTCGCGAGTTCTCCCCACGCGATATCGCATTCGCGCATGGCCTTTTCGCTTGATTCACGCGCGATCCCTTTTTGGTTAAGCTCCTGGCGAATACGCGCAGGGCCGTAGCCTTTACGGCTGCGGCTGGCGATAAACCGTGCGACAAAGCGGTCATCATCCAGATACTGATGCTCATAGCACCAGGCTATAACCCGGTCGTAATCTTCCGCCGTGGCATCTATCTCTTCAGGCCCATTTTTACCCATCACCGGGGCTGCGAGTTTACGCCGTAATTCTTGCTCGCTGTGGTCGCGCACGGCCAGAATACGCACCGCCCGATCCAGTAAGCGAGCATAGGCAGGGCGGCGAGTTGTGGGTTCGGTCATACAAAACCTGCTGGTTCAGAAATGCAAAAAGGGCCGCATTCGCAGCCCTTCATTTTTAAACGAGAGAATTAAAAGTCTTCGTTAGTTTCTTCAACGTCCGCGCCATCAACCGCGAAATCAGGCGTTGAATCCTGGTTATTCAGCAGCAGCTCACGAACTTTCTTCTCAATTTCTTTCGCCGCAGCCGGGTTATCTTTCAGCCAGGAGATAGCATTCGCTTTACCCTGACCAATCTTGTCGCCGTTGTAGCTGTACCATGCGCCCGCTTTTTCAATCAGCTTCTCTTTCACGCCCAGGTCAACCAGTTCGCCGAAGAAGTTGATACCTTCACCGTAGAGGATCTGGAATTCAGCTTGTTTGAACGGTGCAGCGATTTTGTTCTTCACAACCTTCACGCGGGTTTCGCTACCGACCACGTTCTCGCCCTCTTTCACCGCGCCGATACGACGGATATCAAGACGGACAGAGGCGTAGAATTTCAGCGCGTTACCACCGGTGGTGGTTTCCGGGTTACCGAACATCACACCAATTTTCATACGGATCTGGTTGATGAAGATAAGCAGCGTGTTGGATTGCTTCAGGTTACCCGCCAGCTTACGCATTGCCTGGCTCATCATACGTGCCGCGAGGCCCATGTGAGAGTCACCGATTTCGCCTTCGATTTCCGCTTTTGGCGTCAGTGCAGCAACGGAGTCAACCACGATAACGTCAACAGCACCGGAACGAGCCAGCGCGTCACAAATTTCCAGCGCCTGCTCACCTGTGTCTGGCTGAGAACACAGCAGGTTGTCGATATCAACACCCAGCTTACGGGCATAGACCGGGTCCAGCGCGTGCTCGGCATCGATAAACGCACAGGTTTTACCTTCGCGCTGTGCAGCTGCAATAACCTGTAAGGTCAGGGTCGTTTTACCGGAAGATTCTGGCCCGTAGATTTCTACGATACGGCCCATTGGCAAACCGCCAGCGCCCAGTGCGATATCCAGAGAAAGCGAACCGGTGGAGATGGTTTCCACGTCCATGGAACGGTCTTCACCCAGGCGCATGATGGAGCCTTTACCGAATTGCTTTTCGATCTGGCCCAGTGCTGCCGCCAACGCTTTCTGTTTGTTCTCGTCGATAGCCATTATTACTCCTGTCATACAGTAAATACGTTTACGTATTTACCGGGGTGAATTCTGTTCTGTTGGTGCAATTATACTGTATGGTCATACAGTATCAAGTATTTTGTAGAAATTGTTGCCAGAGCGTTTTTAACGCATATTCCGTTGCCTGACGACGCACGCTTTCGCGATCGCCGCTAAAGCATTCACGGCGGGTGATCCCCTCGCCTTTCGAGGTTGCAAAACCAAACCACACGGTGCCAACGGGTTTTACATCGCTACCGCCGTCCGGCCCGGCAATGCCGCTGATCGAAATGGCATAATCTGCCCGTGCTGCTTTAAGGGCACCAATGGCCATTTCGATCACCACCGGCTCACTGACTGCGCCATGCTGTTCGAGCGTGGATTCACGCACACCAATCATCTGTGCCTTCGCTTCATTACTGTAGGTCACAAAGCTACGCTCAAACCAGGCGGAACTGCCCGCAATATCCGTAATCACTTTCGCTACCCAGCCGCCAGTACAGGACTCAGCCGTTGTTACTGTCGCACCGCGCTGCTTTAACGCCAGCCCTACCACTTCGCTAAGCTGCATCAATTCATGGTCAGTCATTATCGCTCCAGGCCTTTGAAAAACGTGCAGCACAAGATAACACTTTCTCGTCGGATATGGGGATGAGGTTCAGGTTTTACGAGGGGGCTTCAGAAAAAAGCCGATGCGGACGCACCGGCTTCGGGGGTTCTTATTTCATGCTGTCGGCGATGGTATCAACATTGTGGCTAAACGCCTTAACGTAGGTATCCGCTACACCACCTTTTGCCGACAGCGCTTCAGGGTAGAGTTCGCCTCCTGGCTGCGCGCCTGTCGCACTGGCAATCTGTTTCACCAGCCGTGGATCGAGCTGGTTTTCCATGAACCAGGTTTTCACGCCATCGGCTTTTATCTGGTTGATAATCTCAGCCACCTGCGCCGCGCTGGCTTCGCTCTCAGACGACAGTCCTTGCGGAGCCATAAACGTCACACCGTAGGCGCGGCTGAAATAGCCAAAGGCATCATGGCTGGTCAGCACTTTGCGCTTTTCCTGCGGGATCTGGCTAAAGCGTGATTTTGCCCAGCTATCCAGTTGGCTCAGTTGTGCGATATACGGCTTACCGGTGCCTTCCAGCGCTGCTTTATCTTCCGGGTCGGCCTTCACCAGCCCATTCAGAATATTTTGCGCATACAAAGCACCGTTCGCCGCGCTGTTCCACGCATGTGGGTCAGTCACGGTTTTCCCGTCTTCTTCCAGCGTGTGTGTTTTCACACCGGCCGATGCCACTACCAGTTGGCCTTTAAAACCAGAGGCCTTCACCAGACGGTCAAGCCATCCCTCCAGCCCCAGGCCGTTCACCACGACTACATCAGCCTTGCTCAGCGCGGCGCTGTCTTTGGGTGACGGCTCGAAGGTGTGCGGGTCACCATCCGGCCCCACCAGCGTTGTCACGTTTACATTTTTGCCGCCGACTTCCTGGGTGATATCTCCCAGGATCGAAAAGCTGGTCACCACATTGAGCGTTTTCGCCATCACAGTGTGCGACATCATTCCGAGCGCGAGCGCTACGACTAACCCTGTACGTTTCATTTTTTCCCCTTGCGTTAAAAAAGTGCGCGCAGACTGCCAGCCAGCCTGCTGCGCGTGCCAAATAAAACCGAAATAAAAAACAGCGCACTGGCGGTCAGTACGATGGACGGCCCGGCGGGTAAACTCGCCGCCCAGGAGAGGCTTAACCCCAGCCATGCGCAAAAAATACCGCTAATACCGGCCATCAGGAGCAACCCTGGCAACGTACGTACCCAGCAGCGCGCCGCTACCGCAGGCAGCATCATCAGCCCGACCGCCATCAGCGTGCCGAGCACCTGGAAACCGGCCACCAGATTGAGTACCAGCAGAGCGAGAAACAGGCCGTGCAACAGACCCGGCAGCCAGCGGGCGTTAACCTGCAACCAGGCGGTATCGAAGGCTTCCGTCACCAGGCCACGATAAAAAACAGCCAGCGTAATCAGGGTGAAGATGCACACACCCGCCACGAACATCGCCGCGTCGTTATCCACCGCCAGAATGGAGCCAAACAGCAAATGCAGCAGGTCAACGTTTGAACCGCGCAGCGACACCAGCGTGACGCCCAGCGCCAGCGAGCCAAGATAAAAACCGGCAAAACTGGCATCTTCTTTCAGCGGTGTGAGGCGGCTAACCAGGCCAGCCACCAGCGCCACCACGATCCCGGCGATAAAACCGCCGAGACTCATCGCCAGCAGTGACATCCCGCTCAGTAAGTACCCCACCGCCACACCGGGCAAAATCGCGTGCGACAAGGCATCGCCCATCAGGCTCATGCGGCGTAACAAAAGAAAGACCCCGAGCGCCGTGGTGCTGACAGACAGCGCAAGGCACACCACCAGCGCGCGGCGCATAAAGCCGTACTCAATGAACGGCTGGAAAAAGAGATGCCAGATCATGCCACCCTCACCCGTTCGGTTTGAAATAAAGGGATCTCAGAATCCAGCCGTAACGTTTGCGGGAAGTGGCGCGCCACGCGCTCGCTGTCGTGCAGCACCGCCAGTAGCGTTTGCCCCTGCTGGTACATCTCCAGCATTAGCGACATCAGCACGTTGCAGGTTGCTTCATCAACGCCGGTAAAGGGTTCATCGAGCATCACCAGCGGGGCCTGTTGTACTAAAACGCGGGCAAATAACATGCGCTGAAACTGGCCGCCAGAAAGTTCATCAATAGTGGAATGCGCCATCGACTCCAGCCCCACCCGCTCAAGCGCGCTGGCGACACGTAGCCGCGAACCTCGTCGTAATCCGGCCAGCAGCGAGATCCCCGGCCAGCAGCCCATGCTGACAACGTCCTGCACGGTGAGCGGAAATTGGGCTTCAAGGGCATGACGCTGCGCAAGCCAGCCGATCACCGGGCGTTTACCCGGCCAGTGAAAGCGGCCACTCACCGGCGGGATAAACCCGGCAAGCGTTTTTAGTAATGTCGATTTCCCGCAGCCGTTGGCACCGACAATAGCGGTCATGCTCCCGCGTTCAATGACGCCGGTAATGGCACGGGTGACCGGCTGGCGTTCATAGCCCGCAGTCAGTTGATTCATGACGATCATGGCAAGGCCACCGCCCAGCGCACGGCCAGCCCGATAAAGACAATAAGCACCAACGCCAGCAGAAATCGCGTCAGTGCGGAAAGGGAAAAAAAGGACGTTGACATCTCAGCACCACATCAAATGTTATAACATAACAATAATGAAAGATAATTGAGATGTAAATGAGAGAGATAAAAGGGAGTGTGGCGAAATGTTTCTGCGGGAAATAGATGCGCGCGGATGCCCTCACCCCAGCCCTCTCCCACAGGGAGAGGGTGAATAAGATGACTTACTGGCTAAACGGAGACGCCGCTGGCATACGCGCCTGTGATACCGCCAGCCCCAGCTGCCACACCGCCATTGCATAATGGGTGCTGTGGTTATAACGGGTAATGGTGTAGAAGTTCGGCAGCCCGTACCAGTACTGATAACCCGTACCAATATCCAGACGCAGCAGGCTCGCCTGCTGTGCATTACCCAGCGATTGCGTTGGCGTTAAGCCCGCCGCGGCCAGCTGCGAAATGCTGTAGTTGGTTTTGAAGCCATTTTCCAGACCCGGAGCCTGACCATTCGCCTGCACGGCAACCTGGCCGCCCTGTACCCAACCGTGCGCTTTGAAGTAGTTTGCCACGCTGCCGATGGCGTCCACCGGATCCCACAAGTTGATGTGACCATCACCGTTAAAGTCGACGGCGTACTGTTTATAGGAAGACGGCATAAACTGGCCATAACCCATTGCCCCGGCAAACGACCCTTTCAGATCCAGCGGATCGTCCTGCTCGTTACGCGCCATCAGCAGGAAGGTTTCCAGCTCAGACGAGAAGTATTCGGCACGACGCGGATAGTTAAAGGAGAGCGTTGCCAGCGCATCCAGGATGCGGGTTTTCCCCATCACGCGGCCCCAGCGGGTTTCAACGCCAATGATCCCGACGATAATTTCAGGCGGCACGCCGTACACCTGCCACGCGCGGTTCAGGGCATCTTCATACTGGTTCCAGAACACTACGCCATTTTGCACGTTGTCCGGGGTAATAAACTGTTTGCGGTAACGCAGCCATGCGCCATTCGGCCCGGTCGGCACCTGTGCGGTTGGGGCTTGTCTGTCCATCAGACGCAGCACGTAATCCAGACGTTTTGCCTGGGATAGGATCTCATGCAGCTGCTGTCTGTCAAAACCGTGTTTGCTCACCATTTTATCGATGAACTGCTCGGCCGCCGGGTTATTCGCGAAGTCGCCGCCCATCTGCATCGTGTTGTGCTGAGGCTCCAGCAAGAATCCCCCTGAAGGCGCACCAGCTGTGGGCTGAGCGGTTTCAGTTTTAGGTTTGCTACTACAGGCAGAAAGCAGAATAAGCGCAGGTAACAGCGCTGCATAACGACGCTTGAACATGGGACATCCATTTAACGAGTTCGACAAGATGCCAGTATGGTAAAGCATCCCCGACTCCTCAAGGAAGCGGTACTCTCGCCCATCGCCAAATCTTTACGCTCCCCAACGCAAATCTGCGCTTTTTTCAACCAAAACGCCTTTCCCCCGCCCATTAACTTTCAAAATAATACATTTTTCTTTCATTGTGAGATCTGATTAACACTTTAAAACCTTTCAAAGTGATTATTATTAGCCACAGTTATACAAAAACAATAAGCCCCACAGGAGAGAAGAATGATAGATACCATCACCCACGGCGCCGAGTGGTTCATCGGGCTATTTCAGAAAGGCGGAGAAGTGTTTACCGGCATGGTGACCGGGATCCTGCCGTTGCTGATAAGCCTGCTGGTTATCATGAACGCGCTGATTAACTTTATCGGCCAGAAACGCATTGAACGCTTTGCCCAGCGCTGCGCCGGGAATCCGTTATCCCGTTACCTTGTCCTGCCCTTCATCGGCACCTTCGTGTTCTGCAACCCAATGACTTTAAGCCTCGGCCGCTTTATGCCAGAGAAATACAAGCCGAGTTATTACGCCGCCGCATCCTATAGCTGCCACTCGATGAACGGCCTGTTCCCGCACATCAACCCCGGCGAACTGTTTGTTTACCTCGGTATTGCCAGCGGCCTGACGACGCTTGGCCTGCCGCTCGGCCCGCTGGCGGTGAGCTATTTGCTGGTTGGTCTGGTCACTAACTTCTTCCGCGGCTGGGTGACCGACCTCACCACCGCAATTTTCGAGAAAAAAATGGGCATTCAGCTTGAACAAAACGTCCAGCTTTCAGGAGCCACAGCATGAGCCGTATTCGTATTGAAAAAGGAACGGGCGGCTGGGGCGGCCCGCTGGAACTCGACGCCACGCCGGGCAAAAAAATTGTTTACATCACCGCGGGTACACGCCCGGCCATTGTCGACAAACTGCGTGAATTGACCGGCTGGGAAGCGGTAGACGGTTTCAAAGAGGGCGAGCCGCCAGAATCCGAAATCGGCGTTGCCGTTATCGACTGCGGCGGCACCTTGCGCTGCGGCATTTACCCAAAGCGCCGTATCCCGACCGTAAATATCCACTCAACCGGGAAATCCGGCCCGCTGGCGCAGTACATCGTTGAAGACATTTATGTTTCCGGCGTGAAAGAAGACAACATTCGTCTGGCTGAGGGTACAGCTGCCCCGCAGAAAACAGAAGCGAAAGCGGCACCGCGAGATTACGACACCAGCAAGAAAATCACCGAGCAGAGCGACGGCCTGCTGGCAAAAGTCGGGATGGGGATGGGCTCTGCGGTAGCGGTGCTGTTCCAGTCCGGGCGCGACACCATCGACACCGTGCTGAAAACCATCCTGCCGTTTATGGCATTCGTTTCGGCGCTGATCGGCATCATCATGGCATCAGGTCTGGGCGACTGGATTGCCCACGGTCTTGCCCCGCTTGCCAGCCATCCGCTTGGGCTGGTGACGCTGGCGCTGATCTGCTCTTTCCCGCTGCTGTCACCGTTCCTCGGCCCGGGCGCAGTGATTGCGCAGGTGATCGGCGTGCTGATTGGCGTGCAAATTGGTCTGGGCAATATTCCCCCGCATCTTGCCCTGCCCGCCCTGTTTGCCATTAACGCCCAGGCGGCGTGTGACTTTATCCCGGTTGGGCTTTCGCTTGCTGAAGCGCGCCAGGACACCGTGCGCGTTGGCGTGCCATCGGTTCTGGTGAGCCGCTTCCTGACGGGTGCACCGACGGTGCTGATTGCCTGGTTTGTCTCTGGATTTATTTATCAATAAGAGGTTCCTGTGATGACCGTGATTTACCAAACCACCATTACCCGCATCGGCCAGAGCGCGGCCGATGCGCTCAGCGACCAGATGCTGATTACCTTTCGCGAAGGCGCACCGGCGGATATCGAAGAGTTCTGTTTTATTCACTGTCACGGCGAGCTGAAGGGTGAACTCAAGCCCGGCAGCCAGCTGGAGTTGGGTGAAACACGTTATGCCGTGACCGCCGTAGGCGATGTGGCTGAACAAAATCTGCGTGAACTGGGGCATATCACCCTGCGGTTCGACGGCCAGCCACAGGCGGAATATCCCGGCACTGTTCATGTGGATGGCCCTGTTCCGCAGGCTGTTACCCCGGGCTGCACATTAAAATTTGTTGCGTAATTTAAGGAGAGAAATATGAGTCAGGTTGCCGTTGTCATTGGTGGGGGACAAACCTTAGGAGAGTTCCTCTGCCGTGGGCTTGCCGCAGAAGGTTACCGCGTGGCGGTTGTCGATATTCAGAGTGAAAAAGCCGCCCGCGTGGCGGACACCATTAATACCGAATTTGGTGAAGGGATGGCGTACGGGTTTGGCGCCGATGCCACCAGCGAGCAGAGCGTAATGGCGCTTGCCCGCGGTGTGGACGAAATTTTTGGCCGGACTGATCTGCTGGTTTACAGCGCCGGGATAGCCAAAGCAGCGTTTATCAGCGACTTTGCGCTGGGCGATTTCGACCGCTCATTGCAGGTGAATCTGGTGGGCTATTTCCTTTGCGCTCGCGAGTTTTCACGACTGATGATCCGCGACGGCGTTCAGGGGCGCATCATCCAGATCAACTCAAAATCCGGCAAAGTGGGCAGTAAACACAACTCGGGTTACAGTGCGGCCAAATTTGGTGGCGTAGGGCTGACACAATCCCTGGCGCTGGATCTCGCCGAGTACGGGATCACCGTGCACTCGCTGATGCTGGGCAACCTGCTGAAATCACCGATGTTCCAGTCCCTGTTGCCACAGTATGCCACCAAGCTCGGGATTAACGCCGATGAAGTCGAGCAGTATTACATCGATAAAGTGCCGCTGAAGCGCGGCTGCGATTATCAGGACGTGCTGAATATGCTGCTGTTCTACGCCAGCCCGAAAGCCTCTTATTGCACCGGACAGTCGATTAATGTGACCGGTGGGCAGGTGATGTTCTGAGTTCATTCCCCGGTGGCGCTGCGCTTACCGGGGCTACAAAACCCCGTAGGCCGGGTAAGGTGCAACCGCCACCCGGCAATTAAGGAGCCAACATGGTAACCGCACTCATCACCGTCGCCGCTATTGCCTGGATTTGCCAGATGGCGTTTGGCGGCTGGCAAATCCATCAGTTCAACCGCGCGTTTGATGCATTGTGTCAGAAAGGCCGCGTAGGTGTCGGGCGCTCTGGCGGGCGCTTCAAACCGCGAGTAGTTGTGGCGATTGCGCTGGATGAACACGACAATGTCTGCGATTCGCTCATCATGCGCGGGCTGACGGTTTTCGCCCGACCGGCGAAAATCCAGGCAATTAACGGCAAATCGTTGCAGGAATTGCAGCCTGATGTGATCTTTCCCCATGATTCACTCTGTCAGAATGCACTATCATTAGCGCTTAATCTGAAACATGGATAATTTCGTTGTGAACGCTATAAGCTTGCGAAATTATCATTTTGCAACTTAAGGAACAGAGCGCCTATGAAACCACGTCAGCGGCAGGCGGCCATTCTGGAGCATCTGCAAAAGCAGGGAAAATGCTCGGTAGAGGAACTGGCGCACTACTTTGACACCACCGGCACAACGATACGCAAAGACCTGGTGTTGCTCGAAAACTCCGGTGCCGTCATCCGCACCTACGGCGGAGTGATGCTCAATAAAGACGAAGCCGATCCCCCTATCGACCACAAAACGCTGATCAATACCCACCAGAAAGCGCTGATTGCCGAAGCTGCCGTGAAGTTTATCCACGATGGCGACTCTATCATCCTGGATGCTGGCAGCACGGTGCTGCAGATGATCCCGATGCTCAGCCGCTTTAACAACATCACCGTGATGACCAACAGCTTGCATATCGTCAACGCCCTGTCGGAGAACGACTGCGAGCAAACCATCCTGATGCCAGGCGGGACGTTCCGTAAAAAATCGGCCTCATTTCACGGCCAGCTGGCCGAAAATGCCTTCGACCACTTCAGCTTTGATAAACTGTTTATGGGGACGGATGGCATCGACCTGAACGCCGGGGTGACCACGTTTAATGAAGTGTTCAGCGTCAGCAAAGCCATGTGTAACGCTGCGCGGGAAGTCATTTTGATGGCTGACTCGTCGAAGTTTGGCCGTAAAAGTCCCAATATTGTGTGCAGCCTTGAAAGTGTCGATAAGCTGATTACCGATGCGGGCATCGATCCGGCGTTTAAGAAAGCGCTGGAAGAGAAAGGAATCGACGTTATCGTAACCGGAGACAAAGATGAGTGATTTTCTGTTAAACGCTGGCCGCCAGACCTTGCTACTCGAATTACAGGAAGCGAGCCGCCTGCCCGATCGCCTGGGCGATGATTTTGTCCGTGCGGCGAACACCATCATTCAGTGTGAAGGCAAAGTGATCGTCTCCGGTATGGGAAAATCCGGCCATATCGGTAAGAAGATTGCCGCCACGCTTGCGAGTACCGGAACGCCTGCGTTCTTTGTTCACCCCGCAGAAGCGCTACACGGCGATCTGGGGATGATCGAAAGCCGCGACGTGATGCTGTTTATCTCCTACTCCGGCTCGGCAAAAGAGCTGGATCTCATCATTCCGCGCTTGCAGGAAAAAGCCGTTGCCCTGCTGGCAATGACCGGAAAATCCCGCTCGCCACTGGCGCTGGCGGCAAAAGCGGTGCTGGATGTTTCCGTAGAGCGTGAAGCCTGCCCGATGCACCTGGCCCCTACTTCCAGCACCGTAAATACCCTGATGATGGGCGACGCACTGGCGATGGCGGTTATGCAGGCGCGCGGCTTTAATGAAGAAGATTTTGCTCGTTCTCACCCGGCAGGCGCGCTGGGCGCACGGCTGCTCAATAAAGTGCACCATCTGATGCGCACCGACGATGCCATTCCGCAGGTCACACTGGATACTAGCGTGATGGACGCGATGCTGGAGCTGAGCCGTACCGGGCTTGGGCTGGTTGCCGTCTGCGATAACGGCGGTTTTGTGAAAGGCGTCTTTACCGACGGCGACCTGCGTCGCTGGCTGGTTGGCGGCGGCAAGCTGGAATCGCAGGTTTCTGAAGCGATGACCCAGGGCGGGCTGACGTTGAACGCAGAAAGCCGCGCCATCGAAGCCAAAGAGGTGCTGATGAAGCGCAAAATCACTGCCGCCCCGGTGGTGGATGAGAGCGGCAAGCTGTGCGGTGCAATCAACCTGCAAGATTTCTATCAGGCCGGGATCATCTAGCCTTTCAGACCCAGACGTTTCGCCAGCCGGTGCAGGTTGGCGACGTCCGTTTCCAGCGCCCGCGCGCACGCCGCCCAGCTGCGGTTATTCTGCTCCAGCGCGCGGGTGATCATCTGCCGTTGAAACTCTTCCGTTGCTTCACGCAGGTTCTCGTGACTGATTTCCGGGATGTCCTGCGTCACAACAGGCGTGGTTTCATCATGCAGCGCAAAGTGACGCGCGTGGATCACCACTTCATCTCCTGAACGCGTAGCCCGCGCCAGCACGACTGCACGGTGGATGGCATGTTCCAGCTCTCGCACGTTGCCCGGCCAGCCGTAACTCAACAGATGTGTTCTCGCCCCTGGGCTTAACACCACGCGGGAAAGCCCCATCCGCAGGCGGCACTGTTCACAGAAGTAACCTGCCAGCAGAACCACATCCTCACCACGCTCACGCAGCGCCGGCACGGAAAGCGGAAAAACGCTCAGGCGGTGGAACAGGTCAGCGCGGAAATTCCCGGCCAGCACCTCTTCACGCAGGTCGCGGTTGGTCGCCGCCAGCACGCGTACGTCCACTCTTAAGCTGCGATCGTCCCCCACGCGCTGAATATCGCCATACTGCAACACGCGCAGCAGCTTGGCCTGTAACGACAAAGACAGTTCGCCAATCTCGTCGAGGAACAACGTGCCGTTATCCGCCATTTCGAACTTACCGCTGCGGTTGCTGATGGCTCCGGTAAACGCCCCTTTGACGTGACCAAACAGCTCACTTTCCGCCACGCTTTCCGGTAGTGCAGCGCAGTTGAGGTACACCAGCGGGTTCACCGCACGCGGAGAGGCTTCGTGAATCGATTTCGCCACAAGCTCTTTACCGGTGCCGGTTTCACCGAAAATCAGCACGTTCAAATCAGACGCCGCCACGATGTCGATCTCTTTTTTGAGCTGCACCATGCCCGGTGAAAGGCCAATCATCTCGGTGTGGGTCACCTGTTCAAACGCCGCCGGGCTTCCAGGCAGAATGTTCTGGCTCTCCAGCTGTTCAATCAAAAGTGCATTGTTCAGCGCGCCGGACGCCAGAGCCGCAATTAACCGCAGCTCTTCGTCGCTAAAGGTATCGAACTGATCCGGTGACATACCATCGAGCGTCAGGGCGCCAATCAGGTTCTGCCCGGCAAACAGCGGCAGGCCGATACAGGCGTGTACTTTGAGGCTCTCCTGCCCCGGGATCAGCCCATCATAGGGATCAGGCAAGTCGCTGTCGGCAGGGAAACGCACCACATCCCCCGCACGGGCGATGGTTTCCAGCCGCGGATGGCCTTCCAGCGTAAAGCGCCGCCCCAGCACATCCTGGGCCAGACCGTCGATAGCCAGCGGAATAAACTGCCGCCCTTCGTAACGCAGCAGCGCCGAGGCATCACATTCCAGCACATCGCGCAGCGTGGAAATCAGCCGCTGAAATCGGTCCTGATGACCAATACCGGTTTGCAGTTCAATGGCGATCTTCGCCAGTACGTTCACAGAAAAGCTCATTCCGACCTCGCTGTCATTTTGACAATACATAGTGTCATATTGACAGCTTTTAAGATAGTCATAATGACTACCCATTACGGATGATAAATAATTAAATAGATATAAATCAATAATATAAAAGTTGGCACGCAACTTGATATAGCTAAAACATCTTATTTGAAAACGCCGTATTAATTGAGGTTGCTATGTCTATTCTGGTTAAAAATAACATTCATTGGGTTGGCCAACGTGACTGGGAAGTGCGTGATTTCCACGGGACTGAATACAAAACGCTGCGCGGCAGCAGCTACAACAGCTATCTCATCCGTGAAGGTAAAAACGTTCTGATCGATACCGTCGATCACAAATTCAGCCGCGAGTTCGTGCAGAACCTGCGAAGCGAAATCGATCTGGACGCTATCGACTACATCGTCATCAACCATGCGGAAGAAGACCACGCCGGTGCGCTGACCGAGCTGATGTCTTACATCCCGAATACCCCGATTTACTGCACCACCAATGCTATCGACTCAATCAACGGCCATCACCACCACCCGGAGTGGAACTTCCACACCGTGAAAACGGGTGACTCACTGGATATCGGTAACGGCAAGCAGCTGATTTTCGTTGAAACGCCAATGCTGCACTGGCCTGACAGCATGATGACCTACATGACCGGCGATGCTGTGCTGTTCAGCAACGATGCCTTCGGCCAACACTACTGTGATGAACGCCTGTTCAACGACGAAGTGGATCAGGCCGAGCTGTTCGAGCAGTGCCAGCGCTACTACGCCAACATCCTGACCCCATTCAGCCGTTTGGTGACGCCAAAAATCACCGAGATCCTCGGCTTCAATCTGCCAGTAGACATGATTGCCACCTCTCACGGCGTGGTGTGGCGTGAAAACCCAACCCAGATCGTTGAGCTGTATCTGAAATGGGCGGCGGATTATCAGGAAGATCGCATCACGATTTTCTACGACACCATGTCCAACAACACTCGCATGATGGCGGACGCCATTGCCCAGGGCATCAACGAAGTTGACCCGAACGTGGCGGTGAAAATCTTCAACGTGGCCCGCAGCGATAAAAACGACATCCTCACCAACGTGTTCCGCTCCAAAGGCGTGCTGGTGGGGACTTCCACCATGAACAACGTGATGATGCCGAAAATCGCCGGTCTGGTGGAAGAGATGACAGGCCTGCGTTTCCGTAACAAACGCGCCAGCGCTTTTGGTTCACACGGCTGGAGCGGCGGCGCGGTTGACCGCCTGTCTACCCGCTTGCAGGACGCCGGTTTTGAGATGTCCATGAGCCTGAAAGCCAAATGGCGTCCGGATATCGATGCACTGGAAATCTGCCGCCAGCATGGTCGCGAGATTGCACGTCAGTGGGCGCTTGCTCCACTGCCAGACGCCACGGTCAAAACCCCCGAACAGCAGGAAGCCTGCGCCTGTGCGGCTGCCGCGGCGGCAAATCTCGGCCCGCGGATGCAGTGCAGCGTTTGCCAGTGGATTTACGACCCGGAACTGGGCGAACCGTTGCAGGACGTCGCACCTGGGACACCGTGGAGCGATGTCCCGGACAACTTCCTGTGCCCTGAATGTTCACTGGGTAAAGACGTCTTTGACGAACTGGGTACGGAGGCAAAATGAACAACGGGATCGTGATCATCGGTTCGGGCTTTGCCGCCCGCCAGCTGGTGAAAAATATCCGCAAACAGGATGCGAACGTGCCGCTGACGCTTATCGCTGCCGACAGCATGGACGAGTACAACAAGCCGGATTTAAGCCATGTCATTAGCCAGAATCAGCGTGCAGAAGATCTCACCCGCCAGACGGCGGGTGAGTTCGCGGAGCAATTTAACCTGCGCCTGTTTCCCTACACCTGGGTGACGGATATCGATGCCGCCGCGCATGTCGTGAAGAGCCAGGATAAAACCTGGCAGTACGACAAGCTGGTGCTGGCAACGGGTGCGGCTGCTTTTGTCCCACCGGTTGAAGGTCGCGAGCTGATGGTGACGCTGAACAGCCAGCAAGAATATCAGGCAAACGAAACCCGGCTGCGGGACGCACAGCGGGTGATGATTGTCGGCGGTGGCCTGATTGGCACCGAGCTGGCGATGGATTTTTGCCGCGCGGGGAAAGCGGTCACCCTGGTTGACCATGCCGCGAGCATCCTTTCCGCACTGATGCCAGCAGAAGTAAGCAGTCGCTTACAGCATCGGCTGACCGATATGGGTGTACATCTGCTGTTGAAATCTCAGCTGCAAGGTCTGAGCAAAACCGAAAGCGGCACCCGCGCCACGCTTGACAGTCAGCGCTGCGTAGAGGTCGACGTGGTGATTGCCGCAACCGGCCTGCGCCCGGAAACCGCGCTTGCCCACCGTGCGGGCGCAGAAACGAATCGCGGCGTGAAGGTCGACAGCTACCTGCAAACCACACAACCGGATATTTATGCCCTGGGTGACTGCGCAGAGATCAACGGACAGGTATTGCCTTTCCTGCAACCTATTCAGCTCAGCGCCATGTATCTGGCAAAAAATCTGCTCGGGACCAGCACGCCGCTGAAATTACCCGCCATGCTGGTGAAGGTAAAAACGCCTGAATTGCCGCTGCATCTGGCTGGCGAAACCCAGCGACAGGATTTGAACTGGCAGCTGACCATTGAGCCGCAGGGCATGGTGGCCCGCGGCGCTGACAATGACGGGCAGCTTCGTGCCTTTGTGGTTAGTGAAGATCGGATGAAGGAGGCTTTCGCACTGTTGAAATCGCTGCCTGCTTAGTTTTCAGCCTGTTACCACGCTTACTTAACCTTAGGATTTTATTATCCGCAGCCCCGATGTCCCGGGGCTTTTTTTTGCGCATCCTATTCACCATATAAATACAAAAAAGATAAATCATGGTTTACAGTCCTTTGTTTATTACACTCATCAATATATAAATGCGGAACACCTGAAAAACAGCACCCTGTTTTATTCCCTGTTCCCGGCATAGTCTACTCCTGTATTCACTTACCGGAGACATCACATGGCTGCTTTTACAAAAGAACTCAACTATCTTGCCACCTATTTTAAACAGGCAAAGCAAAAAGAACGCATATTATTTCGCTGGCTTTATCTTAGCCCGGAAGCGCGGATTGAACGCCTGCGGGAACTGATGATGCCGGTGAGCAATAATAAACGGTGACGCCCTGCGGTGTAACCTATACCCGACCAGCTAACCCCGCGAGCGTGATCTGGCACTGAGATACCGGGGAAGCGGGCAGGCTCGCCGCCCAAATTTTATGGCAGTAAAACCGGAACGGATTATTTATCACTTCATTGTTTATATAGAAAAGACTCACAACAAAAATCAACCAAAAATTAATTTACTTCACATCACATTTTTATTTCTTACGCTTTCGCATTAAAATAAAAGCTGTTATTTTTCGACGTGAATTAAGTCATCTTTTCGGAACACACTCTATGAACGCATTTAGTTATTTACAGCGTCTGGGCAAAGCCCTGATGCTGCCTATCGCAACCTTGCCCGTTGCGGCAATATTATTGCGACTGGGTCAGCCCGACGTCTTTAATATTCCATTTATTGCCAGCGCGGGCGGCGGCATTTTTGACAGCCTGCCGCTGCTGTTTGCTCTGGGGATTGCCATCGGTCTGGCAAAAGACAACGCGGGTGCAGCAGCACTGGCGGGGGCCGTGGGTTTCCTGGTTCTGACCAAAGCCACGGCAGTGATTAACTCGTCAATTAACATGTCGTTTTTTGCCGGGATTATCGCAGGCGTTGTCGCGGGCCACTGCTACAACCGCTTCAGCGACACTAAACTGCCTGACTTCCTCGCCTTCTTTGCCGGTAAACGCCTGGTGCCGATCATGACCGGGCTTATCTGCCTGCTTATCGCCTGGGTTTGCGGTTACGTGTGGCCCTCCGTACAACACGGAATTGATACCTTTAGTCTGCTGGTTTCCCGCAGCGGTGAGCCTGGCTGGTTTATCTACGGCGTGCTTAACCGCGCGTTAATTCCCTTCGGCCTGCACTACATTCTGCACTCGGTCTTCTGGTTCAGCCTGGGCGACTGCCTGAAGGTGACCTATGACGCGGCAAGCGCAGTACATAACATCTGCCTGGCGCCGGACGTGGTCAAAGGTCTGGTGGTTGGCGGTGCAGTACCGGGGATCGATGGCTCCAGCATTACCCAGATTGCCACCGACCTGACCCGCGGCGACCTTAACCGCTTCTTCGCCGGCGACCCACATGCAGGCGTATACATGGCATGGGCGTACCCCATCTTTATGGGCGGCCTGCCTGGCGCCGCGCTGGCAATGTACTTCGCAGCACCAAAAGCGCGTCGCTCCGCCGTAGGTGGGATGTTGCTCTCGGTGGCGCTGACTGCATTCCTGACCGGGATAACCGAGCCTATCGAATTCTCCTTCCTGTTCCTCGCCCCTGCACTGTATGCCCTTCACGCGGTGCTGGCGGGTGTGAGCATGGTCATTGCCAACAGTCTGGGGGTATTGCACGGCTTTGGTTTCTCAGCAGGACTTATCGACTTTGTGCTGAACTGGGGGCTCGCCACCAAACCGTGGATCCTGATCCCACTGATTGCCCTGTTCTTTGTTATCTACTTTGTGGTGTTCAGCTTTGCCATTCGTTTCTTTAAGCTGAAAACTCCAGGCCGTGAAGAAGATGAAACCGTGACGGGTGAATCAGACGATCAGCATGAGGCTATCGCACTGTACATCGCCGCTCTCGGCGGCAAAGATAACCTGAAACTGGTTGATGCCTGCATCACCCGCCTGCGTTTAACCCTGGGTGATAACAGCGTGCTTGATGAGCCTGCGCTGAAAGCGCTGGGGGCTAAAGGCATTCTGAAAATGGGGACTCAGAACGCACAGGTGATTCTGGGGCCACAGGCTGAAAGTATCGCGCTAAAAATCAGGGCACAGATCGACAGCTAAGCAACACTCGCTTTCCCTCTGCTCTTTGGGGAGAGGGAAAGCGAGGATATAAAACCGGAACACTTTACTTAACCAGACCTTATTAATTCCGCAAAACACCCTACACTCTCAGCATCCCTTTTTGTCAGTGGAATGCCCTCATGCGCCAGCTTCAGAAAATCCGTCAGTATCAACGGCTTTATCAGCACTACGGAGCAGATCCGAAGCCAACAACCATTGCAGAGGTTGCCGAAACGGCCCTGTGCAGCGAGCGCCATGCGCGCACCCTGCTGCGCCAGCTCACGCAGAGCGGATGGTTAAGCTGGAGCGCACAGCCAGGGCGCGGACATCGCGCCATCCTGCATTGCCTGGCAACCACCAGCGAACTCAGCGCACCTCTGATGCACGCCTGCCTGGAAAAGGGAGACTATCAAAGCGCGTTGCAACTGGCAGACGGTGATCCGGCCAGCCTGCATCACATCATCACCCCTTTTCTGGGGGGAAAATGGCTTAAGCACCAGCCGACCCTGCGTATTCCCTGGTATCGCCCGCTCACCTCGCTTTATCCGGCGTTGCAGCGCCGCCGCGCGGAGCAACACATTATCTGTGCGGTACATGCGGGACTGACGCGCTACACACCCGGCCAGCCACACCCCGTGCCAGACCTGGCGCACCACTGGGAAACCCGTGATAACAACCTCTGCTGGCGGTTTTACCTGCGCAGTGGCGCGCACTGGCATAACGGTCAGGCCATCAGTGACGAAGATATCCTCGCAGGAGTGCAACAGCTGCTGGCCGATCCGGCGCGCAACGCGGGGCTTAAGCATGTTCATCAGGTTTCGCTTGCTGCCCCGTGGTGTCTTGATATTACCCTGCACGCGCCGGATGCCATGCTCGCGCATCGTCTGGCACACCACGTCTGTCGATTGCCTCATCCGCAACAGCCGGAAATCGGTGCCGGGCCGTTTGCCATCGCCCGCCATCACTCCCACTATTTACGTCTGGAGCGTCAGCCCTGGTACTTTGCCGCCCACCCGCTTTTGCACGCGATAGAGTTCTGGCGAACCAGCGCCGGGGAGCAGAAACCGGCCTGGATAACGGTCGGGAAAGGCAAAAGCGCTCAGGAAGCCGCCTCTTCCACCAGCGGTGGCTTCGCATGGTTAATGGTGAACATCACGCTTCCACAGCCGCTTGCCGACTGGCTGCGTCAGGAAATTGTCTTTATGAGCCAGCGCAACTTCGCACAGCGTGACGACCTGCAAACCCGTACCGAAGTCCTTCCCGGCCTGCAAACACCGTTGCTCCCGACAGCACCAGACGTCCCGTTACCCCCCGCGTTAAGCCTGGTTTGCTATCACACACCGGAGCTTCGCGAGCTGGCCGATACGCTTCATGCGGCGCTGAAAAAACGCCATTGCACACTGACTGTCGCCTGGAAAGACCGCGATGAGTGGCACACTCCCGGCGCGCTGGAGCAGGCCGACCTGGTGCTGGGGGATTATCTGGCGGGTGAGTTACCGGGCTTTGCCCTGGCGGAATGGTTTACCGATGAACCCGCGTGGGCCACCGCCCTTGGCGACGCCCGCTGGCAGGAAGAGAAACAGCAGCTGATGGGATTTTGCGAAAGCGCAGAGCGCCTGAATACGCAGCTCGTCCCCTTTTTCCGGCGTCTGCTGGAGAGCGGCGCCTGTACGCCGCTGTTCCACTATCGCTATCGCATTAACACCATGGAAAACGTTCAGGATATTGTCCTGACCGCAGGAGGCTGGCTGGATTTCACCCGCGCCTGGCTGCCCCCGGCGATGCCTCAGGAGCGCACAACCAACGCATCGTAGCCGCGCCAGCGGTAGTTGAGCATCGAGACAAGCCAGCAGACGACAAACAGCCCAACCACCACAAACCCGGCGTTACCGAGATTGTCATTAACCGCGCCAATGACATCCCAGATACCGCCGCTCAGGGCAAATTTATCCATCAGTAAACCGAGCGCTTCCAGACCGCCAATAAACAGGGCAACCACCACGGAAGTGCCGGTGATGGTCATGTTGTAATAGAGCTTACGCTGCGGTTTGTTGAACGCCCAGCCGTAGGCTCCCACCATCAGCAGGTTATCCAGGGTATCGACAAGCGCCATCCCGCTGGCGAACAGCGCCGGGAAGATCATGATAGACCAGACCGACATGCCGTTAGAGGCGCTGGCGGCAGAGATCCCCAGCACGCCGATTTCGGTCGCGGTATCAAACCCAAGCCCAAACAGGAAACCGACCAGATACATCTGCCAGCTTTTGTTCACCAGGCGGAACGTGGTGCCAAACAGCCAGTTCATCACCCCGCCCGTAGCCGGAAGCGTGACGTCGCCATCCATCGCCTGACCGTTTTTCAGCGCCTGAAAATTGCGCCAGACACCGCGCAAAATCACCATATTGACCAGCGCCATTGCCAGCAGAAATGTCGCAGATACCGCTGTCCCGATCAGGCTGCCCGTCTCATGAAACCAGGCCATGTTTTTCTGAAACGCCGTGGCGGTAGCTGCAATCGCCACCGAAGCCAGCACCACAATGGTGGAGTGGCCCAGCGAGAACCATGCGCCCACGCCAGAGGGCCGCTGACCCTGCTGCATCATCTTACGCGTCACGGTATCAATGGCCGCGATGTGGTCGGCATCCACTGCGTGACGCAACCCGTAACACCAGGCCAGCAGGCTTGCCGCCATCAGCGCCGTACTGCCGCTGAATGTTCGCCACGCCCAGCCCCAGGCGAGCAGATTGGCCATCACCAGAGCCAGCAGCAAAAACGCTGCGCGCGGTTCGTTGCGTAAGAGTCGTAACATTTTAAGTCCTTTGTGAACATGACCGGGCCGCAGCAACCACTGCCTGCCCGAAGGAGATAGCCCCGTCACCTGCGGGCAGGCGACACGGCAAAAGAAGAGTAAAGTCAGAAAGATAATGACGCAGGCGCACACGCAGCAGGCGGTTATGTAACACCCCGCCGCTACAGCACACCGTAGAGAGAGACGCGCGCCGGGCGTGGAAGGCGGCGAGTTCTGCCAGCCCTTTTGCCAGCGCATCGTGAAACGCCCACGCGCGTTCGCACGGTTCAGCCTGCCAGTCCAGCCACTGTTGCCAGAAGACGCTCAGCGCCAGGTTGCCGTTTATCACCGGCAGCGTGACCGGATGTGCAACAGCTGTGCAGCGGGCAGCCAGCGCTTCCAGCCGACATGCGGCTTCACCTTCATAGCCCTGCGCATCCGGCGTGAGATCCAGCGCGCAGGCGATTGCGTCAAATAGCCGTCCGCATGACGATGCCTGTGGTGTATTGATGCCGCGCGAAATCGCTGTTGCCAGCAACGGCCAGTTTTGCGCCTGTACCGCGTGAGTCTCCCTGCGCTGCTGCCAGCCCGGCACAAACGCCAGGCAGTGTGCGAGTAAATTGCGCCACGGCTGAACGGCCGCCAGATCGCCGCCAGGCAGTGCCACCGCAGGCAGCCCACCGAGATGCTCGCAGTCACGATAGTTCACCCGCAAACATTCCCCGCCCCACAGCGCTCCGTTATCGCCCATGCCGATACCGTCCAGCGTCAGAGCGATAACATCACCGCCGTCAAGCGGCCAGCCGTTTTCCGCCAGGCAAGCGGCCGCGTGGGCGTGATGATGCAGTACCGTTTCGGTGGCCAGTGCCTGTTCATCTGCCCAGCGCCGGGCGCGGTATCCCGGGTGCGCGTCACACACCACGCGCACAGGTTGAAACGCATACATTTGCTGCATCACCGCCAGCGCGGTACGCCACTGGTGCTCCACGCCGTCATCACTGAGATCGCCAAAATGCTGGCTCATCACCGCCTGGTTGCTGCGCACCAGACAGAAGGTGTTTTTCATCTCTGCCCCCAGACACAACATGGCGGGAATATCATTGAATCCGGCAGGCAACGTGATGGCATCCGGCACAAAACCGCGGGCACGACGCAGCATAGCGCCATCCGCATCTACCACGGAATCATCCATCCGTTGCAGGATGTCACGGTTATGCAGCAGAAAACCGTCGGCAATATCCCTGAGGTCGTCCAGCGCTTGCGCATTGGTGATAGCCGGGGGTTTGCCGCTGAGATTCCCGGAGGTCATCACCAGCAGGCTCTGCACATCCGCCATCAGCAGATGCTGGAGCGGATTCGCCGGCAACATGATGCCGACACAGTCCAGACCCGGTGCTATCGCCTCAGGCAGTTCAGGCAGCCAGGCTTTTGGCGTGAGCACAATGGGTGCCGCGGGTGAACTCAGCAGGTGACTGACGGACTTCGGCAGACCATCAGTATGGGGGATCATCACCGCCAGGGGTTTTGTCGGGCGCTGTTTTCGCGCCCGCAGCCTTGCCACGGCCCGCGGATTTTGTGCGTCACAGGCCAGGTGGAAACCGCCCAGACCTTTGACGGCCACAATCCCGCCGTCTCTCAGCATCGCAACGGCCGCCGCCAGAGCCTGCTCGCGCGTGGCGTGCGTGTTTTCGCCACACCATTCAAGCTGTGGCCCGCAGTCCGGGCAGGCGACAGGCTGCGCGTGGAAGCGCCGGTCAGCGGGATTGCGATACTCTGCTTCACACGGCGCACAGAGCGGAAACCCGGCCATCGCCGTGTCCGGACGGTCGTACGGCATGGCGCGGATAATGGTAAAACGCGGGCCACAGTGGGTGCAGTTAATAAACGGATAGCGGTAACGGCGCTCGCGCGGATCGCGCATTTCTGCCAGACACGCCGGGCAGGTGGCGGCATCCGGCACTATCTGCGTATCCATCGCCCCGCCCGCGCTGTGGCGGATGGTGAAACCGTCGGGGGCGTTCGACCACTCAAACGGCTGGGTCTGAATCGCATCGATACGCGCCAGCGGTGGGCACAGCTGGCGCAGCCTTGCGGTAAAGTCCCCCCCATTACCCGCAAGACGCACCAGCACACCCTGTCCGTCATTGCTGACATCGCCCGCCAGCCCGAGCTGGTGCGCCAGCTGCCAGACGAAGGGACGAAACCCGACGCCCTGCACTTTTCCGCGCACCCGCACCTGTATGCCGTTACAGCTCATGGCGAAATCAGAACAGCATGGACGAAGAGGTGTCGAACGCCGCACGACGACGTTTTTCGGCGCTCATCTGTTCGAGCTTGTTACGATCGACACACACCAGCGCGTGCGTCGGGCAAGCTTCCATGCAGGCCGGGCCCGTTTCACGGTGATGGCACAAATCGCATTTGTTGGCTTCGGCTTTATCTGCCCGCACGCTCAGCCCCATGCCGCTGTTGCGCACAACCGGGCGAAGCACCACTTCCATCGCGCCGTAAGGGCACGCCACCACGCAGGTTTTGCAGCCAATGCAGCGCTCCTGCATCACATGGACAAAGCCTTTTTCACGTTTGATAGCCCCGTTAGGGCAGACATTGGCGCACGGCGCGTCTTCGCACTGGCGGCAAATGGCGGCCGTAGAAATATTCACGCCCTTGATAACGTGAATACGCGGCAGGAAGGATTCAGGGGTGAGTGATGCGCAATCCTGTTCCGCCTGATGCGATACCACGCACGCCACTTCACAGGTACGGCAACCAATGCACTTACTGGCATCGGCCATAATAAAACGGTTCATCTGCTTCTCCAGCATAACAGTCATGCGCGGAAACATTCATAAACCGTGCCAGTTTTTAAATTACTGATTTATATTGATTTAACATTCAGACGGGGACTGTCATCGTCACTTCTGACGATGACAGATGTCGATGTCAACGATGCGGGCCGTCGATGACCGAGTCGCGTAGCACCAGCTCCCCGGAGAAGGTTTGCTGACAGGTGAACTCACCGCCATCCAGCATAAAGATCAGGCGGCTGATGGTTTCTTTGATCATCTCCGTGACTGGCACGCGTACGCTGGAGAGCGACGGCACCATGTAAGGGGCAATGGCCACATCATCAAATCCAATCACCGACACTTTTTCAGGCGTAGCGATACCGCTATCGTGCAGTTGTTTCATGGCGCCGATGGCCATATCGTCATTGCTTGCCACCAGCGCCGAAAATGTTTCGCCCCGGGACAGAAGCTCCGCCACTGCTGCCGCACCGCTCTCTGGGTTCCACCGTCCTTGCGCAATCAGCGTCGGGCGCAGTGGAATGTCGTGCCGGGCCAGCGCCTCTTTGTAGCCCGAAAGACGCTCAATCCCGGTAGGCGAATCCAGCGAGCCGGTGATAAACGCAATCTCCCGGTGCCCTTTCTCAATCAGCTGCCCGACCGCCGCCTGGCAAGAGGCTTTATGATCGGACCAGACGCAATGACTACTATTTTTCCGCAGACGACGGTTGAGCACCACGATGGGCTGCTCGCATTTTTCGATGATCTCGTCCATCTCATCCACGCTCAGGAAACGCGGATAAATAATGACCGCATCGCAGCGCATATCCAGCAGATACTGAATCGCCTCACGCTCTTCATCCGCGCTGTGCTTACCGTCCGCCAGGATCAGCTGTCGCCCCTTTTCTTCCGTCATCCGGGCGGCATGGAACAGTAACTCGCTGAAATAAACGCCGTGATACAGGGTGTTGGTCACCACCAGCCCCAGGGTTTGCGTGCGCTTGGTTGCCAGGTTGCGCGCCAGCAAATTGGGGCGATATCCACTCTCCTCAATCGCCAGGAACACCCGGTCTTTGGTCTCCTGGCTCACGTAGCCATTTCCCGACAACACCCGGGAAACCGTCGCTTTCGAAACGCCCGCCCGCTTCGCCACTTCCAGCATCGTGGTCATGTTTTTATTCCGTCTGAAACTGATGGGGCGCAGTGTACTGCACCGCAGGAAAATTGTCGCAGCGGCAATGTCACGCTTTCAACACCTCAAAGTGATCGCCATCACGAATATAAAAAATGCACAAAATGTGATCTTGTTTCATTCAAAGAAACTCATGATGATTATGTGGAACCGGTTTCCTACATTTCTCACAACGATAACAGGTAACAATCCGATGGCCAAAAATTATGCCGCGCTGGCGAACGATGTTGTCAGCGCGCTTGGCGGCAAAGACAACATCGTCGCCGTCACCCACTGCATGACGCGTCTGCGTTTTGTCCTGAAAGAGGAAGCCCTCACCGACACAGCTCGCCTGAAAAGCATCAGCGGCGTACTTGGCGTGGTGCGTAACGATAACCAGTGCCAGGTAATCATTGGTAACACCGTTTCCCAGGCATACCGTGAAGTCGTCAGCCTGCTGCCGACGGAGCTGCAACCTGCCGTGCCCGAAGGGCCGCAAAAGCTCACTTTCCGCCGTATTGGCGCGGGGATCCTCGATGCGCTGATCGGCACCATGTCCCCGCTGATCCCGGCGATCATCGGCGGCTCGATGGTCAAACTGCTGGCAATGATCCTGGAGATGACCGGAGTGCTGCCAAAAGGTGCGCCAACGCTCACCATTCTGACCGTGATCGGCGACGGGGCGTTCTTCTTCCTGCCGCTGATGGTGGCGGCCTCTGCAGCGGTGAAATTCAAAACCAACATGTCGCTGGCGATTGCCATTGCGGGCGTGCTGGTCCACCCGAGCTTTATCGAACTGATGGCGAAAGCCGCGCAGGGTGAACACGTCGAGTTCGCGTTTATCCCGGTCACGGCGGTGAAATACACCTACACCGTGATCCCGGCGCTGGTGATGACCTGGTGCCTGTCGTATATCGAACGCTGGGTTGACCGTATTACCCCTGCCGTCACCAAAAACTTCCTCAAACCGATGCTGATTGTGCTGATTGCCGCCCCGCTTGCCATCGTGCTGATTGGGCCACTGGGCATCTGGATCGGTAGTGCCATCTCTGCGCTGGTTTACACCATTCACGGCTACCTCGGCTGGCTGTCCGTGGCGATTATGGGCGCGCTCTGGCCGCTGCTGGTGATGACCGGGATGCACCGTGTGTTTACGCCGACTATCATTCAGACCATTGCCGAAACGGGTAAAGAAGGGATGGTAATGCCGTCGGAAATTGGTGCCAACCTGTCGCTCGGCGGCTCGTCGCTGGCGGTGGCGTGGAAAACCAAAAACCCGGAACTGCGCCAGACGGCGCTGGCGGCGGCGGCCTCTGCCATTATGGCAGGTATCTCTGAACCGGCCCTCTACGGCGTGGCGGTCCGCCTGAAACGTCCGTTGATTGCGAGTCTTATCAGCGGCTTTATCTGCGGCGCGGTGGCCGGGATTGCCGGTCTTGCCAGCCATTCGATGGCCGCACCAGGGCTGTTTACCAGCGTCCAGTTCTTCGACCCGGCGAATCCGATGACTATCGTTTGGGTATTTGGCGTAATGGCGCTGGCCGTGGTGCTGTCGTTTGTCCTGACGTTAATACTCGGCTTTGAAGACATCCCGGTTGAGGACGAAGCAGAAAAAGCGCGCGCCCTGCAAACCGCACCGGTTCAGGCCAAAGCAGCACAAGCATAATTTTATAGCGAGGTAAAAATGTCTGTTTTTCCACAAGGATTTTTATGGGGCGGCGCACTGGCTGCCAACCAGAGTGAAGGGGCTTACCGTGAAGGCGGTAAAGGGCTGACCACCGTCGATATGATCCCCCACGGCGCAAACCGTCTGGCGGTGAAAGTCGGTAAGGAAAAACGTTTTTCGTTGCGTGACGACGAGTTTTACCCAAGCCACGAGGCGATTGATTTTTACCATCGCTATAAAGAAGACATCGCCCTGATGGCGGAAATGGGATTCACGGTGTTCCGCACCTCCATTGCCTGGAGCCGCCTCTATCCGAATGGCGATGAGCCGCTGCCAAACAAAGAGGGCATTGCCTTTTACCGCGCGGTGTTTGAAGAGTGCAAAAAGTACAATATCGAGCCGCTGGTGACGCTGTGCCACTTCGACGTACCCATGCATCTGGTAACGGAGTACGGCTCCTGGCGTAACCGCAAAATGGTCGATCTGTTCGCTCGTTACGCCCGCACTTGCTTTGAAGAATTTAACGGCCTGGTGAAGTACTGGCTGACCTTCAACGAAATCAACATCATGCTGCACAGCCCGTTCTCGGGTGCGGGGCTGGTGTTCGAAGAAGGTGAAAACGAAGATCAGGTGAAATATCAGGCCGCGCATCACGAACTGGTGGCAAGCGCACTGGCGACCAAAATCGCCCACGAGGTGAACCCGGAAAACCAGGTCGGCTGTATGCTGGCAGGCGGCAATTTCTACCCGTATTCCTGCAAGCCGGAAGACGTGTGGATGGCGCTGGAAAAAGACCGCGAGAACCTGTTCTTTATCGACGTGCAGGCGCGCGGTAGTTACCCGGCCTACTCTGCCCGCGTGTTCCGCGAAAAAGGGGTGGTGATTGTTAAAGAGCCTGGCGACGACCAGTTGCTGAAAAACACCGTCGATTTTGTGTCGTTCAGCTATTACGCCTCCCGCTGCGCCTCTGCGGATATGAATGCACAAAACACCAATGCGGCGAACATCGTGAAATCTCTGCGAAACCCGCACATCGAGGTGAGCGAATGGGGCTGGGGTATCGACCCGCTGGGTCTGCGCATCACCATGAACATGATGTACGACCGTTATCAGAAACCGCTGTTCCTGGTGGAAAACGGCCTCGGCGCGAAGGATGTGATTGAGGCAAACGGTGAAATTAACGACGACTACCGCATCAGCTACCTGCGCGAACATATCCGCGCAATGGGCGATGCCATTGAAGACGGCGTGCCGCTGATGGGTTACACCACCTGGGGCTGCATTGACCTGGTGGCGGCCTCTACGGGTGAAATGAGCAAGCGCTATGGGTTTGTGTACGTTGATCGCGATGATGCCGGGAACGGCACGCTGGACAGAAAGCGCAAAAAATCGTTCTGGTGGTATAAGAAGGTGATTGCGAGTAACGGGGGGGATCTGGCGTAGCCTGTTGCCCTCACCCCACCCCTCTCCCACAGGGAGAGGGAGATGGGTTTTGTAGGCCGGGTAAGGCGAAGCCGCCACCCGGCACCTGCTCAGAGCCTGGCAAATCCTCCATCCCCAACCCACGCCCCCAGCCGGGAATAGACCACCTCCACCGCCTCTTTCACCGGTGGCGTCATCGGGTAATAAAAGCCCACGATATCCGGCTGAATACCCAAAAACAGCACCTCGCCCACGTCGTCCTTAATCTGATCGACCAGGTAATTGAGCGGCATATTGTGGGTCGTCATCATAAACATCTCTGCGATATCGTCGGGGTCGATAAGGCGCGTCTCGCCGGGGTTTAGCCCCATATCGGTGGCATCGACAATCAACAACCTGTCCGGGTGCAGTTCACGGATCGCCACCACGTCATTTTCCGGGGCGCTGCCGCCGTCGATAACCACCCAGTTGCCCTGCGGGTTCGCGGCACACATCTCCGCCAGCAGCGGGCCTGCGCCGTCATCTCCCATCATGCTGTTGCCAACACACAGTAAAACGTCAGTCACGTAATCTCCTCACCATCAGGTAGATGGCGCTTTCCTGATGAATATCATGCAGCATCCCGAGCAGGGTTTTGCTCCACGCCTGCTGTTCAGGGGTTTGTCGGCTGATGGCCGCGTCGAACGCATTGGCAAGCATCGCAATATGGTTAGCATCGATAACAATCTCGCCGTATTTCGGCACACCTTCCATCTTGCGGCGCGCCGTGCTGCCCTCTTCCAGCGTTGCGATCCATGCCAGATACTCGGGCCACGGGCAGCTTAATGCCGCCTCCAGGCAGTCGATCACGCCCAAGTGGTGACCAATCGCCAGGCTGTAATAGACCACCTGCTGCGCCGCATCTGGCGTGGCATCGTTCTCATCAATAAACTTACGGCTCAGCTGACTGAACACCACCGTTTCACTCATCGGATACGCGCCTCATCTACCACCTGATTCAGGTTTGCAACAATTTCATTCAGACGCGGATCGTTTTCCGCCTCCAGCCAGCGCGCAACCTGATGTTCGCCCTGACTGAGCAGACGCAGATAATCGTCGGCAATCTGGCGGCCATAGCGATAGCCCGCCAGTTTTCGCGCCATGCGGTCAACCCTCACGCGCAGCGGTTGCACCATATCCGGATGCAGAATGGTAGCAGGCTGGCTGTCGAGTTCACCCGGTGCGCGGGCGTGGATCTTCTGCTCCAGCAGGCCGAGTGCCATCGCAAATCCGTACAGCGTTGCGGCAGGCGTTGGCGGACAGCCCGGAATATAAACGTCCACCGGGACAATTTTGTCAGTGCCGCCCCACACGCAGTAGAGATCGTGGAAGATACCGCCACTGTTGCCGCACGCGCCGTAAGAGATACAGATTTTCGGGTCTGGCGCAGACTGCCAGGCACGCAGCGCTGGCGATCGCATGGCGCGGGTGACCGCCCCGGTAAACAACAGAATATCGGCATGTCGCGGGGACGGTACGACTTTGATACCAAAGCGTTCAGCATCAAACAGCGGCGACAGCGTGGCGAAAATTTCAATTTCGCAGCCGTTACAACCACCGCAATCCACGCGGTACACGTAGGCCGAGCGTTTGATTTTTTTCAGCAGCGACGCCTTCATGCTGGCGATGGATTCGTCCACCGTCATCGGCACCGGAATGCCGTTATCGTCGCGTGGGCCGAGTAAGTTTTCCATCAGCTGGCCTCTCTCATATGGCGGGTTAAATCGATGCGGTCAGACGGCAGCAGGCATTTCTGACGTTTGCATTCCGGGCAGGTTTCAAAGCTTTCCCGGTGGTGCTCTGCGCGGACGTCACCGTTGTGTTTTAACAGCGCAATGGCGTAGTCGATCTCTTTTTGCACGGCAAACGGACGGTTGCAGACACGGCAGCTACACAGCGCAAAACGCGACTGTTGCAGGAAATCCTCTTTCTTCCATACCGCCAGTTCGTATTCCTGAGAAAGACGGATAGCTACCGTCGGGCACACCTCTTCGCAGCGGCCACAAAAAATGCAGCGCCCGAGGTTAAACTGCCAGGCAAGCTCGCCGGTTTTCAGGTCCGTCTCCACCGTCAGGGCGTTGGACGGGCAGGCATTCAGGCAGGCGGCGCAGCCGATGCACTGCTGCGGATTGTGCTCTGGCTTACCGCGAAAGTTTTTATCCACCGGCATCGGCTCCAGCGGATAACGGCTGGTCTGGGTGCCGGTTTTGATGACTTTTTTGATAAAGGTAAACATGACGAATCCTTATTTCAGCGGCGAGTTTTTACGCTCGATGCTGTAGCGCTCAAGCTCTTTGTACGGCACCACCTGGCTTTTCTTCTTACGCACATCCACCACCGTCATACGGTCGGTGCAGGAGTAGCACGGGTCGAGACTGCCGATGATCAGCGGCGCATCAGACACGGTGTTGCCGCGCAGCATATAGCGCAGGGTTGGCCAGTTGGCGTAGGTTGCCGCACGGCAACGCCAGCGGTAGAGCTTCTGGTTGTCGCCGGTCATGCTCCAGTGGATGTCGTCACCGCGTGGCGCTTCGGCAAAACCAAGGGCAAAGCGGTTTGGAATATAGGTGAAGCCTTCCACCATCAGCGGGCCGCCAGGCAGGTTATCCAGGCCGAAGTCGATCATATTCAGCGCGGTGAACACCTCGTTGATACGCACCTTCAGGCGAGAAATCACGTCGCAGCCCTGTTCGCTGTGTACCGTCATCGGCAGCAGACCGTAGCCCACAAACGGGTGATCCGCGCGAGTGTCACGGGCGTGGCCGCTGGCGCGTACCATCGGGCCAACGTTACTGAAGTCGCGGGCAATGTCAGGATCCAGACGGCCAATACCGACGGTACGCTGCTCGATGTTTGGCGTGCTGAGCAGCATATCCACCAGATCCTGCACATCTCGGCGCATCTGCTGTGCAAGCAGGCGGGTCTGGATCATGTCGTCTTTCAGCAGGTCGCGGCGGATCCCGCCGATCAGGTTCAGGCCGTAGGTTTTACGCGCCCCGGTGAGGATCTCCGCCATCTTCATTGAGGCTTCACGCACGCGGAAGAACTGCATAAACCCGGAGTCGAAGCCGACAAAGTGGCAGGCCAGACCGAGGTTCAGCAGGTGCGAGTGCAGGCGTTCCACTTCCAGCAGAATGGCGCGGATCATCTGCGCGCGCTCTGGCACCACAATCCCCATGCCGTTTTCCACCGAGGTGGTGTAGGCGGTGCTGTGGGCAAAACCGCAAATACCGCACACGCGATCGGAGAGGAAGGTCACTTCGTTGTAACCCATGCGGGTTTCCGCCAGCTTTTCCATGCCGCGGTGGACATAGAACAGGCGGTAGTCAGCGTCGATAATGTTCTCGCCGTCAACGAACAGACGGAAGTGCCCCGGCTCATCAGAAGTGACGTGCAGCGGACCAATCGGCACCACGTTATTCTTTTTACTGCCCAGCTCGTTGATGAATTCGTAAGTTTCGCTGTCGGTGGTCGGTGCCGGGCGCTGACGATAATCCATGCTATCTTTACGCAGCGGATAGAGTTCGTCCGGCCAGTCGTCTGGCAGCACCAGACGGCGTTCATCCGGCAGACCGACAGGCACCAGGCCGTACATGTCGCGCACTTCACGTTCGCCCCAGACGGCGGCAGGCACGCGCGGCGTAACCGACGGATACTCCGGTTTGTTCGGGTCCACTTCGACGCGCACGGTAATCCAGCACTTCTCGAACTGTTCCATCGACATCACGTAGTAAACCGCGTAGTTCCCGCACAGCTGACGTTCGTCATTGCCGAACAGCACGGAGAGCCAGCCGCCCTGCTGGTAATACAGAAACTCCACCACCTCTGGCAGGTAGTTCACCTTCACGGTGAGGGTTATCTGGTCTTTGGTCTGCCAGGATTCTTCCAGCACCACGCCGGGAAAAGCCTGATGCAATGCGGCGAGATACTGCTGACCTTTTTTCTCTTCAGACATAAAAATTCTCTTTAATCACGCCACCAGCAAGGAGACGAATGCTAAAAATGCAAAGCCAAAACCGGCCCAGGTGATACGGGACGTCGCCACAAAACGCAGACGCGCCATGCTGTTTTCAAACAACGCAATCACCAGCACGCCAATCAGCAGCTTGAGGACGGCCACAACCACTGCCAGCACCAGGCCGCCAGCGGTAAAGTGCGTCATCTGCCCCCACGGGAAGAAAACGCCTACAAACATTTGCAGCACCACCAGCTGTTTGAGGCTGATGCCCCACTTCAGCACCGCAAAGCCGTAGCCGCTGTACTCGGCCAGTGGCCCTTCCTGCAATTCCTGCTCTGCTTCCGCGAGGTCAAACGGCAGTTTGCCCATCTCAATAAAGGTGGCGAACGCGCAGGCGCACAGCGCCAGAACCAGTGGAATGGAACGTGCAACAGGCCAGTGGTAGACGGTGTCGGTGATAAAACTGATATGAGTCGAACCCGCTACCTGCGCGGCAACCCACAGCCCCAGCAGCAGGATCGGCTCAACCAGCACGCCCAGCATCGCCTCGCGGCTGGCACCAATGCCGGTAAACGGGCTACCGGTGTCCAGGCCCGCAATGGCAAAGAAGAACCGCGCGATGGCAAACAGATAGATAAGGGTGATCAAATCGCCAAGTACCGGCAGCGGAGAGCCAACGGTCACCACCGGCAACGCGGTAGCGATGGTCAGCATCACGCCCACCATCACAAACGGCGTCAGGCGAAACACCCAGCCTGCGGCATCGGGTGCAACACTCTGGCGGGTGAGCAATTTGAACAGGTCGCGGTACTCCTGAAGGACACCCGGCCCGCGACGGTTATGCATCCGGGCGCGCAGCACGCGGCTCACCCCGGAAAGCAGTGGCGCAATGGCAAATAACACCAGCGCCTGAAGTAATGCCAGTAACAAACTCATGTCAGGCTCCTCGTGAAATCACAATCACCACCAGCACTGCCAGCTCGATAACCGCCAGACGGCGGAACAGCGCAGGCACGGCAGCACTCTGCCAGCCAGGGATCCACGCCACCGGGTTCAGCCAGTGACGCAACTTCAGCACGGCGGCAAAGTTCTCTTTCACCGGCATGGCAAATCCGTGGGCGGTGATCACCATGGATTGTTCATGTTCATAGCCGCAGGCCCACGCCGCACCGCGTGAGCGGGAAGAGAGACGGTCGCGTTTGAAGAACAGCATCAGAATGAATGGCAGTAGCGGCGCGGCAATGAGCAGCAGCGCAATCATCGGCTGAGAAACGGTGGTGTGCGCCGTCGTAAGCGGAAGCGGTATCGCGCTACCCAGCAGCGGCAGCAGCCACGGCGCAGCGACACCGCCGATAACGCAGCACAGCGCCAGAGCGACCACGCTTGCCGCCATCAGCACCGGCGCGCAGCAGGCCTGTTCTGCCTCTTTCGTGCGCGGTGCGCCGAGGAAGGTCACGCCATAAACTTTCGCCATACACATCACCGCCAGCGCGCCGGTAATAGCCAGCCCCACCGCCAGCAACGGGCCGAGCAGACGCGCAATAAACGCATCACTCTGGCCGAGTGCGAAGAAGGACTGGTAAATCACCCACTCACCGGCAAAGCCGTTCAGCGGCGGCAGCGCGGCCATCGCCATCAACCCCACCAGCATGGCAAGGGAGATAACCGGCATCTTTTTGCCGATGCCGCCCAGTTTTTCGATATCACGATGGCCGGTGCGGAACCAGACGCTGCCCGCGCCGAGGAACAGGGTGCTTTTAAACAGGCTATGGTTGACGAGGTGATACAGACCACCGATAAACCCGGCGGCAATCAGCGCAGGCTGGTTCAGCGCCAGGCCCGTTACTCCCGCGCCAAGACCGAGCAGGATGATGCCGATATTCTCCAGAGTGTGATACGCCAGCAGACGCTGAATGTTGTGTTCCATCAGCGCGTACAGCCCGCCGACAAATGCGGTCACCATACCCGCCAGCAGCAACACCACGCCCCACCACAGCGGCGGCTGTCCGCCCGCAAGCGACAGCGTCAGAATGCCGAACAACCCAACCTTCATCACCACGGTGGAGAACAGCGCCGCCGCCGGAGCTGAGGCATTGGCATGGGCCTGCGGCACCCAGCCGTGCAGCGGGATGATCCCGGCCAGCAGACCAAAGCCCACCACGCCCGACAACCAGATGTCAGCGCCAAACGGTAACTGCTGTGCCCGCTCGTTCAGCAGGGAAAAATCCAGGGTGCCGTAGCGTTGCCACACCAGCCAGCAGGTTAGCGCCAGCAGCAGCGTGCCGAGTCGACCCAGCGCAAACCACAGCTTGCCGGAAGCACTGCACCCGGTCAGGAACACGCCGCACAGGGCCATGATTTCGGCCATCACCACCAGCGCGCCCAGGTTGCTGGCAGTCACGGTGCAGACCGCCGCAGCCATCAGCACATTCACCAGCAACCCGTTCGCTTTGGTGCTGTGATGGCGATGCCAGTCAATATTAAACAGGCTGATAAACAGCCCGCACAGGCCAAAGGTCACCAGCCAGATGGCATTCAGCGGGGTTACCTGAACCGCGTGATGCACCAGCGGAATAATGGCTTCAACGGATTGCCCGCCGAGCAGAACCACCCCACCCGCAGCCAGAGTCATCAGGCTCCCAATCGCCCCGCCGATCCCGGCTATCCAGCCGCTCAGGGTTTTATGGAACGAAAAAATCAGCGCCAGAATGGCTGCGGCGGCAAACCAGGCCACAGCGCTGTTGATCATCGTCACTGCGTTCATTTCGCCCCCTCGTTGTATTCCTGAATCAGCGAAAGATCGCCAAAATCGGTGTTGATCGTCAGCTCACGCTTACGCTTGCTGGTACGGGCGATATCGCGAATATTGACCAGAATGAGCGCTTTGGTCGGGCAAGTGCGCACGCAGGCCGGGCCTTGTTCATCAAAGCTGCACAGATCGCACTTCACCGCAACGGCGCGCACGCCGGGAACCCAGTCCAGCAGCGTACTGACGCGTGCCGGTGCTGGTGGCGCTGGCGGCGCTTTCGGGGTATTGGCATTCGCCGGAATATGCAGCGGGCGGCTGCCGGAAAACTCAATTGCGCCAAACGGGCAGGCAATACCGCACAGCTTGCAGCTTATGCACAGGCTTTCATTGAGCTGTACCGCACCATCAACACGGGTGATGGCATTAACAGGGCAGACACCCGCGCACGGGGCATCTTCACAGTGGTGGCAGAGCTGCGGCGCAGACTCTTTTTCATTTCGCATGACGCGCAGGCGCGGCATTGACTGCAACCCGTGCAGGCGGTGTGTTTCCGAACACGCCACTTCACAGGTTCGACAGCCGATACAGACCGTCGAGTCGGCAATTACAAAACGGTTCACCGGGTAATCCTCTGGTGATGGTCATTTTTGACGAAAATCTGTCTTATCGACACTTCTCGACACGCAATACTCAGGCAACGTTTGCCGATGGATTTCCGTTCATCAGCTGTTGCAGGTTGACCGGTAAATCGTGCTCAACCGCGCTATACAGGCCGTTGTAGACCGGCGCGATTTTTTCCAGGTAATGTTCCAGCACCTGCTGACGATCGCGGTTGCTGACGTGGCCATCAACCATGCCATCGGTCATCAGCTGCGCCTGCGCAATGCGTTGTTTATCCCCGTCTTTTGTCTCGACGTAATACTCGATGGTGTGGCTGTTGAAGCTGTCCGCCAGGGTGACGTAAATCGTGAAATGCCCGAACAACACAAAGCGCATATCGCCCTGTGCCGCACAGCTCATGGCGTGGTGTAGCCGGGCTTTTGACAGGGTGATCCCCTGAACCAGGGAATTGCAGTAAAGATGCCACTGCTCCTGTAACTGCTGATGCCGCTGTGCGATGTAATCCGCTTTTTCGCTGATTTCCCAAATAGTCATGTCAGATATCCGGTTAATGGAGATTGCGGCTATTAAGCAGATTCCATGCCAGTTTTTAATGCATTGATTTTTAATACATTAAATACAAAACACACGACTGTAATGGCAGTGTCGACGTGTCATTTCGACAGGGTTGACATCGTCACGTCTTAACAAAAATCAAGATGGCATCGTTATTGCATTAAAGGCGCAATTCACTGAGGAGGCGTCATGCACGAAATCACCCTCTGCCAACGGGCTCTGGAGTTAATCGAACAACAGGCAGCACAACACCACGCAAAACGCGTGACCGGTGTCTGGCTGAAACTCGGCGCGTTTTCCTGCGTCGAAACCAGCGCCCTCACCTTTTGCTTTGAGCTGGTGTGCCGCGACACGCTGGCGGAAGGCTGCCAGCTTCATATTGAAGAACAGCAGGCGGAGTGCTGGTGCGAACAGTGCCAGCAGTACGTCACGCTGCTGTCGTCGAAAGTACGAAGCTGCCCGCAGTGTCAGAGCACCGGGCTGCGCATCGTGGCCGATGACGGAATGCAGATCCAACGCCTCGAAATCGAGAGGGAATAATTATGTGTAGTACCTGCGGTTGCGCCGAAGGCAACCTCTATATAGAAGGGGATGAGCATCGTCCTCACTCTGCGTTTCGCTCCGCGCCCTTCTCTCCTGCTCCTCGTCCATCAGGAGCCTTTACCGGCCTGGCCTTTACGCCAACACAATCCGCTGACGGCGACCTGCATTACGGCCACGGCGAAGCCGGCACGCACGCGCCAGGCATCAGCCAGCGGCAGATGCTGGACGTCGAAATCAACGTGCTTGATAAAAATAACCAGCTGGCTGCGCGCAACCGCGCCCGTTTTGCCGCCCGCAAGCTGCTGGTGCTAAACCTGGTCTCCAGCCCAGGTTCTGGCAAAACAACGTTGCTCACCGAAACGCTTAAACGCCTGAACGGACGCGTCTCATGCGCGGTTATCGAAGGCGATCAGCAGACGGTTAACGATGCCGCGCGTATTCGTGAAACCGGCACGCCAGCCATTCAGGTGAACACCGGCAAGGGCTGCCATCTTGATGCACAAATGATTGCTGATGCCGCACCGCGTTTGCCGCTGGCGGATAACGGCATTCTGTTTATTGAGAACGTGGGTAACCTGGTCTGCCCGGCGAGCTTTGATCTGGGTGAGCGGCATAAAGTGGCGGTGCTGTCGGTGACCGAAGGGGAAGACAAGCCGCTGAAATACCCGCATATGTTTGCCGCGGCATCGGTGATGCTCCTTAACAAAGTCGACCTGCTGCCGTACCTGAATTTCGACGTCGATAAATGTCTGGCGTATGCCCGTGAAGTGAACCCGGATATTGAAATCCTGCTGGTGTCCGCCACTGGCGGGCAAGGTATGGATAACTGGCTGAACTGGCTGGAGAGCGAACGATGTGCATAGGCGTCCCGGGGCAAATCCACGCGATTAACGGCAATCAGGCCAAAGTAGACGTGTGCGGCGTGCTGCGCGATGTCGATCTGACGCTGGTTGGCAGTGTGGATGAAAACGGTGTGCCCCGCACCGGCCAGTGGGTGCTGGTACACGTTGGCTTTGCCATGAGCGTGATTAACGAAGCAGAAGCACGCGACACGCTGGATGCCCTGCAAAACATGTTTGACGTGGAGCCTGATGTCGGGGCGCTGCTGTACGGCGAGGAGCGATAACCATGCGCTATGTTGATGAATATCGCGCCCCCGAACAGGTGATGCAGCTCATTGAACACCTGAAGATGCGGGCAAAACATCTGCGCTACACCGCCGAAAAACCGCTGCGCATCATGGAAGTGTGCGGCGGGCATACCCACGCCATCTTTAAATTTGGCCTCGACCAGCTGTTGCCGGACAACATCGAGTTTATTCACGGCCCGGGCTGCCCGGTGTGCGTACTGCCAATGGGACGCATCGACAGCTGTATCGAGATTGCCAGCCAGCCTGACGTGATTTTCTGTACCTTTGGCGACGCCATGCGCGTGCCGGGGAAAAATGGCTCGTTACTTCAGGCCCGAGCGCGGGGAGCGGACGTGCGTATCGTCTACTCACCGGTAGATGCCTTAACGCTGGCCGCTGATAATCCCACGCGAAAAGTCGTCTTTTTCGGCCTGGGTTTTGAAACCACCATGCCTGCAACGGCCATCACCTTACAGCAGGCCAAAGCGCGAAACATCAGCAACTTTTTCTTTTTTTGCCAGCATATTACGCTTATCCCGACCCTTCGCAGCCTGCTGGAAGAGCCAGGCAACGGCATTGACGCGTTTCTGGCGCCAGGGCACGTCAGCATGGTCATCGGCACAGAAGCTTACGGGTTCATCGCCAGTGACTTTGAGCGCCCTTTAGTGGTCGCTGGTTTCGAACCTCTTGATCTACTGCAAGGCGTGACCATGCTTGTTGAGCAGAAAATAGCAGCCCTGAGTACGGTGGAAAATCAGTATCGCCGCGTGGTCCCGGATACCGGGAATGTGCTTGCCCAAAAAGCCATTGCTGAGGTCTTCAGCGTGGAAGGCGACAGTGAGTGGCGCGGCCTGGGATTGATTGCCGAATCGGGTGTGCGCCTGACGTCTGCATACCGTGCGTTCGATGCCGAAGCCCATTTCCACCCGCAACCGCAACAGGTTTGCGACGATCCCCGCGCCCGCTGTGGCGACGTACTCACCGGTAAATGCAAACCACATCAATGCCCGTTATTTGGCAACACCTGTAACCCGCAAACTGCATTTGGCGCACTGATGGTTTCATCAGAAGGCGCTTGCGCTGCGTGGTATCAGTATCGCAATCAGGAGTGTGAAGTATGAACAGGGTAGAAATGGCGCACGGTAGCGGCGGACAAGCCATGCAGCAGCTCATTAATCAGCTGTTTATGGACGCCTTTAACAATCCCTGGCTGGCCGAGCAGGAAGACCAGGCGCGCATCTCTCTCTCTACCCTCACCGCTCAGGGCGACAGGCTGGCGTTTTCTACCGACAGCTACGTTATCGATCCACTGTTCTTCCCTGGCGGTGATATTGGCAAGCTGGCCGTCTGCGGTACAGCAAACGATGTGGCGGTCAGCGGCGCAATTCCGCGCTTTCTCTCCTGCGGCTTTATCCTTGAAGAAGGGCTGCCAATGGACACCCTGAAGGCCGTTGTCGCCAGCATGGCATCCACTGCACAGGAAGCAGGGATCGCCATCGTGACCGGGGACACCAAAGTGGTCCAACGCGGTGCGGCTGACAAACTGTTCATCAACACTGCCGGAATGGGGGCCATTCCTGCCGATATTCACTGGGGTGCGGGGCAACTGACCCCCGGCGATGTGTTGCTGGTCAGCGGAACGCTGGGCTGCCACGGCGCGACTATACTCAACCTGCGCGAAGGCCTGGGGCTGGATGGCGAATTACGTAGCGACTGCGCCGTGCTGACCCCGCTTATTCAGACCTTGCGCTCATGCCAGGGCGTAAAAGCCCTGCGCGATGCCACGCGCGGCGGCGTTAATGCCGTGGTGCATGAGTTCGCGGCAAGCAGCGGATGCGGTATTGAACTGACCGAGCGCGGACTACCGGTTAAACCCGCAGTACGGGGGCTTTGTGAACTGCTTGGGCTGGACCCGCTAAACTTTGCCAATGAAGGCAAGCTGGTTATCGGCGTGGAACGCCAGGCCGCCGAAGCGGTGCTGGCACAATTGCGTGCTCATCCCTCAGGGAAAGAAGCCGCGATTATCGGTGAAGTGGTTGAGCGCAAAGGGGTGCGCCTGACCGGGCTTTACGGCGTTAAACGTACGCTGGATCTGCCGCACGCCGAACCTTTACCCCGAATTTGCTAGAACCGCGCCAAAAGCGGACAGTACAGGATTTTTCTTTTTTTGCCAGTTTCAATTGGAAAGCAATGATGCCGTATACACCGATGAGCGATCTTGGACAGCAGGGCCTGTTCGACATTACGCGCACTCTTTTACAGCAGCCGGACCTCGGCTCGCTGAGCGATGCCCTGACGCGGCTAGCCAGGCAGTCTGCACTGGCGGACAGCGCTGCCATTGTGCTATGGCATAGCGGGAGTCATCGCGCGAGCTATTTTTCCGCGCACGACAACGGCAAACCCTTTCAATACGAAGATGAAACGATCCTGGCTCATGGCCCGGTGCGGCGGATCCTCTCTCGCCCTGAAGCCCTGCATTGCAGCTTCGACGAGTTTCGCCAGGCCTGGCCGATGCTTGCAGAGAGCAACCTGTATCGTCCTTTCGGGCACTACTGCCTGCTGCCGCTGGCGGCTGAAGGGCATATTTTTGGTGGCTGCGAATTTATCCGCAAAACTAACCAGCCCTGGAGCGAGGCGGAGTACGAGCGTCTGCATACCTTTACCCAGATTGTGGGCGTGGTGGCAGAGCAGATCCAGAACCGCGTGACCAACAATGTCGACTTCGACCTGCTCAGCCGTGAACGCGACAACTTCCGCATTCTGGTGGCGATCACTAACGCCGTGCTCTCGCGCCTGGATATGGACGAGCTGGTCAGCGAAGTCTCTAAAGAGATCCATCACTATTTCAAAATTGATGCGATCAGCATCGCGCTGCGGGGCCACCGCAAGGGCAAACTGAACATCTACTCAACGCACTATCTCGACGAAGCCAATCCGGCTCACGAACAGAGCGAAGTAGATGAAGCAGGAACCCTTTCTGAACGTGTGTTTAAGAGCAAAGAGATCCTGCTGCTCAATCTGAACGAACGCGATGCACTGGCCCCCTACGAACGGTTGCTGTTTAACACCTGGGGCAACAAGATCCAGACGCTGTGCCTGCTCCCGCTGATGTCCGGCAATACCATGCTGGGCGTGCTGAAGCTGGCACAGTGCGAAGAAGGCGTGTTCAACACCGCCAACCTGAAACTGCTGCGCCAGATTGCCGAACGTATTTCCATTGCGCTCGATAACGCGCTGGCTTATCAGGAAATTCATCGCCTGAAAGAGCGGCTGGTCGATGAAAACCTGGCCCTGACGGAACAGCTCAACAACGTCGACAGCGAGTTCGGTGAAATCATCGGCCGCAGCGAAGCGATGTACAGCGTGCTCAAGCAGGTCGAAATGGTGGCGCAAAGCGACAGCACGGTGCTTATCCTGGGGGAAACCGGGACGGGCAAAGAGCTCATTGCCCGCGCGATCCACAATCTCAGCAACCGCAACAGCCGCCGGATGGTGAAGATGAACTGCGCTGCCATGCCTGCGGGCCTGCTGGAAAGCGATCTCTTCGGTCATGAACGCGGTGCCTTTACCGGTGCCAGCAGCCAGCGGCTGGGTCGCTTTGAGCTGGCGGATAAAAGCTCGCTGTTCCTGGACGAAGTGGGCGATATGCCGCTGGAGCTCCAGCCCAAGCTGCTGCGCGTGTTGCAGGAGCAGGAGTTTGAACGCCTGGGCAGCAATAAGCTTATCCAGACGGACGTGCGGTTGATTGCCGCCACCAACCGCGATCTGAAAAAAATGGTCGCAGACCGCGAATTTCGCAGCGACCTCTATTATCGCCTGAACGTCTTCCCGATTTATCTGCCACCGCTGCGGGAACGCCCCGAAGACATTCCGCTGCTGGTGAAAGCCTTTACCGCGAAGATTGCCCGCCGGATGGGGCGCAGTATTGACAGCATTCCTGCCGAAACCCTACGAACGCTTTCGTCAATGGAGTGGCCGGGCAACGTGCGCGAGCTGGAAAACGTCATTGAACGTGCCGTGTTACTGACGCGCGGCAGCGTGTTGCAACTCTCGCTGCCCGAAGTGACGATGCCAGAAGAACCGCTGGTCGCGACCGAAGTGGCCCAGGCAGGCGAAGACGAATTCCAGCTGATTATGCGCGTGCTGAAAGAAACCAACGGCGTTGTTGCGGGACCAAAAGGCGCTGCGCAGCGCCTCGGCCTGAAACGGACCACGCTGCTGTCACGAATGAAGCGACTGGGTATTGATAAAGAGAGCCTGGTGTAACCGATGATACCGGACGTACCTGTGGTATAAACTCTTCAGTACGTCCAACTTTCATCTGTTCTACAGGAGGTAACATGTCTGTTTCAGCACGTAACCAGCTAACCGGAACCGTTAGCGCAACGTCGCATGGCGCGGTTAATGATGAAGTCGAATTAACGCTGGCCGGTGGCGCTAAACTGGTGGCTATTGTCACCACCAGCAGCAAAGAGGCACTGGGTCTGGTGCCAGGAAAAGAAGCTATCGCCCTTATCAAAGCACCGTGGGTGACCCTGGCAACCGAAGATTGCGGCCTGAAGTTCTCTGCCCGTAACCAGTTTGCCGGTGCCATCAGTAAAGTGACCGAAGGCGCCATTAACGCTACCGTTCATGTACAGACGGATGCCGGTTTTGAAATTGTGGCCGTCGTGACCAATGAAAGCTGTGAAGAGATGCAGCTCGCGACCGGTAAACGCATCATCGCCCTGATTAAAGCCTCCGCGATTCTTATCGCAACCCGCGCGTAATTCCCCTCTGCCGTGCACCGCACGGCATTTTCACCACTCCATTAAAAAACCAATAATAACAATGCGTTAACGCGAATTATTGACACTAAATATATTACACTGTATAAAACTCAGCCTTAATAATGAGTTTCATTTGCATTAAAAATTCATACCAGGGTCATCAATAATAATTTTAATGAAGGGTAGCGTTTCATGAAAAAGGTCATCTGCGCACTGGGAATGGCGTTCGCATCGGTCGGTTCTGCTCTGGCAACTACATATCCTCTCACTATTGAAAACTGCGGATATAAAGAAACATTCACCAAAGCGCCCGAGCGCGTTGTTGCCCTGGGGCAAAATACCGTCGAGATCCTCTTACTGTTAGGTCTGCAAAAAAACGTCACCGCCAGCGCATTCTGGCCGACAAAAGTATTACCGGCGCTGGCTGAACAAAATGCAAAAATTAAAACGCTGACGGTAGAAATCCCTACCCTTGAATCCATCCTCGCCCAAAACCCTGATTTCGTTCCTGCACAGCTGCCGCTGCTGCTCGGGCCAGAAAGTAAAGTCGCAAAACGCGAAGACCTGGCCACCGTGGGGGTGAACAGCTATTTATCCCCAGGCATGTGCGCCACCAAAAAAGCCGCAGGTGATATGTACGGCAGCCGTCAGAAGCTGTGGGATATGACCTATCTCTATAAAGAGATTGAAGATTTTGCCACCATTTTTAATGTGCAGCCTCGCGGTGAAGCATTAATTGCCGACTTTAAAAAACGTGAAAACGATTTGCGTGCTGAGTTTAGCAAAAATAAAAAAGACCTTTCGTTTGTCTTCTGGTTCTCCAGCGCCTCCCCTTCTGCTGATGCCTACGTCGGCGGTAAAAACAGTGCATCCGGTTTTATTGCCAACGTTCTGGGTGGGCATAATGCCATTACCTCCGAAACAGAGTGGCCAACGGTGAGCTGGGAAAGCGTTATCGCCGCTAACCCGGATGTCATTGTCGTTTCCAGCCTGGACCGCAACCGCTGGGCTCTCGATAACGCAGAGGAAAAAATCAAATTCCTGAAAAGCGATCCTGCCGTCAGCCAGATGGATGCCGTTAAAAAAGGTCATATCGTCGTGATGGACGGCCAGGCAATGAACCCGACCATTCGTACCCTCTACGGTGCTGAACAGGTGGGCGAGCAGCTCAGAAAACTGGGGCTTAACTGATGACCGCAGTTGTTCAACAGGCGCGACAGGGATTCATCCTGACGACCTCGTGTGTTCTTTCCATCGTGCTGTTGTTCCTGGTGATCGCCGTTGGCGTCAGCGTGGGTGAGCTTTCTATTCCACTGCAAAACGTCTTTTACGCCATCAGCAATAAAATGGGGCTGACCGCAGTCCCGCTTAACCGCATTTATGAAAGCGTGATTTGGGATTTTCGCCTGAGTCGTGCGCTGGTGGCGGCGTGCTGCGGCGCGGGCCTCGCAATTTGCGGGGCGGTGCTGCAAAGCCTGTTGAAGAACGCGCTGGCTGAGCCTTACGTACTGGGCGTGTCTGCGGGGGCCTCAACGGGCGCAGTATCGGTGGTGGTATTAGGTATCGGCACCGGTGCGGTGTCCCTCTCGGCGGGCGCATTTGCCGGGGCGTTTGCCGCCTTTGTCTTCGTGGCTTTCCTGACAAACGGCGCGCGCGGCGGCAACGAACGCACCATTCTGGCGGGGGTTGCGGCGTCTCAACTTTTCAACGCCATTACCGCCTACACCATCAGCACCTCTGCAAGCGCGCAGCAGGCTCGCGACGTGATGTTCTGGCTGCTGGGCAGTTTCAGTGGCGTAAGGTGGCCTGAGTTTCAGCTGGCACTGGTGGTCGTTCTGGCCGGGCTGGCGGTGTGCCTTTATTACTCCCGCGCGCTGGATGCCTTTACCTTTGGCGATGACGCCGCCGCGTCACTGGGCATTGCCGTGCCCTGGGTACGCCTTATCCTGTTCACCACCACCGCACTCATCACCGCCACCATTGTCAGCATGGCAGGCTCCATCGGTTTTGTCGGGCTGGTTGTGCCGCATGTGATGCGCTTCTTCTTTGGGCCGTTGCATCGCATTCTGCTTATCGCCAGCGCGCTGGCAGGTGCCATTCTGATGGTGTTGGCAGATATTGCATCGCGTTTACTGATTGCGCCGCAAAGCTTGCCAGTAGGCGTTGTCACCGCCCTGGTTGGTGTGCCTTTCTTTGCCGTTATCATCTACCGTTCAAGGAATAAGTGATGAGTATCACCGCTGAAAATATTACCTGGAAGGTGGGCAATAAAGTCATCGTCAACGATGTCTCGCTGAACATCGCGCGCGGGGAAACTGTTGGGCTGCTTGGCCCTAACGGCTGTGGTAAATCGTCACTTTTACGTGTGCTGGCGGGGCTGCGTCGCCCGGATGCCGGTTGTGTGAAGCTTGACGGGCAGAACATCGCCCGGATGCCCAAAAAGCAGCTTGCCCGCCGCGTGGCATTTGTTGAACAGCATGGCATGACCGATGCCAACATGCGGGTGCGTGATGTGGTGAAGCTGGGGCGTATTCCGCACCATTCTCCCTTCTCCAACTGGAGCGCGCAGGATGATGAAACCGTTACCTCCGCCCTGCAACGTGTAGATATGCTTGATCGCAGCGAACAAGGCTGGCTGAGCTTATCCGGCGGGGAGCGCCAGCGCGTGCATATCGCCCGTGCCCTGGCGCAATCGCCCACCGAAATCCTGCTGGATGAACCGACCAACCACCTGGATATTCATCACCAGATCCAGCTAATGCATCTGATAAGCGAGCTGCCGGTAACCAGTATTGTGGCGATTCACGACCTCAACCACGCAGCGATGTTTTGTGATTCGCTGATTGTGATGCAAAAAGGGCAAATCATTGCCACCGGGACACCGCAGGAGATCCTGAGCGAAGAGCTGCTCTGGGAAGTGTTCCGGGTCAAAACCAAAATTGAGATCTCTGCATACCATGGCAAAAAGCATATCCACTTCATTGTTTAACGCCGGGTAATACGCATGCCCCTGTTTTCTTTACGCCCTGCGACAACGCTCTGGCCGCCGGTGTTACTGGGCAGCCAGTTCGTCTTTAATATTGGCTTTTACGCGGTTGTCCCCTTTCTGGCGATTTTCCTGCGTGATGATTTGATGCTCTCCGGCGGGCTTATCGGGCTGGTTCTTGGGCTGCGCACGTTCTCTCAGCAGGGCATGTTTATCCTCGGCGGTGCGCTCTCAGACCGGTTTGGCGCCCGGGTGATTATCCTCTGCGGCTGCCTTGTCCGCATCGCGGGGTATCTTCTGCTGGCGTTTGGGCAGTCCCTGTGGCCCATCATTCTGGGGGCATGTCTGACGGGTATCGGTGGCGCGCTTTTCTCTCCGTCCATTGAAGCGCTGCTGGCAAAAGCGGGAACGCAAAGTGAAGCAAAGGGCATGCGCAGCCGCGCGGAGTGGTTTGCGCTGTTTGCTGTGTGCGGAGAACTGGGTGCTGTACTCGGCCCGGTGGCAGGTGCCCTGCTTACCGGGCTTGGCTTTCGCCAGGTTGCGCTGGCGGGCGCGGGCGTCTTTGTGGTGGCGCTGATTGTGCTGTTTTTTTGCCTTCCTCCTGCGCAGCGCAGTAAGCAGACGCTGGAGATCCACCCATGGTGGAGCACGTTTCGCCAGCCGCGATTTGTCGCTTTTATCATCGCCTACAGTTCGTGGCTGTTGAGTTACAACCAGCTTTATCTGGCGCTGCCGGTGGAAATAGAGCGTGCTGGCGGTAGTGAGAAAGATCTTGGCCCGCTCTTTATGCTGGCTTCGGTGCTGATAATCCTCTTTCAGCTGCCGCTTGCGCGTTTCGCCCGTCGGGTGGGGGCTGTCAGAGTCTTACCGGCGGGATTTCTGCTGCTGTCGGCATCGTTTGCGAGCGTGGCCCTGTTTGCTGCCCACCCGCCATCGGAAGGCTGGCTGAGGCTTCTGCCTGCGGGGTGCTTTGTGACGCTACTGACGTGCGGGCAAATGCTGCTGGTGCCGTCCGCGAAAGATCTCATCCCGTGGTTTGCGAAAGAGTCCACGCTTGGCGCGCACTACGGTGCACTCTCCACCGCCGGGGGCTGTGCGGTGCTGGTGGGGAATTTACTGTTCGGCAGTCAACTCGATCACGCGCTAACGCCGTCACCACAGGCCGTTTTCCCGTGGTTACAGCTGGCGTTTTTCCCTTTATGCAGCGCAGTGGCCCTGGTGTTTATCTGCCGTCCGATGCGTGCGGCACTGGCTTCCCGGGCTTAGGCTTACTGTTTTTTCGGCCGGTATTTTTCCGGTAATTCAGGAACCGGGCGGCGATCGTCAATCAGATGGCGGATAGTCAGGATGGGGTGTCGCCAGAGCATTCGCGGCCCGGCCCAACGCATCACCTGCTTCATCTCTTCACGTTTTGCCGGCTGGTAGCAGTGGACGGGGCACTGTTTGCAGGCGGGCTTCTCTTCGCCAAAAACGCACTTGTCCAGGCGTTTATCGGCATAGGCATTCAGCTGCTGATAATGCCCCTCTTCGTTGACCGCCTGTGGACATTTCGCTTCATACAGCGCAATCATCTTGCGAAGGGTCTTTTTCTCCCGCGTAATGCGTTTTCCTGCCATCACCTTTCTCCGGCCAATAAGACGCATTTATAATACACCTTTATACAAAAAAGGATCCACGGCCATGGCCGCAGATCCGCATCACTCGTTATGCTGAAGCGACGGTATAAGAGACATTCCCCTGAACGCCATCAGGGATCTCTAACATACTGCCACCATGCTCGAGGCTACCCCACACGACAATTGTGTTATCCCCTTTCAGCGCAACAGCCACGTCCGACTCGACATAAACCGCTTTAACATCCGTTAGTTGTCCAATTACAGGGGCATTTAACCCATCATTGTCACCCCAGCCGATCACCGTTCCGTCCTTTTTCAATGCCAGACAATACGAGGGGGCCACGCTGATGGCGGCAACGTTATCGACGCCATCAGGAACAGGCACAACGCCCGTGGTATCGCTGCCCCAGGAAACAACGGTGCCATCGTCACACAGCGCCACGAAAGCATAATGCCCAAATGCGGTCGCTACAGGTTTGACATCCACAATATTCGTCATCGCCGCGATATCCGCCGGGATAGCGATGGATTCTGCGTCGTAACCCCATGCAACAATATTACCGTTTGCACGTTGAGCCACGTAGTTGGTTTCACCCGGGAAAACTCTGACGACATCGGTCAATGCCGCAATGTCATCCGGAAGCGCGCCGCCATTTTCTGCGAGGCCCCATGCAACCAGCTGGCCGTTACTGCGCAGGGCGGTGAAGGAATAGTCGTTACCAAACAGCATAGTAATATCGGAAAGCGCAGCAATGTCAGCCGGCACTACCCCACCTTCATCGACATCAGCCCAGGCAAAAACCTGGCCATCGCTGGTCAATACAGCCCGAGCCGACTCCCCCACGATCTGGACAATGTTATCCATGGCTTGAACGTTGACAGGAACCTGATAACTCCCCTCGCCCTGCGCCCCCCACGAAATGAGATAAGGCGCAGATTGGCCTTGAATCAGGCCCGCAGCTGGAAACGCTGAGCTGCGAAGAATATCAGAACGCGAATACACTTCAGGCGGCAGGACACCACCGTATGCTACCATTCCCCAGGTACGCAGAGTGCTATCCGTACGAAGAGCAAAGGCGCAATTCGCACCTGTAGTGACCTGACAAACATCATGATTTTCAGCAGGGTCCAGGAAATAATTATCAGTGAACTGAACATCGCCCCACTGTTCAACCGTTTTGTCATCTTTAATAACCACAACACAGGTCTGAGCAATAAGATTAATGTTGTTAGAATTCAGAATGACAGACGTATATCCTTCGGCAGATACATTCAGTTGCTGTGAAGGATAGAGGTCGAAAAATCCCTTGCCCTGAACGCTCGCACTGTTACCAATATATTGCCAGGTCGCCTCAACAGGCTCCATAGTCTCTGCATCGAATGCCGCAATACGCGCGGGATAACTCACAACAGGGTCGGCACCTTTATTGGTACGCGTCCCCATGACAAGTAAATTTTTAGCCATTATATTTTCCTCAATTAATTTATATGATATTTATCAACTGCCCTGAAATAATTTCCTGAGCTTCAATGACGCTGGTTATGATAACGTTCGCATTTACAGAACTTGTTCCATTTTGGCACTACAGTTACCTATTTTTCCCTCACTTAGCCTTTTGATGACAAAACTTAAATTGTTTATTCAAGTACTGGGTACGACATTCATTTCATGAAGGATTCACATCATAAGGAAGTTGGAAATGAACACCGTCTTTAAACTCAGGCCAATCGCCTCCCCACTCAACAGGTATATTGAGTTCTCTGGCTGCTTGTTTGAATGCACTGGCAATAAGTTCATAGTCGGCAAAATCCCATGAACCTGATGGCGTGGGATAGGCAATGATATCGATTGCATGTCCTGTTAAGTGACGACTATTAAGCGTTTGCGACTTCCCACTTTTAAAAAGTTGAGTTTGACGCGCATATGTTCTAAGACCTTCAGTAATACCAAAATCCATTGGGCTTAATTCCAATGCTCGTCTCGCAACCTGAATTAACCGTGGATTTACACCTCCAAGATTCGATTCACTGCGCGAACTAAACGTAAATATTTCCATGATTACTCCTTATCTTCTTTTTTCAGTCGATGTAACGCTGTTAATGTCCTGGCAGGATAGGTGCTCAAATACATCAACAGCCTGACGGATGCGGCAGCAGCAAGTGTTGCCCCTACCGGCACTGGCGTTATGACCGAGTGCTGGAGAAGTTTGCTCAGGACAGAGGAAAGCAATGATGCCGTAAACTCTGCCGAGGTAATCCCTGTTAGCATCGAAGCTGTGAATAAAATCACCCTGGTTCCAATCGTTTTATTACTTGCTGAAACCACAAAGATAAGACTGCCAGCGAATGCACCAAGAATAATTCCAGACTCATGGTGGCTGAGCCCGAAAATGCCTGCGATCAGCAATGCTGCTGTTTTCTCTGCATGTTCAGTAACAGGTATAGACATAATGTCCCCTCTTACATTAATCCTTATCCATTGAATGCAGATCATACACATCGAGGGTGTTTACATTATTCATAAAATGATACAGGGTTAACTAAAAAAGATACTTGGCACGTTGCCTATTTAACGTTTTATAGCATGAGGTTATATATCACGAGACATTTGCAGACTATTAATTGCGGTGAGAATTAATTCACAGGATCAATGACTTGATCAATTTCCAGCTATGTCTTTTATTTTAAATCACGACAAGGAATAAAAATGGGGACGTTTTTAGCAAGAAAAATGCATTACTTCATGGTTACAATGGAAGAACTTAATTTCACGAAGGCTGCTGAAAAACTGTGCATCACTCGCTCACCGCTAAGTAAAGTCATTTGTGAACTGGAAGAAAATCTGGGTGGCAAACTATTTAAAAGGACCTATAGTACTTTACAACCCACCGAGCTAGCTTACGAATACTACAGCAAATGTAAAAACATTTATGATGAATTAATTAATATGGAATCTGAAATTCGCTTCAGAGATCCCAATCCTGTATACACATTAATATTCGATATCAGCGTACCGGAACTACTTTATCGAACGATCATTATGGGGCTATCTGCAGAAAATGTTAATGTTGCTCACCAGCGTAAAATTGTAAATTATGAAGATATGAATAAAATTTTGAGCAGTCGTGATAACTGTATTTTTTCTTTGCGGGAGATAAACAATAGCATGTGGGATTATGCGGACAAATGGAAAGGAGACGATATTGTTTTAATTGCGCCAAAAGGAACAGGTTTGGAGCCTCGTTCTTTTTCTATGTTCGTCTGGAATGATTCATTATTAGATTATACAAAGAAAAAATTCCTGAACATTATCAATAAACCTAATACTGACATTACCTTTCTTCCACATAATTTTGATCTGTCGACGCTGTGTTACAATATTCATATCGGCCATGGGTGTGCATTGATGACACGGAAACTGGCCTGCTTATATAAAATTGATGGCGTTGAAATTCAAGAAACCAAGAACAACGCGTTGAATATTTATTTCTATCACGCAAAGAATGGGAAAACAGACGGCACCCACTCAAGAATAAAAAAGGTCATCAACAAATTCATTTAAAATATAATATTAATTATTTGTCATCGAGAAGCTTAATAACATTGCAGGATAACGGATGCGATACTCACCCTGAACGTATCGCATCACCTTTATTTTGCATTATTGCATTTCAATTTTGCAGCCATTCTTCCAGTTTTGAATTTGCATCTTCTTTATACCGATGACATTTTATAATTACATGATTACTGTTGTTCACCCGATTCTCTGGAGCACTAGCTCGTTATGACTACCGCAAAAAACCTCCGCTATTTAAAAGTTGGCTATTTCAGAAAGCGTCACGAAGACCGTAAAACCAAAATCCCGACCCGCTATAGCGTCCATGCCGCGCTGAGCCTGAAAGGGGACTGGCTGGAAAAAGCCGGATTTACCACAAACTCTCAGGTAAGAGTGGGCGTTGAACATGGAAAAATCGTCATTGAGTTAATGGCGGAAGGCGTCTCGTAAACACGCGACATTTTTCTGCGCCGTGCCATTTTTTCATGCGACAATAGAGGGAACTAACGGCCAATGAGCCGCTCAAAGCTCAATATTATCAAAGAAATGGATATCATAACTCCATGACCACAATCGACAATTTCGACGCACATACGCCGATGATGCAGCAGTACCTGAAGCTTAAAGCTCAGCATCCGGAAATCCTGTTGTTTTATCGCATGGGCGATTTTTACGAGCTTTTTTATGACGATGCGAAACGTGCATCGCAATTGCTCGACATCTCCCTGACCAAGCGTGGTGCATCGGCAGGTGAACCTATCCCGATGGCGGGTATTCCGCATCACGCGGTTGAAAACTACCTGGCGAAGCTGGTGAACCAGGGCGAATCCGTCGCCATTTGCGAACAGATTGGCGACCCGGCCACCTCAAAAGGTCCGGTAGAGCGTAAAGTCGTGCGCATCGTCACGCCCGGGACCATCAGTGATGAAGCCCTGTTGCAGGAGCGCCAGGATAACCTGCTGGCCGCCCTCTGGCAGGATGGCAAAGGTTTTGGCTACGCCACGCTGGATATCAGCTCCGGGCGTTTTCGCCTGAGCGAACCAGCGGATCGTGAAACAATGGCGGCCGAATTGCAGCGCACAAACCCGGCGGAGCTGCTTTATGCCGAAGATTTTGCGGAAACATCGCTGATTGAAGGTCGTCGCGGATTACGCCGTCGTCCTTTATGGGAATTCGAAATTGATACCGCCCGTCAGCAGCTAAACCTGCAATTTGGTACGCGTGACCTGGTCGGTTTTGGTGTTGAAAACGCACCGCGCGGCCTGTGCGCTGCGGGTTGCCTGCTGCAATATGTGAAAGATACCCAGCGTACTGCCCTGCCGCATATCCGCTCAATCACCATGGAGCGTCAACAGGACAGCATCATTATGGATGCCGCGACGCGCCGTAACCTGGAGATCACCCAGAATCTGGCAGGTGGCGTGGAAAACACCCTTGCTTCGGTGCTCGACAGCACGGTCACACCGATGGGCAGCCGAATGCTCAAGCGCTGGCTGCACATGCCTATCCGCAATACGGAAACGCTGATCGGCCGCCAACAAACCATCGCCGCCTTGCAGGACCGCTTTAGCGAATTACAGCCGGTGCTGCGCCAGGTTGGCGATCTGGAGCGTATTCTGGCGCGTCTGGCCTTGCGCACAGCGCGCCCGCGTGATTTGGCGCGAATGCGCCATGCTTTCCAGCAATTGCCTGAGCTGCGTGCTCAGCTTGCCGAAGTGAACAGCACCCCGGTGCAAAAGCTGCGGGAAACTATGGGCGAGTTTACAGAACTCCGTGAACTGCTCGAACGCGCCATCATTGACGCGCCACCGGTGCTGGTACGCGATGGCGGTGTTATCGCCCCGGGCTACAACGAAGAGCTGGACGAATGGCGCGCGCTGGCAGACGGCGCAACGGATTACCTCGATAAACTGGAAATCCGCGAGCGTGAGCGTTTGGGCCTCGACACCCTGAAAGTGGGCTATAACGCGGTTCACGGATACTACATTCAGATCAGTCGTGGGCAGAGCCATATGGCACCTATCCACTACGTGCGCCGCCAGACGCTGAAAAACGCCGAGCGCTACATCATCCCTGAACTGAAAGAGTATGAGGACAAAGTTCTCACCTCGAAAGGCAAAGCACTGGCGCTGGAAAAACAGCTCTATGACGAGCTGTTCGACATGCTGATGCCGCACCTTGCCGACCTGCAATTAAGTGCTGGCGCACTGGCAGAACTGGATGTGCTGGTGAACCTGGCAGAACGAGCCGATACGCTTAACTACACCTGCCCGACCTTTACCGATAAGCCCGGCATTCGCATCACCGAGGGGCGTCACCCGGTGGTGGAACAGGTGCTGAACGAGCCATTCATCGCCAACCCACTGAGCCTTTCGCCGCAGCGGAGAATGCTGATCATTACCGGCCCCAATATGGGCGGTAAAAGTACTTACATGCGCCAGACTGCGCTGATTGCACTTCTGGCCCATATCGGCAGCTACGTTCCGGCACAAAAAGTAGAGATTGGCCCGATTGACCGCATATTTACCCGTGTGGGTGCCGCGGACGATCTGGCAAGCGGGCGCTCAACCTTCATGGTGGAGATGACCGAAACGGCCAACATCCTGCATAACGCAACGGAACACAGCCTGGTGTTGATGGATGAAGTAGGGCGAGGCACTTCAACCTATGACGGCCTGTCACTGGCGTGGGCGTGTGCTGAAAACCTGGCGAACAAAATCAAGGCGATGACGCTGTTTGCGACCCACTACTTTGAACTGACTCAACTGCCAGAAAAAATGGAAGGCGTGGCAAACGTCCACCTCGATGCGCTGGAGCACGGTGATACCATCGCCTTTATGCACACCGTGCAGGATGGTGCAGCCAGCAAGAGCTATGGTCTGGCCGTTGCGGCGCTGGCTGGTGTGCCGAAAGAGGTCATCAAACGTGCACGTCAGAAACTGCGTGAGCTGGAGAGCTTGTCACCCAACGCTGCGGCGACGCAGGTTGACGGTACGCAGATGTCACTGCTGATGCCTGCGGAAGAGACGTCGCCAGCCGTGGAAGCGCTGGAGAATCTCGACCCGGATTCACTGACGCCGCGTCAGGCGCTGGAGTGGATTTATCGGTTGAAGAGTCTGGTTTAGTTCTCTGCGGCCTGTATTGCCGGGTGGCGGCTTCGCCTTACCCGGCCTACAAAACCCGTAGGCCCGGTAAGCGCAGCGCCACCGGGCTTTTTTTACAGCAGCGGCGGAATGGTCGGCACCTGCGGTGCGTCATCAATATCCTTCTGCGTCATTCGGAACGCTTCCGGGTAGTGCTCACGGCTGGTACGGCGTAGCGGTTCAGTATCACGCCAGGTATACAGACAATGTTGGCACTGGTAGACAGTCCAGACATCCTTCACCGGGGATGTCGCCATCACTTCAATATGCTCATCGGCACAACGTGGACAAATCATGTTTTCCTCCTTATTGGCGAGCTGCGAGCATCGCGGTCAGTTTTTCAGCCCAGGCTTTGGTTTCAGGTAAATCCTGTACCGGCTGGCTATAGTGGCCACGGTTGTCCGGTGCGACAGGCGTGGTGGCATCGATGATCAGCTTGTCGGTGATCCCTGCTGGGCTGGAGCCTGGGTCAAGTTCAAGCACCGACATGTTTGGCAGCTGCACCAGGTCCCCCGCAGGGTTAACTTTCGATGACAGTGCCCACATCACTTGCGGCAGATTAAACGGATCGACATCCTCATCCACCATAATCACCATCTTCACGTAGCCCAGGCCGTGTGGCGTGGTCATGGCACGTAACCCCACGGCACGGGCAAAGCCGCCGTAACGTTTTTTGGTGGAGATGATCGCCAGCAGACCGTGGGTGTACATGGCATTCACCGCCTGCACTTCAGGGAATTCAGCTTTAAGTTGCTGGTAGAGCGGCACACAGGTTGCCGGGCCCATCAGGTAGTCAATTTCCGTCCACGGCATCCCGAGATAGAGCGATTCAAAAATGGGTTTAGTGCGGTAAGAGACTTTATCAATACGCACAACGGTCATATTACGACCACCGGAATAGTGGCCGGTAAATTCACCGAATGGCCCCTCGATTTCGCGTTTTCGCCCCTCAATCACCCCTTCGAGGATAACTTCAGAGCCCCACGGCACGTCGAACCCGGTCAGCGGTGCGGTTGCGATGGGATACGGGCTTTCACGAAGCGCGCCTGCCATTTCGTATTCCGACTGGTCGTATTTCAGCGGCGTTGCCCCCATCAGGGTAATAATCGGATCGTTGCCCAGCGTGATCGCAATCGGCAGATCCTCCCCACGCTCTTCCGCTTTATGCAGATGCAGAGCGATATCGTGCATAGGAACAGGTTGCAGGCCCAGTTTGCGCTTGCCTTTGACCTCCATACGGTAGATCCCGACGTTCTGCTTACCGAAATGGTCCGGGTCAAGCGGATCGCGTGATACCACGCAGGCTTTATCGAGGTAAAAACCACCGTCACCGTCGTTCAGGCGAAACAGCGGCAGAATATCGAACAGGTTAATGTCCTCACCATCCACCGTATTTTCGGCCCACGCCGGGTTAGCACGGCGCTCAGGCGCAACGGGGAATTTATCCCAGCGGCGAATAAATTCGTCTATCTGGCTCTTCACCGGCGTATTTGCTGGCAGCCCCATTGAAATCGCATGGTTTTGCCAGGAGCCGATGGTGTTCATCACCACGCGGGCGTCGGTAAAGCCGCGAATATTATCAAACCACAGTGCAGGTGCGCCGTCGCCAATACGCCCGGTGGCGTTGGCCGCTGCCGCCAGATCGGGTTCAGCGTTGACCTCTTCCTCAATTTTCAACAGCTGCCCTTGCTCATCGAGCGCCTGGAGGAAGCTTCTCAAATCATCAAATGCCATCTTTGTTCTCCTGTGAAAAATGTCTGGCCTCCTGCAACCCGTTCCAGCGGCGCGCTTTTTTGTGCTCCAGACCAAACTGGTCAAGGACACGCGTCACAATATGCTGGGTAATGTCATCGGCGGTTTGCGGGTGGTTGTAATACGCGGGCATGGGCGGCACCATTGCTACGCCCATACGGGAAAGTGCGAGCATGTTCTCCAGATGGATCGTGCTGAGGGGGGTTTCACGCGGAACCAGCACCAGCTTGCGTCCCTCTTTCATCACCACATCAGCAGCACGGCCCACCAGCCCTTCGGCGTAGCCTGCGCGAATACCGGCAAGGGTCTTCATGCTGCATGGAATAACAATCATGCCTTCGGTGCGAAACGAACCGGACGAGATAGTCGCGGCCTGGTCGGCCGGGCTGTGGACAACATCTGCGAGCGCAGCAATATCCTGAGCAGAATACGGCGTTTCCAGCTCAATGGTTGTTTTTGCCCACTTCGACATCACCAGATGCGTCTCCACTTCTGGCATATCGCGCAGCGCCTGAAGCAGCGCCACGCCGAGCGGTGCGCCAGTCGCCCCTGTCATCCCAACGATCAATCTCATGCTTAACCTCACCATTTCGTTCGCATACGAACATATTGTGTAAACTACGCCCAGATCCTTAACCTGACAAGATCGTTCGCACACGATCACACAAAATGTTAAAAATGGCCGCGTTAAATTCCCCGGAGATAACGGATATTATAGAGACGTCATTTTTATGCCGGAGAGTTCATGGAACTGAGACAAGAAGCGTTCCACCTGTTACGTCAGCTTTTTCAACAGCATACTGCCCAATGGCAGCAAGCATTACCGGAGCTTACTAAGCCACAGTATGCGGTGATGCGCTCTGTGGCCGAAAACCCGGGTATCGAGCAAGTGGCCCTGACCGAAGTTGCAGTCAGCACTAAAGCCACACTCGCAGAAATGCTGAGCCGCATGGAAACGCGCGGGCTGGTGAAACGCGAGCACGATCCTGCGGACAAGCGCCGTCGTTTCGTCTTTTTGACGCCAGAAGGTGAAGCCCTGCTTGAAAGCAGCAAACCCGTGGGCAATCGCGTTGATGAGGCATTCTTAGGACGCTTAACCGATAACGAACGCCAGCAGTTCGCCGCGTTGATCCACAAGATGATGAAGGAATAAGCATGACACATTACGAAAGCGAAATTATCGATGCGCATGTCGCCATAGAGGACTGGTTTGGCCGGGGTGAAGGGGATTTTGCCGCGCTGCTCGCCCGCTTCCGCCAGGATTTTATGATGATTGCCCCAAGCGGCGCGCACTTTGATTACGCGGCGCTGGCAAGTTTCTTTGAAAGCCTGGGTGGAAGCCGTCCAGGTCTGAAAATCGTCATTGATGAGTTAACCACGCTGCAAACCTGGGACAACGGGGCGGTGCTTCACTACCGTGAAACCCAGACGCGCCCGGACCTGCCCGTCAACGTGCGCTGGTCAACCGGGGTGCTTAATCAGGAAGGCGATCGGATAACCTGGCGTCTGTTACACGAAACCGCGCAGCCATAGCGCAAAAGAAAAAGGCCCGTCTCACGACGGGCCTTTTTTTGACGAAAGGTTGCTTATTCGCGGAACAGCGCCTCGATGTTCAGTCCTTGCCCTTGCAGGATTTCCCGCAGGCGACGCAGACCTTCAACCTGAATCTGACGAACACGTTCACGGGTCAGGCCAATTTCACGGCCGACGTCTTCCAGTGTCGCAGCTTCATACCCCAGTAAACCGAAACGACGTGCCAGCACTTCACGC
>Ga0153918_1000126_pt1 | contig 59905 bp, 74 predicted proteins | sample TSFL002MetaG_FD_104687 | JGI IMG/M metagenome (GOLD analysis project Ga0153918, IMG submission 104687) | Attine ant fungus gardens microbial communities from Florida, USA - TSFL002 MetaG | ecosystem: Host-associated > Fungi > Mycelium > Unclassified | place: USA: Florida, Paynes Creek Historic... | reverse complement strand
GTCCGCTCGACTTGCATGTATTAGGCACGCCGCCAGCGTTCGTCCTGAGCCAGGATCAAACTCTCCGATAAATGGATCACAGGTTAAGTTCACCGCATCCTGCGGCGACACCTGTGTGACCTGTGTCATACAGGCCCTAGTTTGACTGACTACGCACATCGCTGTGCGATTTATAAAAATGAATTAACAGGTACGTTTTGTCTTGTTTAGTTTTCAAAGATCATTACCGCCGCTTAACGAAGCAGCTTTATTACTATAACATTTAGCTTCTTTTAAGTCAACAACTTTTTTTAAAGTATTTAATGAAGCTTTTAGTTGATGTCAGCTGTTTATCAGCGACGAATAATAATATATCACGGATATTATCAAAAGGTCAACACCCAATTTAGGCTGTATGTGAAGAGACATTTTATCGGTTATATTCAATTGTCCATGCTCATAAGATGTAAAACAAGAATGATGGACAAGATAAGGAGGCATCATCAGTGAATCACTTCTATGTGTGGCACATTAAACGGGTAAAACAATTAATTATTATACTTATCGCCGCATTTGCAGCTGCCAGCTTTTTTTATATCCAAAGAGCTGTCCCGCTTCCCGTGTTTTCAACTGACACCGGACCTAAAGCCATTTATAAAGGAGAAACAGACTCTAAAGATATTTCACTTACTTTCGATATCAGCTGGGGTGATGAGAGAGCAGAACCGATACTTAATACTCTGAAAGCAAACGGGATTAAAAATGCAACGTTTTTTCTTTCCGCTTCTTGGGCAGAACGCCATCCAGACACAGTGGCCCGTATCGTAAAGGACGGACATCAAATCGGGAGCATGGGCTACGCTTATAAAAACTATGCCAATTTAGAGAGCAGCGAAATAAAAAAGGACATGAACCGTGCGCAAACAGCCTTTGAAAAGTTAGGGGTCAAAGACATACAGCTATTAAGACCCCCTACCGGCCAATTCAATAAGAATGTTCTAAAGGTCGCAAAGCAATACAATTATACAGTCGTTCATTACAGTGTGAACTCTCAAGACTGGACAAATCCCGGAGTTGAAAAAATCATCGACAATGTGACCAAGCAAGTTTCCGGTGGAGACATTATTCTTTTACATGCCTCCGATTCGGCAAAACAAACAGAAGAAGCATTGCCTGATATCATCCATCAGCTGAAAGAAAAAGGATTAAAAAATGTAACCGTGGGTGATCTCATCGCAAATTCTGATGCCAGATCCGCAGAGGTAAAGTAATTACTTTGCTGCAAACTTCGGCAGCATCAGCAATTGGAAGGCATTACATGCCATTAACGGAAAAAGCATTAAATAAAGCCAGTCCTCATCATTTACTCTTAATGCAGGGAACCATTCTAATGCGGTAATCACAACCATCAAAAACAACGATGACACAAATGTTTTCTTAGAGGACTGCTTTTGCTTTATATAAGCTGTAATCACTCCAAAGATCAATAAAAACACCGGTAACCACGCATAGCCAGCCAGCGATTCTCCGCTCTCTCCAAAAAATAAAAAACGCACGTACATTAAATCAAAAGCAACAAACAGGATGAAAAACAACTGCAGCAAATTCCACAAAGAGGAGGACCTTAATATCTCAAGCGCAAACCGATGAACTGTTAAAAACACGAAAAAACCCATTTGGCTGATCACACTGAAAATCATGCCTACACCGATAAACCAAAATAAAACAGAGAAAATCTGTCCCGCTTCAAATGTTAGAAACAGCCCTCTATATTCTCCCCACTTTAAAGCAAAACCCACAATACTCGTGATAAGCGCCCCGACAGCTAAAATAGAAAAGAAAAAACGAACTAAACCACGGCTTTTCATTTCTTTATTCATCCCCTCAAAAATCGCGAACAGCGATATTTTGTTATGTATAATTCCAAACAGATGAATCATATTAAAGGTAAGACAAGTATGTGAAAGGAGCTTAAGCATGTCAAAAGCCAAAACGCTATTGATGAGCTGTTTTTTGTTATTATCTGTAACAGCTTGCGCTCCAAAAGACCAAGCAGCGGATATGGACTATGATCAGACCAAAAAAATGGTTGTTGATATATTAAAAACTGATGATGGAAAGAAAGCTATTAAGGAATTATTAAATGATGATGCCATGAATGAAGCGCTGGTGATTGACCAAGATGCAATTAAAGGAACAATAGAAAAAACACTCACATCTAAAAAAGGTGAAGAATTTTGGAAAAACATCTTTGAAGACACTGATTTTGCTGAGGGCTTTGCCAAAACTCTTCAGACAGAGCATGAAAAAGTGATTAAAAAGCTGATGAAGGATCCAGATTACCAGAAGATGCTGATGAGCGTTATGCAGGATCCCGGCATGGATAAAAAGTACAGCCAGCTGGCAAAAAGCCAAGAATTCCGCAGTTATTTAGAAGAGGTTATTAACGAAACACTTTCTAGTCCGCTTTACAAAAAGCAGTTCGAAGATGAGCTGAAAAAAGCAGCAAAAGACACAGCAAAAGAAAGTGAATAAAGGGAAAGCCGGGATCTGGAATCCCGGTTCACCTTTTATACCTGCACTGACATTTTTGCATCTATTTTTTTTGCGATGTCCTGATATATTTCTCCGATTGGATGATTTTCGTCATAAACAGACGGAGCAAATTGGTCCTTATCCCAATCGGGCTGTTTCAATGGGATTCTGCCGAGCAAAGGCACGTTTAGTTCCTCAGCCAGTTTATCTCCTCCGCCTTTTCCAAACACATATTCTCTTTCCCCTGTCTTTGCACTTTCATAATAAGCCATGTTCTCTATGACACCCACGACCTCATGATCGGTTTTAATCGCCATAGAGCCCGCTCTGGCCGCGACAAAAGCAGCTGTCGGATGTGGCGTAGATACGATAATTTCTTTGCAGCTCGGAAGCATTGTATGTACATCGAGAGCAACGTCCCCTGTACCAGGCGGAAGATCAAGAACGATATAGTCTACTTCTCCCCACTCTACTTCATGGAAAAAGTTATTCAGCATTTTGCCGAGCATCGGCCCTCTCCATACGACCGGAGCATTTTCTTCTACGAAAAAGCCCATTGACATGACCTTTACTCCAAAGCGTTCAACAGGAAGAAGTTTCTCTCCTTCAATTGTTGGACGCACAGTGATACCCATCATGTCCGGCACACTGAACCCATAAATATCCGCATCAATTAAACCAACCTTTTTCCCTAGACGAGCCAGAGAAATAGCTAGGTTTACTGACACAGTTGACTTGCCTACGCCGCCTTTTCCACTTGCTACAGCAAGAAAGACTGGCGGGTTATCCATATTTAATAATGTTTTTTTCTCAGCTGACGGCGCCCGGAATTTAGCAACCGTTTCTTCAGGCAGCTCTTCAAATCGAAGGCCGACTGTCTCAGCTCCTGCCCCTTTTAATACGTTTACGATCTCTTGCTGAATCTGCATTTGTTCTGCAGTTCCTGTTTTTGCAAGAGCGACTTTTACACTGATATGCCGTTTTTCAGGCTTTATTTTAATTTCCTTAACGGCATCCAATTCTCCCAGAGGTCTTTGAAGAAAAGGTTCGCGCATTTCTCCGACTAGTTTTCTTACTTCATCTTCTCTTATCATCGAACCTCACCCTTTTGTGTATTCGTTTACAATTATTATTATATCATACATAAATGGCGGGTGTCTTATGCTTAGAACCACAAGAAAACCCTCCATTACTCCGGAGGGTCTCCTTTTTCTGTGAAATATCGCAAAATGCCTTTATATATGGAAGATGCCACCTTGTCTTGATATTTCGGTTTACCGAGTAGCGTTGCTTCGTTTGGATTGGATAAAAATCCGACTTCTATAAGCGCCCCCGGTTTGGTGACGTTTTGCATTAAGTAGATACCATGAATCCGCTTTGCTTTCCGGGTTGTGTTTTCCAGATTTCTTCTCAGCTCATCTTGGATGTATTTTGCGACTTTCTCATTTTCCGCATATTTCCCGTAATAAAAGCTTTGGGCTCCGCTCCATTTTTGTGACGGAATCGCATTAAGATGAATGCTGATATAGAGCTCCGCCTCTGAATGGTTTATTAATTTGACTCGTTGTCTTAGATCCTCAGCTTTTCGTCGACTATAGCCTTTTGTTCCTTCTGGAGCGAGATCAGTATCACTTTCTCTGGTCATGATAACAAGCGCTCCTTGTTCTTGAAGATAATCCCTGACTCTAAAGGCCACTTCCAGGGTAACATCCTTCTCTAACAGCTTTCCGCCGACTGCTCCGCCGTCAGGCCCGCCATGACCTGGATCTAGATAAATGATTTTACCGCTCAAGGGCAGGCTCCACGGCTTCCAAGAGTCGTTATTGCTGAACTGATATTTGAACAGAAATAGTAATACGATGAAGCCTAGCAAAAAACTGAGCCATTTAAGCTTTTTCCTCATCCCTTCCCCTCCCGCTTGTCCGTTATTACATAACTATGGGACAGGGCCGGGAAATATGATTATCGCATGCGAAGCTTACACTGTTTTTCTCTTTGAACAAACCCCGCTGTCCACCAATCTTTAATGAACTTGCGTGCCGCTTCATAAACCGTGTTTTTATCAAATGTTGCGTATTGCTCGTGTATCCAATTATAGAGATAATCAAAAAACTCCATACGTAGCTCTTCTTCTTCTCTTGCAGAGCGGGCACTGATACTCTGCATGGATTCTCCGTAATAGCCGAATATCCCAAAACGCCCGCCTAACAAATAAGCTTCAATCGCAAAATCAATACAGCCTTCAGTAATAATATCTCGTTCATCATGTAAAAATGGAAATAATGGTTCCAAACAATCCTTAACAGACTGGATAATTTGTCTCAGAGAGAGTTCTTTGAGCAAGTTCTTTTCTAATTCAAAATCCTTTTGGCGTTTCACATCCATAAAAGACAGTACTTCTGCCATATAAATTCACTCTCCTTTTACCGATTATTTTGAGGTTTGGATGATGAAACAATGCCCGAATTCGGTTGGAAATTCGCCCAAATGAAGGTGTAAAATCGATAAAAAATCAGCTTTCCGCAGGGTGCGGAACAAACGTTCTGTAATTGGTTATGAAAAAAGCAGCCCCTCTAACAGGTCGCTGCTTTTCATACTTTCACGCTTCTTGTTGCAGAATATGTATGGATATATTGGTCTAATACAAACCCGCCTTTATCTTCATAAAAACCAGTAACGATAAAACCGGCATCAATCTGGCCTTTGATTTGGTCTTCTAAGGAATGGCCGAATTCCAGAGCCTCATTATTTTCGATCAGTTTTTTCACTTTATGTTTCGGAAGATCTTCTGGGTCAGCGTATGGAATGGAGTGTTTTACTTTTAAAACACCTTGCTGTTCTAATTCTGTATCAAACAGAAATACAACAGGATTGACAAAACCCGAGATTAGAATGCCGTTCCTTTTCAACACACGGTACGCTTCCTTCCATACCGGGAGGACATTCTCAACAAAAACATTGGCAACAGGATGTACAATGACATCAAATGATTCATCATTAAATACACTTAAATCGTCCATGCTTCCTTTGACAGTGTGTATCGTGAGACCATCTCGCTCAGCAATCATTTTATCCTGATTCAGTTGTTTTTCTGAGTTATCTAATACGGTGACATCCGCGCCTGCGGCTGCCAAAACTGGACCCTGCTGGCCGCCGCCTGATGCTAAACAGAGTACTTTCAGACCTTTGATAGGCGGAAACCAATCCTTCGGTACATCTTTCATTGGTGTTACCCTTATATCCCAATTGCCTTTTTTTGCTTGTTCGATAACCTGCTGCTCAACAGCAACAGTCCATTCATTGCCTGTTTCTACTTTTTTATCCCAGGCTTTGCTATTATGAGCTACTAACGCATTCATGAATCTTCTCCTTACTTTAATGTATAGAGTATAACAAATATTTCTAGATTGATATCGCTTTCCCTTTGCATATTTAGAAAAAAGTTCATAAAAACGCAAAAAAATCACAAAGGAGATATGTGATTTATATCATCAGATTTACTTTTACTTCGTTACATAAAGCCATTAGCAATGAGAGCTATTGTTTCTCCGGGTTAAGAATCAGCAGTGAACTTTAACGGATGAGATACAGTGGTTAGATGAAGCTGGGCTGATCACATAACGATAATAAACATTGACCGAAGTTCCAATTGAATAAGAATGAAAGCTATCATGATTATTACAAAGAGACCGTTTATAAACAAACAATTTGCTTAACCCCGCCAAACATCCATTCAGTTGTTATTTTTATGCGAGGCTGTCACGTTTTATTGAAAGAAAAAAGCTCCCAACCCAAGGTCGAGAGCTTTTTGAAAACGTAAAATTAACGTTTTGAGAACTGAGGTGCACGACGAGCGCCTTTAAGACCGTATTTTTTACGTTCTTTCATACGAGCGTCACGAGTCAGAAGACCTGCACGTTTAAGAGTTGTACGGTATTCTGGATCTGCTTCAAGCAAAGCACGAGCGATACCGTGACGGATTGCTCCAGCTTGACCAGATAGGCCGCCTCCATGTACGTTTACTAAAACATCATAAGTGCCAGCTGTTTCAGTCAAAGTTAATGGTTGTTTGATATCTTCGATTAAAGCTGCAGATGGGATATGTTCGCTGATTTCACGATTATTAACGACGATACGGCCTTCTCCTGGAACTAAACGCACACGCGCTACAGAGCTTTTACGACGGCCAGTACCGTAATATTGAACCTGTGCCAAATTGGTAACCTCCTTTTTAATTAACCGCGAAGTTCGTAAACTTCAGGTTTTTGTGCTTCGTGTGGATGCTCAGAACCACGGTATACGTTCAATTTTTTGAACATTTGACGACCTAGAGAACCTTTTGGAAGCATGCCTTTGATAGCAAGCTCAAGCATTTTCTCAGGGTAGTTTGTACGCATTTCAAGAGCAGTTCTTGATTTTAATCCGCCTGGATGTTGAGTGTGACGGTAGTAGATTTTGTCAGTTAACTTTTTACCAGTTAACTCGATTTTTTCAGCGTTGATGATGATCACATGATCTCCAGTATCAACGTGTGGTGTGTAAGTTGGTTTGTGTTTTCCGCGAAGGATAGCTGCAACTTCTGAAGAAAGACGACCTAAAGTCTTGCCAGCAGCATCAACAACTAACCACTTGCGTTCAATAGTACTTGCGTTAGCCATAGGTGTTGTACGCATTGAATTTCCCTCCTAAATGATCTGTCATTTTCAATAAACTTCGATTACGTTCTATTTCACAACACAATAAGTTCCGGGGCTTATCGTGGGGTTGAAATACATACCATATGATATCTTATAACTTTATGCAGACTCTGTCAAGAAAATATTATACACCTGGTTTAGTTGTCATAGTAAACGTTCCATAAATATAGCCCGTGCCCCGGCGCTGTGCGCCCTGCCGCTTCGCGATCCTTCGCTTCCAGCATGGATTTCACCTCATCGGGAGAAATTTTTCCAATACCTGCATCAAGCAAAGTACCCGCAATAATTCTGACCATATTATATAAGAAACCGCTGCCTGTGATCCGCATTTGCAGGCCGTCAGCCGTCTCAGTCCAATCAAGTTCGTATATCGTTCTTACCTTGTCCTGCACTTCTGTTTTAGCCGCGCAAAAGCTCGTAAAATCATGTGTCCCTATAAGATGCTTTGCCGCTTCTCTCATGTCCTGCACATTAAGGCGATATGAAAAATGGTAAGCGTAATGCCGTTTAAATACGTCCGGGTGTTTCTCCGTGTATACAAAGTAGCGATATTCTTTTTTGACTGCGCTAAATCGTGCATGGAACCCATCATCCGCAATTTCTGCCTGTTTGACTGCGATATCGTCCGGAAGCAGTGCATTTAAGGCATATGGCCATCTTTCAGCCGGGATAGACAGCGGAGTGTCAAAATGAATCACCTGTCCGGCTGCGTGAACCCCGCTGTCTGTTCTTCCAGACGAAACGACCGGAATTCTGTCTTTTGACTTATGCAGGACAGCCAAAGCCTTCTCCAGTTCATCCTGAACCGTTCTTTTGCCCGGCTGAACCTGATAACCGTTAAACAAATGTCCGTCATAAGAAATCGTGCATTTCAGTCTCATACAGCACCTCTAAGCCCTTAAGAAAAATAACAAAGCAGCTAATACAATTAAGCTGACAATGACAGAAGTGTCTTTTCCTGTCCATACAAGCTTTCTATATTTCGTACGTCCTTCTCCGCCTTGATAGCCTCTTGCTTCCATTGCCACCGCAAGCTCTTCGGCGCGTTTAAATGCGCTGACGAAGAGCGGGACAAGAAGCGGGACAATAGCCTTCACTCTATCTTTGACAGGCCCGCTTGTAAAATCAACGCCTCGCGCCATCTGAGCCTTCATGATCTTATCTGTCTCCTCCATCAGTGTCGGAATAAACCGTAAAGAAATTGACATCATAAGAGCCAGCTCATGAACAGGAAGCTTTAATTTTTTCAATGGGTTCAGCAGCTGTTCCATTCCATCGGTAATCTCAATCGGTGTGGTCGTAAGCGTTAATAAGGTTGTGATTAAAATCAAATAGACGAATCTAAGAGAAATGAATATCCCCTGAACCAGACCGCCCTCATAGACTTTGAAAAAACCTATTTGAAAGATAATCGGTCCTTCATGTGTCATAAGGATGTGAAGAAGGAACGTAAAAAGGACAATCCAGATGATTGGCTTCAGCCCTTTCATTAAAAAAGAGAAAGGAACTCTTGTTAAAGAAACGACGCCAATTGTAAATAAACCAAGCAACGCATATGTCTGAACATTATTGGCTAAGAATACAATGCAGACAAATAAAAAGATCGTGATCAGTTTTGTTCTGGGGTCAAGCCGGTGCACAAGTGAAGTCCCCGGTACATACTTGCCGATAATCATGCTGTCCATCATAAAGTCTTCTCCCCCTGAAAAAGAGCACGGATTTCAGCAGCGGCATCTTCGATTGTGAGCATAGGCTCATTAAATCTCACACCCAGTACAGCTTCAAGGTGTCTTTGGAATTTTATTGTTTCAGGAAGATCCAGCCCCCAGCCGGCCATCTCTTCACCCTTTAAAAACAGATCACGCGGACTGCCTGATGCTTGTATCGTTCCTTTATGCATAACAATCATTTCATCAGCGTATGCAGCTGCATCCTCCATGCTGTGTGTCACAAGGATCGTCGTCAGGTTCCCACGTTGATGAAGCTCATAAAACATGTCCATAATCTCTTTTCGCCCTCTTGGGTCCAATCCTGCAGTCGGTTCATCCAGAACAAGCACTTCAGGGTCCATTGCAAGTACGCCGGCAATTGCAACTCTGCGCATTTGTCCCCCGCTTAATTCAAAGGGTGACCTGTCCAAAAGCTCTTCTGATAAACCTACAAGCTGCAGCATCTCTCTCGCTTTTTGTTCAGCATCTTCTTTTTTAACACCAAAGTTCATCGGTCCGAATGAAATATCTTTAAGAACTGTTTCTTCGAATAATTGATGCTCAGGAAATTGGAAAACGATTCCGACTTTTTTACGAAGTTTTTTCAGTTCTTTATTCTTTTTCCCTGCCTGAATGACAGTGCTGCCTAGTGATATCTGTCCCTTCGTCGGCTTCAGGAGACCATTTAGGTGCTGAAGAAGAGTGGACTTACCAGAGCCTGTATGCCCGATAACGGCTACGTAGCTTCCTTCTTTAATCGATGCATTGATATCATACAGTGCTAGGCGCTCAAACGGCGTCTTCATCTGATAACGATGCTCTACATCTTTGATTGTAATGTCCACAGCTCTTTCACCAGCCCTTCCTGAGTCAAATGGTTTTCTTCCAAAGCCAGTCCATTTTCTCTTAAAAGCTGGCTAAGCTGGAATGAGAAGGGTAAATCAAGCCCAATTCGAACAAGTTCTTTATTCAATTTAAAAATCTCTTCAGGCGGCCCTTCAGCATATTTTTTACCGCCATTCATGACAATGATCCTGTCTGCTTTTGCTGCCTCATTCAGGTCATGTGTAATGGATATGACAGTCGCCATGCCCTGCTCTTTTAAATGTCTTACCGTTTCAAGCACTTCTTCTCGCCCGATCGGATCAAGCATGGATGTTGCTTCATCTAAGATAATAATATCAGGACGTGCGGCAATAACCCCCGCAATCGCAACTCTCTGCTTTTGGCCTCCGGAGAGATGGTGCGGCTCTTGATCGAGAAAATCTTGCATATTCACCTGTTTTACTGCCCAGTCTACTCTCTCAATCATTTCTTCCCGCGGTACACCATTGTTTTCTAAACCAAAAGCCACATCATCGCGAACAGTCGTTCCGACAAATTGGTTATCCGGATTTTGAAAGACCATACCTATCTTCTTACGCACTTCCCAAACAGATTCCTCTGTCAATTGAATCCCGGCAACCTCAATGTCGCCTGATTCAGGAAGAATTAAACCATTCAATGCCCGGGCCAGTGTTGATTTCCCTGAACCGTTATGACCTACGATTGCAAGCCATTCACCCTCATACACCTGCAGGGAGACGCCGTCTAGTGCTCGTCTTTCTGCGTCCTTCCGATATCGAAATACGATATCCTCTACCGATATCAACTGATTTTGATTCATGGAAAACCGGCCTCCTCTCAGCTAATGCTCTGCTTTTCTCTCTATTAAAAGTTGCAGTATCTAAAAAAAGGGCATAGATCCAGTTAGAAACTGTCCCGCCCTTCTTTAGATACACAAAAATATGTGATTAAACCAATTCGATAATTGCCATTGGTGCTCCGTCACCACGGCGAGGACCAAGCTTCATAATACGTGTGTATCCACCTTGGCGCTCCTCGTAACGAGTTGCAATGTCAGAGAATAATTTTTGAAGTGCATCTTGATTATTTTCTTCGTTTGCAACCTCGTTGCGGATGTATGCAGCAGCTTGACGGCGAGCGTGAAGATCACCGCGTTTGCCAAGCGTGATCATTTTTTCAACTACAGAGCGAAGTTCTTTCGCACGTGTTTCAGTTGTTTCGATTCTTTCGTTGATGATCAAATCAGTTGTAAGATCACGAAGCATAGCTTTACGCTGTGCACTCGTACGTCCTAGTTTTCTGTATGACATGTGATGTCCCCTCCTTTATTGGAATGCTGTTTCTGAATAATAAACACACGAAAATCCTAGTTCACAAGGGAAACTAGTCAATCGTCTTTGCGAAGTCCGAGTCCAAGTTCTTCTAGTTTCGCTTTCACTTCTTCAAGTGATTTGCGTCCTAGATTTCGAACTTTCATCATATCTTCTTCCGTCTTGTTCGCAAGCTCTTGAACCGTGTTAATACCCGCACGCTTTAAGCAGTTGTAAGAACGAACAGAAAGATCCAATTCTTCAATTGTCATTTCAAGAACTTTCTCTTTTTGATCTTCTTCTTTTTCAACCATGATTTCAGCATGTTGAGCTTCGTCAGTTAAACCAACGAATATATTAAGGTGTTCAGTTAAAATCTTTGAACCAAGCGCAATTGCTTCTTTCGGTCCAGTGCTTCCATCAGTCCAAACATCAAGTGTAAGTTTATCATAGTTTGCAACTTGGCCTACACGAGTGTTCTCTACCTGATAAGATACACGAGAAACTGGCGTATAGATAGAATCGATCGGAATCACGCCGATTGGCTGATCGTCTCTCTTGTTTGCGTCAGCAGGCGTATACCCACGTCCTCTTTGAGCAGTAAGGCGAACTCGGAAACTCGCATTCTCACCAAGAGTCGCGATATGAAGATCAGGATTTAAGATCTCTACATCACTATCGTGTGTAATATCAGCTGCCGTTACAGTTCCTTCACCCTGTACATCAATTTCTAGCGTCTTCTCTTCATCAGAGTAGATTTTCAATGCAAGCTTTTTAATGTGTAAGATAATCGTTGTAACATCTTCCACAACGCCTTCAATTGTCGAGAATTCGTGCAGTACACCATCTATCTGGATTGATGTTACAGCGGCACCAGGGAGTGAGGATAAGAGGATACGACGTAAGGAGTTACCCAGAGTTGTACCATATCCACGCTCAAGTGGCTCTACGACAAACTTACCAAATTTGGCATCGTCGCTGATTTCAACCGTTTCGATTTTTGGTTTTTCAATCTCGATCATTACTTAAAACCCTCCTTCAAAACGTCGAAACCTCGAATAGAATCATATGAGATTCCATCCGAAATTCCCCATTGTTTAGTCCCGTATGTGCTCAGGCAACGAGTCGGTGCATTCGTTTCATAAATAACTGTATCATAACCCATTATTGACAGGGACACAAAATCTATACAAACAAATTACACGCGGCGACGTTTTGGTGGACGGCATCCGTTATGAGGAACAGGAGTTACGTCTCTGATAGCAGTGACTTCTAGTCCAGCAGCTTGAAGTGCACGGATTGCAGCTTCACGGCCTGAACCAGGTCCTTTAACAGTAACCTCTAGAGTTTTAAGACCATGTTCGATTGAACCTTTAGCAGCTGTTTCTGCAGCCATTTGCGCAGCAAAAGGAGTAGATTTACGAGAACCTCTGAATCCTAAAGCTCCGGCACTAGACCAAGAAATAGCATTACCATGAGTGTCAGTGATCGTAACGATCGTGTTATTGAAAGTTGAACGAATATGAGCAATTCCAGACTCAATATTCTTTTTCACGCGACGTTTACGCGTGTTAGATTTACGAGCAGCAGCCATTGTTTAAGAACCTCCCTTACTTATTTTTTCTTGTTAGCTACAGTACGACGCGGACCTTTACGAGTACGCGCGTTGTTTTTAGAGTTTTGTCCGCGAACAGGTAATCCTCTGCGATGACGGATTCCGCGGTAGCTTCCGATTTCGATCAGACGTTTGATATTAAGAGAAACTTCACGGCGAAGGTCACCTTCTACTTTCAGTTTGTCAATAATATCACGGATTTTACCAAGTTCTTCTTCAGTAAGATCGCGCACACGAGTATCTTCTGAAACTCCAGCTTCTTTTAAAACTTGCTGAGCCGTTGTGCGGCCAATTCCGAAGATGTATGTTAAAGAAATAACAACACGTTTGTCACGTGGGATATCTACACCAGCAATACGAGCCATTCTCTGGGCACCTCCTTATAAATTATCCTTGTTTTTGTTTATGCTTTGGATTTTCACAGATCACCATTACTTTTCCTTTTCTGCGAATAACTTTACATTTTTCGCAGATTGGTTTAACTGATGGTCTCACTTTCATGTGTTTCCAACCTCCTTCAGTTTCCGGAGTGCTTTATTTGTAACGGTACGTAATCCTGCCACGAGTTAAGTCATATGGAGATAATTCTACCGTAACTTTGTCTCCAGGTAAAATGCGAATGAAGTGCATGCGGATTTTACCAGATACATGAGCCAAAACAGTGTGGCCATTTTCAAGTTCAACTTTGAACATCGCGTTTGGCAGTGTTTCGACTATAGTACCTTCCACTTCAATTACATCGTCTTTCGCCATTCAAGTGTTCTCCCTTCTTCAAATCAGTAACTTGCTTTCTGACAAATTTCAAAAGAAGTTTGTCACACGCCCTGTTTCGTTTATACTGTTCTGAACTTCCGGAGATACGCAATCATAAAGGGTTAAATGATTGATATTCTTTTTCTTAGGAGAATGAAATGTACGCTTTTCTCCGTCTGCTGTTAGTACATTGATGATGGTTAAAATTCCAACGACAAGCAGCAAGATGAATTCGGTCTTGCCAATGTTCACCCAAGCTTTCTGCCCTATCAAGCTTGAAAAACATCTGTCTTCGGAATTATTTTCATCATCTAGACTCTCGTCAGTATATCAAAACCCGTTTCCGTAATCGCAATCGTATGTTCAAAATGAGCACACTTTTTCCCATCTACCGTTACAACCGTCCAGTTATCAGCCAATGTTTTCACGTAGCGGCTGCCAGCGTTCACCATAGGTTCAATAGCGAGAACCATGCCAGGTTTAAGCCGTGGTCCTTTGTTGGGCGGACCGTAATGAGGAATTTGCGGGTCCTCATGCAAGTCTTGACCAACACCATGTCCGACATACTCCCTAACAACTGAAAACTGCTCATTTTCGACATACGTTTGTATTGCGTGGGAAATATTCGACAAACGTTCACCTGGTTTTGCTTCCTGCAAGCCTTTATATAAAGACTCCTCTGTCACTTCCAGAAGTTTTTTGTCATCATCGCTGATGTTTCCTACCGGATATGTCCATGCAGAGTCACCATGATAACCATTTAATTTAGCACCGATATCAATACTGATGATGTCACCGTCCTTCAGCAACCTGCTGCCAGGTATGCCGTGAACGAGTTCTTCATTAACTGATACGCAAATGCTCCCGCGAAACCCATTATACCCCTTAAAAGATGGGATTGCACCCTGCTTCTTAATAAAACGTTCGGCAATTTGATCCAATTCTTTTGTCGAGATTCCTGGTTTAATGTGCTTTTTTAACTCTTCATGAGTTAAAGCCACGATTCGCCCTGCTTCCCGCATGATACCAAGTTCACGTGGGGTTTTACAGATAATCATTTTTTTAATCCTCCAAGAAGATCCTTCACATCTGCATAAACGTCTTGAATGTCCTGCTGGCCATTCACGTTTGCAAGATAACCTTTCTCTGAATAGAAATCGAGTAAAGGCTGAGTTTGCTTCATGTTTACCTCAAGCCGTTTAGAGACTGTTTCCTCATTATCATCTGCCCGTTGATAGAGTTCGCCTCCGTCTTTATCACAAATACCCGGCGTTTTCGGCGGATTAAAGACTAAATGATAGGTTGTGCCGCAAACACTGCAAATTCTGCGTCCAGTCAGACGTTCCATCAGAACATCTTTGTCGACTTCAATGTTAATGACATAATCAATCGGCTTGCCGTATTCCTCAAGAATTTCTTCAAGAGCTTCGGCTTGAGCGACTGTTCGCGGAAATCCGTCCAGAAGAAAACCTCTTTCACAATCATCTTTGCCAAGTCTCTCTTTTACAATTCCGATTGTGACTTCGTCAGGTACGAGCTCTCCCTTATCAATATAAGATTTTGCTTCGAGTCCGAGTGGTGTTTCTTCTTTCATAGCAGCACGGAACATATCTCCTGTTGAGATATGAGGAATCCCATAATCCTCAACAATTCGTTCGCCCTGTGTGCCTTTACCGGCACCAGGAAGCCCCATTAAGACTAAGTTCATTCGGATTTCCCCCGTCCTCTCTTTATTAAGAGGGAATGGATAAATCCATTTCCTCTAGTTTTTCATAAATCCACGGTAGTTTCGTTTCACCAACTGGCTTTCTAGTTGTTTCATTGTCTCCAAGGCTACCCCGACAACAATTAACAAAGATGTTCCGCCAATTTGTGCACTTTGAGGCAATCCAGCGAATTGAATGAAAAAGATAGGAAGAATGGAAATCACGGCTAAGAATATAGAACCCACAAACGTAAGTCGATACAAAATGCTCGTAATTCTATCTTGAGTCATTTTCCCTGGACGAACCCCCGGGATATAGCCACCCTGTTTTTTAAGGTTATCAGCCATTTGTTCAGGGTTTACCTGTACAAAAGCATAAAAGTACGTAAAGGCAATAATCAACGCAACATATATCGCCATACCCACCGGATGCGTATTATCAAAGTTGTTTTGAATCCACTTTGTCACATCGTTTGTTCCAAAGAATGACGCGATCGTCCGCGGCGTTATCAAAAACGCAACCGCAAAGATTACCGGAATAACCCCTGCAGGATTCACTTTCAATGGAAGGTGTGTAGACTGACCTCCGCCAGCAGGTGAACGACCTGTGCCTTTAGCATATTGAATCGCAATTTTCCGTACGGCTTGCTGAATGAAAATAACTCCAACAATAACTGCTAAAATCGCAATCACAAGAAGTGCGACTTTCACAATATGAATAAACAACTGATCGTTGCTGCCGACAAATTGAGTCTCATATATTTGCCCAATTGTTTTTGGAATACTAGACACAATCCCCGCGAAGATAATGATCGATATTCCGTTGCCTACTCCATGAGAAGTAATTTGTTCCCCAAGCCACATTAAAAAGGCAGTTCCGCCAGTGAGCACTAAAGCAATGATAAGATATGTCGATACACCGGATTTTTCGATCAGCATACCGTTTGCCAGGTTGTTGAATCCATATGACATACCTAACGCTTGGATGAAACCAAGCACAATCGTAAAGTACCTTGTGAACTGAGCTAATTTACGGCGGCCAACTTCACCTTGCTTAGACCACTCGGTAAACTTCGGTACCACATCCATCTGAAGCAGCTGAATGATGATCGAAGCCGTGATATAAGGAGTAATTCCCATTGCGAAAATGGAAAATTGGTAAAGCGCACCGCCGCCAAATGTATTAAGGAGATCAAAAACACCCATTTGAGACTGTGCCTGTAACGCTTCAGCGTTAACGTAAGGCACAGGAATAAACGCACCTATGCGAAAGACGATAAGCATGAGTAAAGTGAATATGATTTTATTCCTGATATCACTCACACGCATAAAGTTGGAGATTGTTTTAAACAAGTTAGATCACCTCAGCTGTACCGCCAGCAGCTTCAACAGCTTCTTTCGCAGAAGCAGAGAATTTATTGGCTTTTACAGTTAATTTTTTCTCTAATTTACCGTTGCCAAGAATCTTTACTCCTGCATTAAGTTTGCTAATAACACCAGTCTCTAGAAGAAGTTCAGGAGTGACTTCCGTTCCTTCTGCAAAACCGTTCAATTTGTCTAGGTTGACTACAGCGTATTCCTTGCGGTTGATGTTAGTGAAACCGCGTTTAGGAAGACGTTGGAATAAAGGCATTTGTCCCCCCTCGAATCCAGGGCGTACACCGCCGCCAGAACGAGCGTTTTGACCTTTGTGACCTTTACCAGCTGTTTTACCGTTGCCAGAACCAATACCACGACCTACGCGATTACGCGTTTTACGTGAACCTTCTGAAGGTTTTAATTCATGAAGTTTCATTAGGACACCTCCTTATCCGATCAAATATTTTTATTGTTCTTTAACAGAAACTAAATGAGATACTTTATTAATCATACCACGGATCGCAGCGTTGTCTTCATGAACAACAGTTTGGTTTGTTTTCTTTAAACCAAGTGTTCTTACAGTAACGCGTTGGTCTTCCGGGCGACCGATTACACTTCGTTTGAGGGTAATTTCTAATTTAGCCATTAATGTTCCCTCCTTATCCTAACAGTTCTTCTACAGATTTTCCACGAAGCTTCGCAACGTCTTCAGCACGTTTAAGCTCACTTAAACCTTGAAGTGTTGCACGAATCATGTTGATCGGTGTGTTAGAACCTAAAGACTTAGAAAGGATATCAGCTACACCAGCTAGCTCAAGTACCGCACGTACAGGGCCTCCAGCGATAACTCCAGTACCTTCAGAAGCAGGTTTTAACAAGATGTTACCTGCACCGAAACGTCCGATGATTTCGTGTGGAATTGTAGTTCCAACCATTGGTACTTCAATCAAATTCTTTTTCGCATCTTCAACAGCTTTGCGGATCGCTTCTGGTACTTCTTGTGCTTTACCAGTACCGAATCCTACGTGTCCGTTTTTGTCACCGACAACGACTAGAGCTGCGAAGCGGAAACGACGACCACCTTTAACAACTTTCGCTACGCGGTTAACCGTAACTAAGCGTTCTTCTAACTCTAATTTGCTTGGGTCAATACGACGCATAATCATGTGTCCCTCCTTCTTTTATTAAAATTTAAGTCCAGCTTCACGAGCGGCATCAGCCAAAGCTTTTACACGTCCATGGTATAAGTATCCGCCACGGTCAAATACTACGTCAGAAATGCCTTTTTCAGCAGCGCGTTTTGCAACTAATTCTCCAACTTTAGTAGCAGCAGAAGTATCTCCAGTGCTTTCAACGTTCAAGTCTTTATCGAGAGTAGATGCACTAGCAAGTGTTACACCATTTACATCATCGATGATTTGAGCGTAAATGTGCTTGTTAGAACGGAAAACGTTCAGGCGCGGTCTTTCAGCAGTACCGGAAAGTTTAGCGCGAACACGAGCGTGTCTTTTAAGACGAGCAGCATTTTTGCTAGTTTTCGTAATCATCTAGGTCACTCCTTTCTTCACTTTAAGCGATCTTACTTAGCAGATTTACCTTCTTTACGGCGAACAACTTCACCTTCGTAGCGGATTCCTTTACCTTTGTAAGGCTCTGGAGAACGTACAGCGCGGATGTTAGCAGCAATAGCTCCTACGCGTTCTTTGTCTGTACCTTTTACAACTACTTTTGTTTGAGAAGGAACTTCGATTTCGATGCCTTCTTCAGGAACGATCTCAACAGGATGAGAGTATCCAACGTTTAAAACAAGTTTATTTCCGGATTTAGAAGCACGGTAACCGACACCGACTAATTCCAAACCTCTTTCAAATCCTTTAGATACACCTTCAACCATGTTGCCAAGCAGACTGCGAGTCGTACCATGCAGGGCACGGTGCTCTTTTTGATCAGAAGGACGAGCGACTGTAAGCACATTGTCCTCTACTTTAATCTCCATATCAGGGTGAAACGTACGAGTTAATTCTCCTTTTGGTCCTTTCACAGCTACAGTGTTGTTATCATTTAACGTTACTGTAACATCAGAAGGAATCTCAAGTAGCTTCTTACCTACACGAGACATACCAAACACCTCCATTCATGTTAAACTTCTTACCAAACGTATGCTAGAACTTCTCCACCAGCTTGTTTTGCACGGGCTTCTTTGTCCGTTAAAACACCTTGTGATGTAGAAATAATCGCGATTCCAAGACCGTTAAGTACGCGGGGTACTTCATTAGATTTAGCATAAACACGCAAACCAGGCTTGCTGATTCTTTTAAGACCAGTGATAACGCGCTCGTTGTTTTGTCCGTATTTCAAGAAAACGCGGATGATACCTTGTTTGCTGTCTTCTACGAACTCAACGTCACGAATGAAACCTTCACGCTTTAAAATTTCAGCAATTTCTCTTTTCAATTTAGAAGCAGGAATTTCAAGCTTCTCATGACGTACCATGTTTGCATTGCGAATACGAGTTAGCATATCTGCAATTGGATCTGTCATAACCATTATATAATTACCTCCTTCCCTTTCTTGGGGATTACCAGCTGGCTTTTTTCACGCCAGGAATTTGTCCTTTATATGCAAGCTCACGGAAACAAATACGGCAAAGTTTAAATTTACGAATGACTGAATGCGGACGTCCGCAGCGTTCACAGCGTGTGTACTCTTGTACTTTAAACTTTGGTGTACGTTGTTGTTTCGCAATCATAGACTTTTTAGCCACGATTTCGCCTCCCTTTCATTGATTATTTCTGGAACGGCATACCTACTTGAGTTAATAGCTCACGAGCTTCTTCGTCAGTATTAGCAGTTGTTACGATAACGATGTCCATTCCGCGAACCTTTGTTACTTTATCGTAGTCAATTTCAGGGAAGATTAACTGTTCTTTGATACCAAGTGTGTAGTTACCGCGACCGTCGAAAGATTTTTTAGAAACCCCGCGGAAGTCACGTACACGCGGTAAAGATACAGAAATAAGTTTATCAAGGAAATCATACATGCGCTCTCCGCGAAGAGTTACTTTCGCACCGATAGGCATTCCCTCACGAAGACGGAATCCAGCAATTGATTTCTTCGCACGAGTAACGACAGGTTTTTGACCTGCGATAAACGTTAATTCTTCAACAGCACTGTCGATTGCTTTGGCGTTTTGAACAGCGTCACCAACACCCATGTTGATTACGATTTTTTCGATTTTAGGCACTTGCATGACTGAATCATAATTGAACTTAGTCATTAAAGCAGGTGCAATTTCTTTATTGTACTTTTCTTTAAGGCGGTTCATGAGATAGACCTCCCTTCCTTTTAATACTATTTATCTAGAACTTGCCCAGATTTTTTTGCTACACGAACTTTTTTGCCATCTTCCACTTTGTATCCTACGCGAGTCACTTCACCTGTTTTAGGATCGAGCGGCATAACGTTTGATACATGAATTGGCGCCTCTTGATTAGAAATACCGCCTTGAGGGTTAGCTTGAGTTGGTTTAGAGTGTTTCTTTACCATGTTAACACCTTCAACTAAAACGCGGTCCTTTTTAGGGAAAGCAGCAAGGATTGTTCCTTGTTTGCCTTTATCTTTACCAGAGATAACCATAACTTTATCGCCTTTTTTTACATGCATCCTGATCGCACCTCCTTGAGTAAGGCATTTATTTCATTAGATAACTTCTGGAGCTAGAGAAACAATTTTCATAAAGTTGTTTTCACGCAATTCACGAGCAACTGGTCCGAAGATACGAGTTCCGCGTGGGCTCTTGTCGTCACGGATGATAACACATGCATTCTCATCGAAGCTGATGTATGAACCGTCACTTCTGCGCGCTCCGCTTTTAGTGCGAACGATAACAGCTTTTACGACTTCACCTTTTTTGACAACGCCTCCTGGTGTTGCTTGTTTAACCGTGCAAACAATTACATCACCAATGTTAGCTGTTTTACGTCCAGAACCACCAAGAACTTTAATAGTAAGTACTTCACGTGCGCCAGAGTTGTCAGCTACTTTTAAACGAGTCTCTTGTTGAATCATTATTTGTTACCTCCCTTCGGAAAAAGAATTCCGAACTTTATTAGATAATAACAGCTTCTTCGACAACTTCAACTAGACGGAAACGCTTAGTTGCAGACAATGGACGAGTTTCCATGATCTTAACGATGTCACCGATTTTAGCTTGATTATTTTCATCATGTGCTTTGAATTTTTTTGAGTATTTTACGCGTTTACCGTAAAGTGTATGTTTTTTGTATGTCTCAACAACAACAGTAATGGTTTTATCCATTTTGTCAGAAACAACACGGCCTTGGTAAACTTTGCGTTGGTTACGTTCGCTCATGCTCACGACCTCCCCTCAGTGATTATTTATTAGCAGCAATTTCTCTTTCACGAATCACAGTTTTCATGCGCGCGATAGCTTTGCGCACTTCACGAATGCGAGCAGTATTTTCAAGTTGTCCTGTCGCTAATTGAAAGCGAAGATTGAAAAGTTCTTCTTTAAGAGACTTTACTTTTTGTTCAATTTCAGCAGTGGTAAGGTCACGAATTTCATTAGCTTTCATTTGATTCACCACCAATTTCTTCACGTTTTACGAACTTCGTTTTAATTGGCAATTTGTGAGATGCAAGGCGAAGCGCTTCACGAGCAACCTCTTCAGACACACCAGAAATTTCAAATAAAACTTTGCCCGGTTTTACAACAGCTACCCAACCTTCTGGAGCCCCTTTACCGGATCCCATACGTACCTCAAGTGGTTTAGCAGTGTAAGGTTTAGAAGGGAAAATTTTGATCCAAACTTTACCGCCACGTTTCATGTAACGAGTCATCGCAATACGTGCAGCTTCGATTTGACGGTTAGTAATCCAAGAAGCTTCTAGAGCTTGGATACCGAATTCTCCGAAATGTACTTCAGTACCGCCTTTCGCACGGCCACGCATTTTTCCGCGATGCTCTCTGCGATATTTAACGCGTTTTGGTAATAACATATTATTTTCCTCCTTCCTCAGTTTTCTTCTTAGTAGGAAGAACCTCTCCACGATAGATCCAGACTTTTACACCAAGCTTACCGTAAGTAGTATCAGCTTCAGATGTTGCATAGTCAATGTCCGCACGTAATGTGTGCAATGGAACAGTTCCTTCACTGTAGTATTCAGAACGAGCGATATCTGCACCGCCAAGACGACCAGAAACCATTGTTTTCACACCTTGTGCTCCAGCACGCATAGTACGTTGGATTTGTTGTTTCTGCGCACGGCGGAAAGAAACACGGTTTTCTAATTGACGAGCGATGTTGTCAGCAACTAGCTGTGCATCAAGATCTGCTCTTTTGATTTCAAGAATGTTAATGTGTACACGCTTGCCAGTAAGGCTGTTAAGGGCTTTGCGAAGTGCTTCGACTTCAGAACCGCCTTTACCGATAACCATACCAGGCTTAGCTGTGTGGATCGTAATGTTAACGCGGTTTGCTGCACGCTCGATTTCTACTTTAGAAACAGAAGCGTCAGAAAGGCGTTTGCTAATGTATTCACGAATTTTTAAATCTTCGTGCAGGAAGTCAGCGTAATCTTTACCAGCGTACCACTTAGATTCCCAATCACGAATGACTCCGATACGAAGACCGACTGGATTTACCTTTTGACCCACTACTTATCCCTCCTTCTTTTCTGATACAACGATTGTAATGTGGCTCGTACGTTTGTTGATTTGGCTCGCACGTCCCATAGCACGTGGGCGGAATCTTTTTAACGTAGGGCCTTCGTCAACGAATGCTTGAGAAATAACCAGGTTGTTAGCGTCCATTTCATAGTTATGCTCAGCATTTGCAATAGCGGATTTTAATACTTTCTCGATAATTGGAGAAGCAGCTCTTGGTGTAAGGTTCAAGATTGATACTGCCTCACCTACTTGCTTGCCTCGAATCAGGTCCATTACTAGACGTGCTTTACGAGGAGCAATACGGACTGTTCTTGCAACAGCTTTAGCTTGCATTTAAAAGCCTCCTCTCTTAGCGTCTTGTTTTTTTGTCATCACTAGCATGACCTTTATACGTACGAGTTGGAGCGAATTCACCCAACTTGTGCCCTACCATATCTTCAGAGATGAATACAGGCACGTGTTTACGTCCGTCATAGACTGCGATTGTGTGACCAATAAACTGTGGGAAAATAGTAGAACGACGAGACCAAGTTTTTACGACTTGTTTCTTGTCTGTTTCATTTAATTTCTCGATTTTAGTCATCAAGTGTCCATCGACAAATGGTCCTTTTTTTAAGCTGCGAGCCATTTTGGAACCTCCCTTCGTGATTGCACTACGGTCCGAAAAGAACCGTAGACAACCCCGTTATTTATTTTTACGACGACGTACGATAAATTTATCGGATTTGTTCTTTTTCTTACGAGTCTTGAATCCAAGAGTTGGTTTGCCCCATGGAGACATTGGTGATTTACGTCCGATTGGCGCACGTCCTTCACCACCACCGTGTGGGTGATCGTTAGGGTTCATTACAGAACCACGAACTGTAGGACGGATGCCTTTCCAGCGAGAACGTCCAGCTTTACCAATGTTGATAAGTTCGTGCTGTTCGTTACCTACTTGACCGATAGAAGCACGGCAAGCAGAAAGGATCATGCGAACTTCACCAGAGTTAAGACGTACAAGAACGTATTTACCTTCTTTACCAAGAACCTGAGCAGATGTACCAGCTGAACGTACAAGCTGTCCGCCTTTACCAGGTTTTAATTCAATGTTATGCACAACTGTACCAACAGGGATGTTGATAAGTGGAAGTGCATTACCTACTTTAATGTCAGCTTCAGGACCTGACATGATTTCAGTACCTACTTGAATTCCTTTAGGAGCAAGAATGTAACGTTTTTCTCCGTCTGCATAGTTGATTAGAGCGATGTTAGCTGAACGGTTTGGATCGTATTCAACTGTAGCAACGCGTCCAGGTATACCATCTTTATCGCGTTTGAAGTCGATAACACGGTATTGGCGTTTATGTCCGCCACCTTGGTGACGTACAGTCAATTTACCTTGGTTGTTACGTCCGCCTTTTTTGTGAAGGGGAGCAAGCAAGGATTTTTCCGGCTTGTCAGTCGTGATTTCAGCAAAATCTGAAGTTGTCATGCCACGACGTCCATTAGAGGTCGGTTTATACTTTTTAATCGCCATTTTGAATTTCCCTCCTTCTTTTTACAGATAATTAAGCTTCAAAAATTTCGATTTCTTTGCTGTCTGCAGTAAGTTTTACGATCGCTTTTCTGCGACGGCTAGTCATACCAGTGTAGCGTCCAACACGTTTTGATTTGCCTTTGTAGTTCATGATGTTGACTTTGTCAACTTTCACTCCAAAGATGCTTTCAACCGCGTCTTTCACTTCTGTTTTGTTAGCTCTTACATCAACTTCAAAAGTATATTTTTTTTCAGTCATTAAATCGGCAGAACGTTCAGTAATGACGGGGCGCTTTAGAACATCACGAGGATCTTTCATTATGCAAGCACCTCCTCTACTTTTTCAACCGCTGCTTTTGTAATCAGAAGCTTCTCGTGGTTGACAACGTCTAAAACGTTGATTCCGTTAGCTTCAACAACAGTAACTCCAGGAATGTTACGAGCAGATAATGCTACTGCTTCGTTTGCATCCGCAGTTACGATTAAAGCTTTTTTCTCAACAGATAATCCTTTAAGGATAGCTGCCATTTCTTTTGTTTTAGCCGTATCAAGAGTAAGATCTTCAAGAACGATGATGTTGTTGTCGATCACTTTAGAAGACAATACTGATTTGATTGCCAAGCGGCGAACTTTTTTAGGTAATTTATAAGAATAGCTGCGTGGTGTTGGGCCGAATACGACACCACCTCCGCGCCATTGCGGTGAACGGATTGAACCTTGACGGGCACGTCCAGTACCTTTTTGACGCCATGGTTTACGACCTCCGCCGCGTACTTCAGAACGATTTTTTACTTTGTGAGTTCCTTGACGTAAGGAAGCTCTTTGCATAAGAATAGCGTCGAATACAACACTCTCATTTGGTTCGATACCAAATACAGAAGCGTTTAATTCGATGTCACCAGCAGTAGAACCGTTTTGGTTGTATAATGCTACTTTTGGCATAATCAATTTCCTCCTTTCCTAAGAGAATTATTTAGATTTAACAGCACTTTTAACAGTGATTAAAGATTTCTTCGCACCAGGTACGTTACCTTTGATCAAAAGAAGATTGCGTTCTGCATCAACTTTTACGATTTCAAGGTTTTGAACAGTGATTTGCTCTCCGCCCATACGTCCAGGTAATAATTTACCTTTGAATACACGGTTAGGATCTACAGGTCCCATTGAACCAGGACGACGGTGGTAGCGTGAACCGTGAGACATAGGTCCGCGAGATTGTCCGTGGCGCTTGATTGCACCTTGGAAACCTTTACCTTTAGATACTCCTGTTACATCTACGATTTCTCCAGCAGAGAAAATTTCAACCTTGACTTCCTGACCAACTTCATACGCATCCATTTCCACTCCGCGTAATTCTTTAACGAAGCGCTTAGGAGCAGTTTCCGCTTTTGCAACGTGCCCTTTTTCAGGTTTGTTAGAAAGCTTTTCACGCTTGTCGTCAAAACCAAGCTGGATTGCTTCGTAACCGTCGTTTTCAGCTGTTTTCTTTTGAAGAACAACGTTTGGAGCAGCCTCGATAACAGTTACCGGAATAAGATCACCATTCTCAGCGAATACTTGCGTCATACCAATTTTTCTTCCTAAGATTCCTTTGGTCATTCGTCACACCTCCTATTAAGATCATTCTATATTTTAGAATTAAAGTTTAATTTCGATATCGACACCAGATGGTAAGTCTAATCGCATAAGAGCATCAACAGTTTGTGGTGTTGGGTTCACAATGTCGATTAAACGTTTATGTGTACGCATTTCAAATTGCTCACGAGAATCTTTGTATTTGTGCACCGCACGAAGGATTGTGTAAACTGATTTTTCAGTTGGCAACGGAATCGGACCAGATACGCTGGCACCAGAACGTTTTGCCGTTTCAACAATCTTCTCTGCAGATTGATCAAGGATTCTATGATCATATGCTTTCAAACGAATACGAATTTTTTGTTTTGCCATTATTTTCCCTCCTTTTCGCCTACATCACGTTAGACAGTTCTCCGTGAGAAAAACCTGAACACCTTGCCATGGCAAAGCGGCCGGGTGTGTCAGCAACCTCTCACTTCATCGCAGTCAAAGACCAACATACACCATTATACAGAAAATAGGCGCATGTTGCAAGACTTATTTAAAATATGCATGATTTGCACACTTTTTTTATTATACAGGGGTTTTTCTTATTTATCAAGGATCTATCATAAATGGTGTCGTGCATGCCGACTTAATGTGTTCGCGAATAATGCCGGCTCCTCAATATGCGGGGTGTGAGCTGAGTTCTCAAATTGAAACCAGCGCTTTTCGGGTGCCTCAAGCACTTGATAATACTGTTTCGATATTTCAGCAGGAACAATTAAGTCATGTTTCCCTGAAATGAAAACACACGGTACTTTAATAGAAGGAACTGATGTAAAAGCATTAAACCGGTACAACTCATCAGTTAAATGTTTTTTACTGAAGCGCAATCCATTTAGGAAACTGTGCATGTTCCGCACTCCATACTCATTGCCAGTAAGCATTTGAAATATTACAGCTAGAGATTGACGATGACGACGAGTGAATCCTCCCCTGCTAAGCTCGACACAAAACCGATAGATAAGGTGCTGGATATCCTGCTTCCAAGGCGGAGCACCAATGAAACGTGTGAGGAAAGATAATAAGCTGGCTTTTTTTGATTCAGAAATTTCACGAATATGTTGATAAGCAGTTGATTCTTCATCGTGAGGGTTAACAACCTGGCTGATTCCATAATACGCGTAAAATAAATCAGGACACTGCTGCAAAACATGAAGCGCTAGTATTGACCCCCAAGAATGACCGGCTAGGTAAAGTTTTGATTTTGAAAAGTGAGCTAAAAGCCATTGAGTGACTTGGATTGTATCTTTAATGAAGTGATTTATTGTCATAGAGTGATGCGAAATTCGCTTAGAATAAGAAAGCCCCGATCCTCTCTGATCCCAATGAACTACTGTAAAATACTGTTCCAGCTCTTTTTGATAATGTCTAACATATCCGATTTGCGGCGTTCCCGGCCCGCCATGTAAAAAAAGGAGCAATGGATTTTTCACGTCAACTCCATTAATCATCAGCATTTGCTTTGTATTTCCAATGCTTAGTTCTTTCATAATTGCGATTGATTTCTTTTCAGGAATCATAAATATTAACCCCTCGAATATGATAGATCCTATTATACAAGAAAAAGATAAGCAAACAAAAAACGAGACCCACAGGGGTCTCGTTTAAAATCATACTATTACTCAGTGATTGTAGAAACAACGCCTGAACCAACAGTACGTCCGCCTTCACGAATAGAGAAACGAGTTCCTTCTTCGATAGCGATTGTAGAAATAAGTTCAACGTTCATTTCAGTGTTATCTCCAGGCATAACCATTTCTACGCCTTCTGGAAGATGGATGATACCAGTTACGTCAGTTGTACGGAAGTAGAACTGAGGACGGTAGTTAGAGAAGAATGGAGTATGACGTCCACCCTCTTCTTTAGAAAGAACGTAAACTTCAGCTTTGAATTTGCTGTGTGGAGTGATTGTACCTGGTTTAGCAAGTACTTGACCACGTTGGATTTCTTCACGAGATACACCGCGAAGAAGGGCACCAATGTTGTCACCAGCTTCAGCGTAATCAAGAAGCTTACGGAACATTTCAACACCTGTAACAGTTGTTTTCTTGTTCTCTTCTTGAAGACCGATGATTTCAACTTCGTCACCGACTTTAACTTGTCCGCGTTCTACACGGCCAGTAGCAACTGTACCACGACCAGTGATTGAGAATACGTCCTCAACTGGCATCATGAATGGTTTTTCAGTGTCGCGTTCTGGAGTTGGGATGTACTCATCAACCGCATCCATAAGTTCGAAGATTTTAGCTTCCCACTCAGCGTCTCCTTCAAGAGCTTTAAGAGCAGAACCTTTAACAACTGGTACATCATCACCAGGGAAGTCGTATTCGCTAAGAAGATCGCGAACTTCCATTTCAACTAGTTCAAGAAGCTCTTCGTCGTCTACCATGTCTCATTTGTTTAAGAATACAACGATGTATGGTACACCAACGTTTTTAGAAAGAAGGATGTGCTCACGAGTTTGTGGCATTGGGCCATCAGCAGCAGATACTACAAGGATAGCTCCGTCCATTTGCGCAGCACCAGTGATCATGTTTTTAACATAGTCAGCGTGTCCTGGGCAGTCAACGTGTGCATAGTGACGAGTTTCAGTTTCGTACTCAACGTGTGCAGTAGAGATTGTGATACCGCGCTCACGTTCTTCTGGAGCACCATCAATTTGATCGTACGCCATAGCTGTACCTTTACCAGATTTCTTATGAAGTACTGTTGTGATAGCAGCAGTTAAAGTTGTTTTACCATGGTCAACGTGTCCAATTGTACCAATATTGGCATGTGATTTGGAACGGTCGAATTTTTCTTTAGCCATTCTAAAATCCTCCTTAAGAGCTTTTAATTAGTAATGTATAGAGTGATAGGAAGTGAAAGAAAGCTTTCACTTCCTCATCTTACAATAGTAGTTATACTTGAGTTAAGCGGCAAAATCAATTATTCGCCTTTATTTTTTTTGATAATTTCTTCTGCGACGCTCTTCGGCACTTCTTCGTAGTGATCCATGTGCATAGTGAACGTACCGCGACCTTGCGTATTAGAACGAAGTGCAGTAGCGTAACCGAACATTTCAGCAAGAGGAACCATAGCACGAACAACTTGAGCGTTACCGCGTGCTTCCATACCTTCTACGCGTCCGCGACGTGAAGTGATATCACCCATGATATCTCCCATATATTCTTCTGGAATAACCACTTCCACTTTCATGATTGGTTCAAGAAGAACTGGGTTACATTTGCTGACTGCATTTTTCAATGCCATAGAAGCAGCGACTTTAAATGCCATTTCGTTTGAGTCAACATCATGGTAAGAACCGTCGAAAAGTTTAGCTTTAATGTCGATAAGCGGGAAGCCTGCTAGTACACCATTTTCGAGTGCATCTTCCAGACCTGCTTGAACAGCTGGGATGTATTCACGAGGAACGACCCCACCGACAATCGCATTTTCAAATTCAAAGCCAGCGCCTTCTTCGTTTGGTTCGAATTCGATCCAAACGTGTCCGAACTGACCGCGTCCACCAGACTGACGTACGAATTTACCTTCAACTTTTGCACCGGTACGGAATGTTTCACGGTACGCAACTTGAGGAGCACCAACATTGGCTTCTACTTTAAATTCGCGTTTCATACGGTCAACAATGATATCAAGGTGAAGTTCACCCATACCAGAGATGATCGTTTGGCCAGTTTCTGGGTTTGTTTGAGTACGGAATGTAGGATCTTCTTCAGCAAGTTTCGCTAAAGCGATACCCATTTTATCTTGGTCAGCTTTTGATTTAGGCTCAATAGCAACGTCGATAACTGGTTCTGGGAATTCCATTGACTCAAGGATAACAAGATCCTTCTCATCACATAGAGTATCTCCAGTAGTTGTATCTTTTAGACCTACAGCAGCTGCGATATCCCCTGCGTATACAGTAGAGATTTCTTCACGGCTGTTAGCGTGCATTTGAAGAATACGTCCAACACGCTCACGTTTGCCTTTAGTAGAGTTTTTCACGTATGAACCAGAATCAAGTGTTCCAGAGTACACACGGAAGAACGTCAACTTACCAACGTAAGGGTCAGTCATAACTTTAAATGCTAATGCAGAGAATGGCTCTTCGTCAGAAGAATGACGCTCAATCTCTTCATTTGTATCAGGACGTGTACCTTTGATTGCAGCAACGTCAGTTGGTGCAGGAAGGTAGTCAAGAACAGCATCAAGTACTAGTTGAACACCTTTGTTTTTGAAGGCAGAACCAACAAGAACAGGGTAGAATTCAACATTTAATGTACCTTTACGAATTCCTGCTTTTAACTCGTCAATTGTGATTTCTTCACCCTCAAGGTACTTATCCATAAGCTCTTCATCAAGCTCACATACAGCTTCAATAAGGCTGTTGCGAAGCTCTTCAGCTTGCTCTTTGTACTCTTCAGGGATTTCTTTTGCATCAGAACGAGTTCCGAGGTCATCTTCGTAGAAATACGCAACGTTTTCTACAAGGTCAATGATACCTTCGAAGTTATCTTCAGCACCGATCGGCAATTGAATTGCATGAGCGTTTGCTTGAAGACGGTCTCTTAAAGTTCCTACAGAGTAAAGGAAGTCTGCACCGATTTTGTCCATTTTGTTAACAAAAACGATACGCGGTACTCCATAAGTTGTTGCCTGACGCCAAACAGTTTCTGTTTGAGGCTCAACGCCTGATTGCGCGTCAAGTACAGCAACAGCACCATCAAGTACACGAAGAGAACGTTCAACTTCAACTGTGAAGTCTACGTGTCCTGGAGTATCGATGATGTTTACGCGGTATCCTTTCCACTGTGCAGTAGTCGCAGCGGAAGTGATTGTGATACCACGTTCTTGTTCCTGCTCCATCCAGTCCATTTGTGAAGCTCCTTCATGAGTTTCACCAATTTTGTGGATACGACCAGTATAGAACAAGATACGTTCTGTAGTAGTCGTTTTACCGGCATCGATGTGAGCCATGATACCGATATTACGAGTTTTTTCTAAGGAGAACTCTCTTGCCATTGGGTAATTTCTCCTTCCTTATTAGGAAATTGTGTTTTGTTAATCTATAAATCCTACCAGCGATAGTGAGCAAATGCTTTGTTTGCTTCAGCCATCTTATGAGTGTCTTCACGTTTCTTAACAGCAGCACCAGTGTTGTTAGCTGCGTCAAGGATTTCGTTAGCTAAACGCTCTTCCATCGTTTTTTCTCCACGAAGACGAGCGTAGTTAACTAACCAGCGAAGTCCAAGAGTCGTACGACGTTCAGGACGAACTTCTACAGGAACTTGGTAGTTCGCACCACCTACACGGCGTGCTTTTACTTCAAGTACAGGCATGATGTTTTTCAATGCTTGTTCGAAAACCTCCATTGCATCATTGCCAGTACGTTCTTTAATGATATCGAATGACTTGTATAGGATCGTTTGAGACTTACCTTTTTTACCATCGATCATCATTTTGTTGATTAAACGAGATACAAGCTTAGAGTTGTAAATCGGATCAGGTAAAACATCTCTTTTTGCTACAGGACCTTTACGTGGCATCTGAATATCCTCCCTTCATCAATTATGCGTATTTTCGTATATTATTTTGCTTTAGGTTTTTTCGTACCGTATTTAGAACGGCCTTGTGCACGGTTTTCAACTCCAGCAGTATCAAGCGCACCACGAACGATGTGGTAACGTACCCCTGGTAAGTCTTTTACACGTCCGCCGCGGATAAGTACAACACTGTGCTCTTGCAGGTTGTGACCGATACCAGGAATGTAAGCAGTAACCTCGATTCCGTTAGTCAAACGAACACGAGCATATTTACGAAGTGCTGAGTTCGGTTTTTTCGGTGTCATTGTACCAACACGAGTACATACCCCGCGTTTTTGTGGAGAAGATACGTTAGTGTGCTCTTTTTTAAAGCTGTTGTATCCTTTGTTAAGTGCAGGAGACTTTGAGTTTTCTACTTTACTCACGCGTCCTTTGCGAATTAGCTGATTAATTGTAGGCATGAATTTTTCCTCCCTTCATTACGTTTTATAACCCACATACCCAGGTGGTTCATCAAAAGGCAAAAAACAATGTCTTTACACAAGATGGAATCTTACGCAAAAACAAAAGTACGTTATAAAATAATGGCAACAGCGGCTGCTCCTACCTCAATTCCGCAGGCTTTGCCGAGCTTTTTCATGGATTCAACCATTGAGACAGAGATACCTTGATCTTCAGCAAGTGAAACAACACTTGACGTGAGTATCGGATCTGCGTCTTTTGCAACGACTACTTCCTTTACTGAACCTCGCTTTAGAGCTTTCACTGTTTGCTTCGTACCAATAATAATTGATTTGGCCTGTGATACTTTATCATAAGACATAAACATATCCTCCAAAGTAACAGGTTTATTTCGAGCACCTTGGTTATATTATCATTCTAGGAGACGAATGTCAACAAGGTATGACATTTTTTAGATTCGTTCTTCTCATAGAGTGACTTTTTCATAAATATCTGCTGAAAGACTGTTTTTGCAGTCTTTCAGCAGAGTTAAATCAGTTATTCAACCGGAACCATATCGTCAGTCGGCTGAACATTTGATACTGGTTTTACTTTACGGTATTTCATCATTCCTGTACCAGCTGGAACAAGCTTACCGATGATAACATTCTCTTTCAAGCCGAGAAGCTCGTCACGCTTACCTTTGATCGCTGCATCTGTAAGGACACGTGTTGTTTCCTGGAAGGAAGCAGCAGATAAGAATGAATCAGTTTCAAGAGATGCTTTTGTAATACCGAGTAAGACAGGACGGCCTGTAGCAGGTCGATTGCCTTCAAGCAATACCTTTTTGTTCGCTTCAGTAAATTGGTGAATATCAAGCAATGTACCTGGAAGCACATCAGTGTCACCGGCATCAATCACGCGTACTTTGCGAAGCATCTGGCGAACCATTACTTCTACGTGTTTATCACCGATTTCAACACCCTGCATACGGTAAACCTTTTGAACCTCATGGAGAAGATACTCTTGAACAGTCGTCAGGTCAGTCACTTTAAGAAGTTCTTTCGGATCGATTGAACCTTCTGTCAGTACTTGGCCTCGAGTAATTTTATCTCCTTCCGCTACTTTCAAGCGGGAGTTGTAAGGTGCCGTATAAGAACGTGTTTCCACTGCGCCTTGAACCACAATTTCCTGTTGCTTGTCACGAACTTCATTGATCTCAACGACTGTACCGTCGATTTCTGTAATTGTTGCCTGACCTTTCGGATTACGCGCTTCGAAAAGCTCTTGGATACGCGGAAGACCCTGTGTGATATCGTCTCCGGCAACCCCGCCTGTATGGAATGTACGCATTGTTAACTGTGTACCAGGCTCACCGATTGATTGGGCAGCAATGATTCCGACAGCTTCACCGACTTCAACATCGGAGCCAGTTGCAAGATTTCGGCCATAGCATCGTTTACATACACCATGAGGCGTATTACATGTGAAGGCAGAACGGATCCACACTTCTTCAATGCCGGCTTCGACAATCTCCAGTGCTTTATCTTCATCGATCAGTTCGTTTTCATTCACAAGCACTTCACCTGTTTCAGGGTGCTTCACTTGTTTTCTTGCAAAACGTCCGATTAAGCGTTCTTCTAAGCGCTCAATTGTTTCAGTTCCTTCTTTAAGTGGCTTAGCAAGAATGCCTCGGTCAGTTCCGCAATCAGTTTCACGAATGATAACATCCTGCGCAACGTCAACGAGACGGCGTGTAAGGTAACCTGAGTCAGCAGTTTTAAGAGCGGTATCGGCGAGACCTTTACGCGCACCGTGTGTGGAGATAAAGTACTCCAATACTGTCAGACCTTCACGGAAACTTGATTTGATCGGCAACTCAATGATACGTCCAGCCGGGTTGGCCATCAGGCCGCGCATTCCGGCAAGCTGCGTAAAGTTAGACGCGTTACCACGGGCACCAGAGTCACTCATCATGTAGATCGGGTTGAGTTCATCAAGTGATTTCATCAGTTTGCCTTGGATAACGTCTTTTGCAGCACTCCAGATAGAGATGACTCTCTCATAGCGTTCTTCTTCAGTGATAAGACCGCGGCGGAACTGCTTCATAACGTTGTCAACTTTGCTTTGCGCTTCTTCAAGAATTTCTTGTTTATCATCGAGTACGACGATGTCAGAAACCCCAACTGTAATACCAGCTTTTGTTGAATATTTGAAACCTAGGTTTTTCATGCGGTCAAGCATTTTAGACGTTTCCGTAATATGGAATCGTTTAAAGATTTCCGCGATGATTTTACCCAGAATGCCTTTTTTAAACGGCGCATTGATTGGCTGCTGTGCGATAACAGCTTTAACGTCAGCACCTTTTTCTAAGAAGAAACGGTCAGGTGTTTTCTCTTCAATGTTGCTCTTCGTTGGTTCATTCATGTAAGGGAATGATTCCGGAAGAATTTCATTGAAGACAAGCTTACCGACAGTTGTAATTAACAATTTTGAGCGCTGTTCTTCGGTAAATGTCACATTCTTAAGTGAGTTAGCTGCAACAGCTACTCTCGTATGAAGGTGAACATATCCGTTTTGATAAGCAAGAAGCGCTTCGTCTGTATTCTTGAAGACCATACCTTCACCGACAGCACCGGCACGCTCAAGTGTCAGGTAATAGTTACCCAGTACCATATCCTGAGACGGTGTTACAACCGGTTTACCATCTTTAGGGTTCAAGATGTTTTGAGCAGCAAGCATCAAGATGCGTGCTTCAGCTTGTGCTTCAGCAGATAATGGTACGTGAACCGCCATTTGGTCACCGTCAAAGTCAGCGTTGTAAGCTGTACATACGAGCGGGTGAAGACGGATTGCGCGTCCTTCAACAAGCGTTGGTTCAAACGCCTGGATACCTAATCTGTGAAGTGTAGGGGCACGGTTCAGCAGTACCGGGTGCTCCTTAATAACTGATTCTAGTACATCCCAAACTTCAGGCTGTACGCGCTCAATTTTGCGTTTCGCACTCTTAATGTTGTGAGCAAGACCTTTTTCAACAAGTTCTTTCATAACGAAAGGTTTGAAAAGTTCAAGCGCCATTTCCTTCGGTAATCCGCATTGGTACATTTTCAAATGAGGACCAACAACGATTACAGAACGTCCGGAGTAATCGACACGTTTACCAAGAAGGTTTTGACGGAAACGGCCTTGCTTCCCTTTCAGCATGTGAGAAAGAGATTTTAACGGTCTGTTACCAGGACCTGTTACAGGGCGTCCGCGGCGGCCGTTGTCAATTAGGGCATCGACAGCCTCTTGAAGCATACGCTTTTCGTTTTGAACGATGATGCTAGGCGCACCAAGGTCCAAAAGGCGTTTCAAACGATTGTTACGGTTGATGACACGACGATAAAGGTCATTCAAATCAGAAGTCGCAAAACGTCCGCCATCTAGCTGAACCATCGGTCTAAGCTCCGGAGGAATAACAGGAAGCACATCAAGGATCATCCAAGAAGGCTTGTTTCCTGAGTTACGGAAGGCTTCTAAAACTTCAAGACGTTTGATCGCACGAGTACGGCGTTGTCCTTGTGAAGTTTTCAGCTCTTCTTTTAACATATCAACTTCTTTGACAAGATCGATATCTTGAAGAAGTTTATGAATTGCTTCAGCACCCATAGATGCTTGGAATTTATTACCGTATTTATCAAGATAAGCACGGTATTCTTTCTCAGACAGAAGCTGTTTCTTTTCAAGCGGTGTATTCGCCGGATCAGTTACAACGTAAGAAGCAAAGTAAATGACTTCTTCTAAAGCACGAGGTGACATATCCAGCACAAGACCCATACGGCTTGGAATACCTTTGAAATACCAAATGTGGGAAACTGGGGCAGCCAGTTCAATGTGCCCCATTCTCTCACGACGGACTTTAGCCCGTGTTACTTCGACTCCGCAGCGGTCACAAACTACGCCTTTATAACGAACTCGCTTGTACTTCCCGCAATGACATTCCCAGTCCTTAGTCGGTCCGAAAATGCGTTCGCAGAATAGACCGTCCTTTTCAGGTTTTAACGTACGATAGTTTATCGTTTCAGGCTTTTTCACTTCACCAAAAGACCATGAACGGATTTTATCTGGTGAAGCAAGACCGATGTTCATATACTCAAAATTGTTCACATCTAGCAAGGGGCCTACCTCCCTTTTTATCTTCGGATTAACCGATGTCACTTGCCTTTATAACTAGAGATTATTCTTTTGTTACTACATCGCGTTCAACGTCTGCAGATGCTGTTTCTTCCGGCTCTTCATCACCTGATAATGCCAGGCCGTCAGCTTGTTTCGCATCTTCTTCGTCTTCTAAATCTCTCATTTCTATTTCTTCTTCATCACCAGAAAGGATTTTGACATCCATACCTAAGCTTTGAAGTTCTTTGATTAATACTTTGAATGATTCCGGAACACCTGGTTCAGGAACATTGTCGCCTTTAACGATGGCTTCGTATGTTTTCACACGTCCAACCACGTCATCAGACTTAACAGTCAGAATTTCTTGAAGAGTGTAAGCCGCACCGTAAGCTTCAAGTGCCCAAACCTCCATCTCACCAAAACGCTGTCCGCCAAATTGCGCTTTACCGCCAAGAGGCTGCTGCGTAACAAGTGAGTAAGGGCCTGTAGAGCGTGCATGAAGTTTATCGTCAACCATGTGAGCTAGTTTGATCATGTACATGATACCGACAGATACACGGTTATCAAACGGCTCTCCAGTACGTCCGTCGTAAAGCACTGTTTTGGCGTCACGAGACATGCCGGCTTCTTCAAGTGTTTCCCAGACATCCTCTTCTCGCGCTCCGTCAAATACAGGAGATGCAATGTGAATGCCAAGGTAACGTGCAGCCATACCCATGTGAAGTTCCAATACCTGCCCGATGTTCATACGTGATGGTACGCCCAGCGGGTTAAGCATGATATCAATTGGTGTGCCGTCAGGAAGGTAAGGCATATCCTCTTCAGGAAGAATCTTAGAGATAACACCTTTGTTACCGTGACGACCGGCCATTTTATCCCCTTCAGAAATCTTACGTTTCTGAACGATATATACGCGTACTAACTGGTTAACACCTGGAGGAAGTTCGTCTCCGTCTTCACGGTTGAAGACTTTAACGTCATGGATAATTCCGCCGCCGCCATGAGGCACACGAAGAGAAGTATCACGAACCTCGCGGGCTTTCTCGCCAAAGATGGCGTGAAGAAGGCGTTCTTCTGCAGTCAGTTCAGTTACGCCTTTAGGCGTTACTTTACCAACAAGAAGATCTCCGTCTTTTACTTCTGCCCCAATACGGATGATTCCGCGGTCATCAAGATTGCGAAGCGCATCTTCACCGACGTTTGGAATATCGCGAGTGATTTCTTCAGGTCCAAGTTTCGTATCACGTGCTTCTGATTCGTATTCTTCAATGTGGATAGATGTATAAACATCATCCTTCACTAGGCGTTCACTCATGATGATGGCATCCTCATAGTTGTAGCCATCCCATGTCATGAAGCCGACCATTACGTTACGGCCAAGTGCAAGTTCACCAAGCTCCATAGAAGGACCGTCAGCAAGGATTTCTCCTTTTACCACTTCATCGCCGACACTTACGATCGGACGCTGGTTGTAGCACGTACCTTGGTTAGAGCGGACAAATTTCAGCAGGCTGTATTTATCCAGGTTTCCTTTTACTTTTTGACCGTCTACTTCTTCATAACGGCGAACCCAAACGTTTTTCGCTTCTACGCGTTCAACGATACCAGGGTGTTTACAAATAACAGCGGCACCAGAGTCTTTTCCTGATACGTATTCCATACCAGTTCCAACAAATGGCGCTTCCGGTTGCATCAAAGGCACAGCCTGACGCTGCATGTTCGCTCCCATGAGGGCACGGTTGGAGTCATCGTTTTCTAAGAACGGGATACATGCTGTCGCAGCAGATACAACCTGCTTAGGCGATACATCCATGTAGTCTACACGGTTTCTGGAAACAACAGTGTTCTCCCCGCGGAAACGAGCTACGATGCTGTCATCAATAAAGGCGCCTTCGTCATCAAGACGAGCATTCGCTTGAGCGACAACATAGTTATCCTCTTCATCAGCAGTTAAGTAATCGATTCTGCCTGTTACCTTCCCTGTTTCAGGGTCAACGCGGCGATATGGCGTTTCAATAAAGCCAAAACGGTTTACTTTTGCATAAGATGATAGTGAGTTGATCAAACCGATGTTCGGGCCCTCAGGCGTTTCAATCGGACACATACGGCCATAGTGGGAGTAGTGAACGTCACGCACTTCCATTCCGGCACGCTCACGTGTCAATCCGCCCGGTCCTAATGCTGACAGACGACGCTTGTGCGTTAATTCAGCAAGCGGGTTCGTCTGATCCATGAATTGAGAAAGCTGTGAGCTTCCAAAGAACTCTTTAATGGACGCAATAACAGGACGAATATTGATCAGCTGCTGAGGCGTAATTGTATTCGTATCTTGAATTGACATTCTCTCACGAACCACACGCTCCATACGGCTTAAACCGATACGGAATTGGTTCTGAAGAAGCTCGCCTACAGAACGTAAACGGCGGTTTCCAAGATGATCGATATCATCTGTGTCGCCTACTCCGTGCAGCAAGTTGAAGAAGTAGCTGATTGAAGAAATAATATCAGCAGGCGTGATGTTTTTAATCTCTTCTTCGATGTAAGCATTGCCGATTACATTGATAACCTGTTCTCCTTCTTGATCAGTCGGAGCAAAGATTTTAATTGATTGAAGAGTCACTTCATCTTCAACAACGCCGCCATTCGGATACAGCTTTCGGAAACCGATTCCGTTTTCTAAGTATGGCAGTACTTTATCAAGCGTTCTTCTATCAAGAATCTGGCCTTTTTCAGCAAGGATTTCTCCTGTTTCAGGATCAACAAGCGTTTCAGCAAGTCTCTGATTGAAGAGGCGATTCTTAATATGAAGTTTTTTATTAATTTTATAGCGTCCTACATTGGCAAGATCGTATCGTTTCGGATCAAAGAAACGAGAATCAAGCAAGCTTTTCGCATTTTCTACTGTAGGCGGCTCTCCAGGACGGAGACGCTCGTAAATTTCCAGCAACGCTTTGTCGCTGTTTTCTGTGTTATCTTTATCAAGCGTATTTCGCAGATATTCGTTTTCTCCTATGAGATCAAGAATCTCTTGATCGGAGCCGAAGCCGAGAGCACGCAAAAGAACCGTAACCGGCAACTTACGTGTGCGATCAATGCGGACATAAACAACATCTTTCGCATCAGTTTCGTATTCTAACCATGCGCCACGGTTTGGAATGACAGTTGCGGTAAAACCTTTTTTACCGTTTTTGTCTACTTTACCACTGAAATATACACTTGGAGACCGAACAAGCTGGGAAACGATAACGCGTTCCGCACCGTTAATGATAAAAGTACCTGTATCTGTCATAATAGGGAAATCACCCATGAAGACATCTTGGTCTTTTACCTCTCCAGTTTCTTTGTTAATTAAACGAACCTTCACTCTTAGCGGAGCTGAGTAAGTCACATCACGTTCTTTTGATTCCTCTACAGGATATTTAGGCTCACCTAAACTATAATCAATGAACTCAAGAGAGAGGTTACCAGTGAAATCCTCAATTGGTGATATGTCTTGAAACATCTCTCTAAGACCCTCATCAAGAAACCACTGATAAGAAGAGGTTTGAATTTCAATGAGATTTGGTAATTCTAACACTTCGCTAATGCGAGCATAGCTTCTGCGCTGGCGGTGTCGTCCATACTGAACTAGTTGACCTGTCAACTGATTCACCCCTCAAATCATGCGTATTATATGTGTAATAAGCATTTCTTCCAAAGAAAGAAAATACTTTTACAAGACAAAAGAAAAAAGGGTTTCTAATTAAGAAAACCACATCCAAAAACAAATACCGATTTTATTAGCATTTCCATACTTGTATAATTTATACATAGATATTGACAATTCATCATATCAAGCAAAATATATACATTGGCATTTTACAATATTAACATAGTTAAAATACCGAGTCAAACTTTTTTTGCTTTTATGATATAATAGCCTTTCTTTTTTTGAACGACGGAAACTTCATCGAACAGTTCCTCGAGCTTTTCAATGGCAGAAGGCGCGCCTTGCTTTTTCTGTATGACGATCCACAATTCACCTGAAGCTTTTAAGTGTTCAGCGCTTTTCTCAAAGATAGCATGGACAACTTTTTTTCCGGCTCGGATTGGGGGATTTGTAAGAATAGAAGCAAATGTTTGAGCAGAATCAACGTTTGAAAACAAATCGCTTTGATAAATCTTAACGTTTGTTATTCCGTTATGTTCCGCATTTTCATTTGATAGTTCTACGGCTCTCTCATTAACGTCAATCATGTGGATAGTCCGGTCTTTAAAGTCGCTGGCGAGCGATAAACCAATCGGGCCGTATCCGCAGCCTACATCCAAAATGCCGCCCTCAACCTCAGGCTCTTCAAAAGAATCAATCAGCAGGCGGGAGCCGAAATCAACTTCTTTTTTAGAGAAAACCCCGCTGTCGCTGGTAAACGTGAAATCTTTATTCCGAAGCCTAAAAGACCAGGTTTGCTTGTTGCTTTTCACTGAAGGTTTTTCTGAATAATAGTGCTCACTCATTATTAGAACCTCCTTTTTTCATGGCTTAAAGAATGGCAAAGAAAAAGCTCGCCTCATAAAAGCGAGCTTCCCCTACAGGTAAGTGAAGATTACTTAACTTCTACAGAAGCGCCAACTTCTTCAAGTTTAGCTTTAAGCTCTTCAGCTTCTTCTTTAGCAATACCTTCTTTAAGTGGTTTTGGAGTGTTGTCAACAAGTTCTTTAGCTTCTTTCAAGCCAAGACCAGTGATTTCACGTACAACTTTGATAACTTTGATTTTTTGAGATCCTGCACCAGCAAGGATAAGATCGAATTCGCTTTGCTCTTCAGCAGCTCCGCCTGCAGCAGCTCCGCCAGCTACAGCTACAGGAGCAGCAGCAGTTACGCCAAATTCTTCTTCGATTGCTTTTACTAGGTCGTTCAATTCAAGTACAGTTGCTTCTTTAACGGAAGCAATGATTTCTTCGATATTTAAAGCCATTTGTAATTCCTCCATTTTGTTTTAATTTATGAAAAACTGATTAGATTAAGCGCCTTGTTCTTCCTTTTGTTCTGCCACAGCTTTTGCAGCAAGAGCAAGGTTACGAACTGGAGCTTGAAGTACGCTAAGCAACATAGAAAGCAAGCCTTCGCGTGATGGAAGTTCAGCAAGAGCTTTCACTTCTTCAACAGTAGAAACTTTACCTTCGATAACGCCAGCTTTGATTTCAAGAGCTTCGTGATTTTTAGCGAAGTCATTAAGAACTTTAGCCGGAGCGACAACATCTTCAGTGCTGAATGCGATCGCGTTCGGTCCAGTTAAGAAATCATTCAAACCATTAAGCTCAGCTTGTTCAACCGCACGGCGAGTCATCGTATTTTTGTAAACTTTGAACTCAACGTTAGCTTCGCGAAGCTGTTTACGAAGTTCAGTTACTTCAGAAACATTAAGTCCGCGATAGTCAACGATGATCGTTGATTTACTTTCTTTCAGTTTAGAAGCAATTTCTTCAACAACAACTTTTTTTGTTTCAATTGCGCTGCTCATGGTTACACCTCCTGTAGATTCTTGTGTAACACTTATACCGTTAGGTGATCACGACTGAGACGACGGATTCCATATAAAAAGCCTCCATGAGACATGGAGGCTGTATATACAAGCATACGTAACGTAATAGCTGTGATAATATACACCTCGGTAGGATAATTAAGCGGTTAGGCCCCTACTGTCTACGGTATAAATGATATTCTATTTTACAACATTTTGAATAATATCAGAATGTTGATGTCATGTCAATATTATTTTACGTTAAAAGTTGAAGAGTCTACTTTGACACCAGGTCCCATAGTAGAAGTTACAGCAACGTTTTTCACGTAAACGCCTTTAGCTGCAGCAGGTTTAGCTTTAAGGATTGTATCGTACATTGTTGTGAAGTTCTCAACAAGTTTTTCATCCTCGAAAGAAACTTTACCGATAGGAACATGAATGTTTCCAGCTTTATCAACGCGGTATTCAACTTTACCAGCTTTGATTTCGCCGATCGCTTTTTCAACTTCGAAAGTAACTGTACCAGTTTTAGGGTTTGGCATTAAACCTTTTGGTCCAAGTACACGACCGATTTTACCAACTTCACCCATCATGTCAGGTGTAGCTACGATTACATCGAAATCGAACCAGCCTTGTTGAATTTTGTTGATGTAGTCAGTATCGCCTACGAAATCTGCACCAGCAGCTTCAGCTTCTTTCGCTTTTTCGCCTTTTGCGAAAACAAGAACGCGCTGAGTTTTACCAGTTCCGTTTGGAAGCACAACTGCTCCACGGATTTGCTGGTCGTTTTTACGAGGGTCAACCCCTAAACGGAAAGCCACTTCAACTGTAGCGTCGAATTTAGCTGTGTTTGTTTTTTTAACGAGAGCTACTGCTTCAGAGACGTCGTAAGCTTTAGAACGGTCTACAAGCTTAGCAGCTTCAACGTACTTTTTACCTTTTTTAGCCATTTTAAAATTTCCTCCTTATGTGGTTATAGCGGAATAACCTCCCACGAATAAGGGTTGCGAACTTGTTAAAACTCGCAACCCGACAAGAAACAAATTAATCCTCGATTACAATACCCATACTGCGGGCAGTACCTTCAACCATGCGCATTGCCGCTTCAACGTCTGCTGCGTTTAAGTCAGGCATTTTCGTTTCAGCGATTTCGCGTACTTTATCGCGCTTAACGGTTGCCACTTTATTACGGTTTGGTTCACCAGAACCAGACTCAATTCCAGCTGCTTTTTTAAGCAATACTGCAGCAGGTGGAGTTTTTGTAATAAATGTAAATGAACGGTCTTCGTAAACCGAAATTTCAACAGGAATGATTAAACCAGCTTGGTCAGCTGTACGAGCGTTAAACTCCTTACAGAATCCCATGATGTTAACACCGGCTTGACCAAGTGCAGGTCCAACTGGTGGTGCTGGGTTAGCTTTTCCAGCAGGAATTTGCAATTTTACAACTTTAACTACTTTTTTAGCCACGAGACACACCTCCTTAAGTCCGTGATGTGGTAATAGGGTAAACCCTCCCACTCAAGGTTTCATTCTTTATATGAATGACGAAATATCATGCTAGTTGCCTTGGATAAGTCCAAGACGTACCTTTGCTATATTATCATTTATATATAGCAATTTCAAGTTTTTTCACATTACAATTTATCGATTTGGGTAAATTCCAGCTCAACCGGCGTTTCACGGCCAAACATATTAACGAAAACTTTGACCTTGCTTTTATCATAATCAATCTCTTCAATTGATCCTGTAAAGTTAGCAAAAGGTCCGTCTATTACTTTCACTGTCTCTTTCAGTTCAAAGTCAATATCAGTTTTTCGTTCATCCATGCCCATTCTCTTCAGAATGGTTTCTGCTTCGCCCGGAAGAAGCGGCGTCGGTTTTGAACCTGACCCGGCAGATCCTACGAATCCAGTAACGCCCGGCGTGTTGCGGACGACATACCAAGAGTCGTCTGTCATTACAATTTCAACAAGCACATAACCAGGGAATACTTTCTTTTTCACGACTTTTTTCTTGCCGTTTTTGATATCTGTTTCTTCTTCTTCGGGTACGACTACACGGAAAATTTTATCCTGCATCCCCATTGATTCAACACGCTTTTCCAAGTTGGCTTTTACTTTATTCTCATAACCAGAGTACGTGTGAACAACATACCAATTCTTTTCCATTCTATTCAGGACTGTCCAGTCCTTCCCTCCCCGCATTTGGTTTTAGTGAATTACCATAACGCTTCAAAAAATAGGCGGCAAGCCTATGATAACTATCATTTTAAGCCACAATAAAAAACCCGCTGAACGGGTTTTGGCAAGTAATATTATGATCTATTATAGCACGTATTGCTGATCATTATTCAACTATTAAACGAATTAATTGAGAAATTCCTGTGTCAAGGAGGGCAAAAAAGATAACAAAAAAGATAACTGTTGAAATTACCGTAATGGTATAACGCGTTAACTCTTTTCCTTTAGGCCAGCTTACCTTTTTCATTTCTTTCCCAACATCTTTAAAGAATTTCATAATACGCATGTAAAAGACCTCCACAATTTAAAAGCGCAAAAACTATTTTGTTTCAAGATGAGCTGTATGTGAATTGCAAGTACTGCAGTATTTCTTTACTTCTAATCGCTCAGCCGCTGATGCAGAGCTCTTCATTGTCGTATAATTACGGTTTCCGCATGTCTTGCATGCTAACGTAATCTTTTTTCTCATGTCATTACACCTTTTTCTAAATAGACATTAGTTCTTATCTTTAGTAACATATCATAGTCAGAAAAATACTGTCAATATAGCATAAATTCCTATTACAAACTGATTTCACGAATTTCCAAGTACTTCTCCAGCTTGCGTTTCACACGCTGAAGGGCATTGTCGATCGATTTCACATGTCGGTTCAGTTCATCAGAAATCTCTTGGTAACTTCTCCCGTCGAGATATAAGACGAGTACTTTTCTCTCTAAATCACTTAATAGTTCTCCCATTTTCATTTCAATATCATCAAATTCTTCCTGATTAATGATCATTTCCTCAGGATTTAAGGTTTTCGCTCCTGAAATGACATCCAGCAGCGTTCGGTCTGATTCTTCATCAAAGATCGGTTTATCTAATGAGACGTAGGAATTCAAAGGAATGTGTTTCTGGCGAGTAGCTGTCTTTATTGCGGTAATAATTTGGCGGGTAATACATAATTCTGCAAAAGCTTTGAATGAGGTAAGCTTGTCCTCTTTGAAGTCACGAATAGACTTATAGAGGCCTATCATGCCTTCCTGAACAATATCCTCTCTGTCCGCCCCTATTAAGAAATAGGATCTTGCTTTTGCCCGAACAAAGTTTCGGTACTTCGTAATCAAGTAATCTAACGCATCACTGTCCCCAACATGAACCTTTTCAATGACCTGCTCGTCCTCCAACTGGCAAAACTGCTCTTTGTTGAATTTTCCCTTGTTGTTCTGTAGATTCACTCCGATCCCCCCGGCGCACGTAGATAGAAATATTATACAGTATTGGGCAAAAAAGCGTCAACTTAATCTAAGTCTCCCCGCCTCCACTTTTCAAACGTTTTCAAAACCTCTTCCGATAAAGCAATTTTACCCGCCGGCTTTTCGGAAGTGATTTTTCTTACCCGTCTCTCTATTCGCCTTTCAATCGTTTCTACCTCTCTCAAAAGCTCCCGGGCCGATTTCCGCAATGCCCCCTGTCCGAAAATCGCCCACTGCTCAGTATAGTCAGAGGTCGCAACGTGAATTTGAGTCGCAATATTATTCAAAGCCTGAGCGAGCTTTTCTATCCGCTCATCAGCCGTCTCATTTTCTTTTGTAAAAATCACTTCAACTCTATGGTTGGTCTGTTTTTTCTCAAGCCCTTTTACGAGATGCGCGTCAAAAACAACAATAACCCTGTTTCCTGTATACGATTGATATTCCGCCATTTTCTGAATCAGTACGTCTCTCGCCTCTTCAAAACTGTTCGCTTTTAAATCCTTCAGCTGCGGCCAGGCTCCAATCATGTTGTACCCGTCTACTAACAGGATATCCATGGGCCTTTATTCTCCCAGAGGGTTTCGTTTCCGGTAGACTTCATACATCAAAAGACCAGCCGCGACAGATGCATTTAGTGAAGTTACCTTTCCGACCATCGGGAGTTTAATGAGAAAATCGCACTTTTCTTTCACAAGGCGGCCCATCCCTTTTCCTTCACTTCCGATGACTAGAGCCAAAGGCATATTGCCGTCCATATTGCGGTAATCCTCACGCGCTGACGCATCCGTTCCGACAACCCAGATTCCCCGCTCTTTCATCTCTTCTAACGTCCGTGCCAAATTGGTGACTCTTGCTACAGGAATGTGCTCAATTGCTCCTGTTGAAGCTTTTGCCACTGTTGTTGTCAGCCCGACAGCTCTCCGTTTTGGAATGACGATGCCATGAGCGCCGACCGCATCTGCTGTCCTCATAATGGAACCAAGATTATGAGGGTCTTCAAGCTCGTCCAGAATGAGGAAGAAAGGCTGTTCATTTTTTTCTTCGGCTGCTTTATATAAATCGTCCAGTTCTGCATATTCATACGCTGCAACCTGTGCCACTACGCCCTGATGCTGTCCTGTCACCATTTGATCGAGTTTTTTTCTCGGGACGTATTGAATCGTGATTCCCTGCTTTTTGGCAAGCTCAATCACTTGCTGTGCTTGTCCCTTTACGGTGTTTTCCGCCATCCACAGCTTATACAGCTTCCGATCAGATTTTAACGTCTCGATCACTGCATTTTTCCCTATGACGTAATCATGTTGCTGACTCATTTGTTTTCCTCCCTGACGTCCCGAATTGTATAGCTTCGGCTACGAGCTGACTAAGTCGTTCCTCTTTTTTCTCTAGAAAAAGGTAGCCCAGAAGCGCTTCAAATGCTGTACTGTAGCGGTACGTCTGAACATCTGTATTTTTAGGTGTTGTCCCTGACTTGGCATTTCTGCCTCTTTTCAGCACCGCTTCCTCTTCTTCCGTAAAAAATGATTGATTCTGCAGAAAAAATAGGATCTCAGCCTGTGACTTTGCTGAAACAATCCGGCTTGATTTCTTATGAAGATCATTTGGTTTGGTAAAGCCCTGCTTAAGCAGGTGATGCCTGACATACACTTCAAAAATGGCATCACCTATATAAGCAAGCGCAAGACCGTTAAGCTGCTTAGAATCTTTTATCGTATCAAATTCAAGCATCTGTTATTCTCCCCGTTTCCAGCGAGTGCCTTGAGCCGTATCTTCAAGAATGATATTCATGCTTTTCAGCTGGTCGCGGATCTGGTCTGACAATGCAAAATCGCGATTCCGGCGCGCTTCATTTCGCTTTTCGATTAAGTCTTCAATCTCTTGATCGAGAAGTTCCTGCTCACCCAACGAAAAACCGAGGACAGAAACAATGCGGTCAAACATCTCAATAAACGCCGTAATCACATGATCAGCCGTATGATCTTTCTGAAGATAATAATTGGCGTGTTTCGCTAAGTCAAACAAGACTGAAATGGCATTCGCCGTATTAAAATCATCGTCCATCGCTTCTTCGAATGCTTTACGGTGTTCTTCAACTTTTTCAAGCCATTGATCGTCATCTTCGGTTAAATTCGTACTGCTGTTCAGACGGTGCTGAAGATTGCTGTACGCTGTTTTTAAGCGGTTGAACGCGCTTTTCGTATTCTCCAGAAGCTCTTCTGAATAGTTAATCGGATGGCGATAATGAACAGATAGCATAAAGAATCTCAAAAGCTGCGGATCATGCTGTTTAATGATGTCATGGACAAGCACAAAGTTGCCTAGTGATTTTGACATTTTTTCATTATCAATATTGATATAACCATTATGAAGCCAGTACTTCGCAAACGTTTTGCCTGTCAGCGCCTCAGATTGCGCAATTTCATTTTCATGGTGAGGGAATGTTAAATCCTGTCCGCCCGCATGGATATCAATCTGGTCACCGAGATACTTTTTCACCATTGCTGAGCACTCAATGTGCCAGCCCGGACGTCCTTTCCCCCAAGGGCTATCCCAAGAGATTTCTCCTTCTTTTGCCGCTTTCCACAGTGCGAAATCAAGAGCATCTTCTTTTTTCTCGCCGACTCGGATGCGTGCACCTGATCTAAGTTCATCGATTGATTGCTGAGAAAGCTTTCCGTACCCTTCAAACGCTCTGGTTTTGAAATATACGTCACCTTCTGATTCATATGCGTAGCCCTTTTTCACGAGCTGATCTACGAATTCGATAATGGCATCCATGTTCTCCATTACTCGCGGATGAAGGTCGGCTTTTCGGCAGCCGAGCGCACCTACGTCTTCAAAGTATGCTTTAATAAAACGCTCTGAAATGGTGGGTACATCCTCACCGAGTTCATTTGCCGCTTTAATTAATTTATCGTCTACGTCTGTGAAGTTAGAGACATACTGCACATCATAGCCTTTATACTCTAAATAGTTTCGAACCGTATCGTAAACGATTGCCGGACGCGCGTTCCCGATATGAATGTAATTGTAAACCGTGGGTCCGCATACATACATTTTCACTTTTCCCTCTTCAAGAGGAACGAATGTTTCCTTCTGTCTAGTCAATGTATTATAAAGTGTGATTGTCATTTTTGATTGATCCTTTCTTTTCTGTCTTCAAGTTCTGCCTTCAGCTCTAAAATCTGCTGTTCCAAAGACTTAAAGCGGTCAGCAACTGGATCGGGCAAATCCTGATGGTTTAAATCGCGTCTTACTTTCTTGCCATTTTGTACAACGACCCGTCCAGGGATACCGACAACTGTTGAAAAATCAGGAACATCATGCAGCACTACTGAACCAGCGCCAATCTTTGAGCCTTCACCGACCGTAATAGAACCGAGCACTTTAGCACCTGTGGCTATCAATGCGTCATCTTTAATCGTTGGGTGCCTTTTTCCCTTTTCTTTCCCCGTTCCCCCGAGGGTAACCCCCTGAAAAACGGTTACGTTATTGCCGATTTCACATGTCTCCCCAATGACAACCCCCATGCCGTGGTCTATGAAAAATCTTCTCCCGATTGTAGCGCCGGGGTGGATTTCTATCCCGGTAAAAAATCGGCTTACTTGAGATATAAGGCGTGCAAGGAAATAAAATTTTCGTTTATATAAAGCATGTGCAATCCGATGCGCCCATATAGCATGTAAACCGGAATAAGTTAAAATCACTTCAAAATAGCTTCTTGCTGCGGGATCTTGATCGAACACAGTATCAATGTCTTCTTTGAGCATTCTAAAAAACACATGCTTCCCCCCGTTTCTCTATCTGATTTCCTCTACCCAATAAAAAAAGCGTCTCTGCATGTAAACATGACAGAGACGCTTTAACCGCGCGGTTCCACTCTGTTTGAAAAGCAGACTTCTGCTCTCCCAACTTCAGCCTGTAACGGCGGCGGCCGCCTTTGAATACTGGTTTCAAAAAACGTTCTTCAAAGGTCTTAAGGGCGCACTTCTAAAACCCGGCTCATGGATCTCTCTCAGCCAATGGAGATCCTTTCTGTAATGGCCTAAAGCTTTATACTCTTCCCTGTCAACAATCATTTATTTAGATATTTTTTAAACGCTGAATTGCAGTCTCTTTACCGATCAATTCAATTGATTGCGGCAGTTCCGGACCGTGAGTTTGCCCTGTTACAGCAACACGAATCGGCATAAACAGTTTTTTCCCTTTATGGCCAGTTTCTTTCTGCACTGCTTTGATCGATGCTTTGATGTTATCCGGAGTGAACTCCTCAAGCTCTTCAAGCTTCGCTGCGAATGTACTGAGCACTTCAGGAACCTGTTCTTCTTCCAGAACAGCTTTCGCTTCTTGATTATACTCGATCTCATCCGTAAAGAACAAATCAGTCAGCTCAACAATTTCCGCACCGTAGCTTAATTGCTCATGATACAGGGAAATCAGTTTACGAACCCATTCTTGTTCTTCAGCAGAAAGCTCAGTGCCAACTTTGCCGGCTTTTTGCAAATGCGGAAGCGTCAATTCAACAACCTGATCAAGATCCAGCTTCTTCACATATTGGTTGTTAACCCATTTTAGCTTATGCATATCAAACAAAGCTGGTGATTTAGATAAACGATTTACATCAAAAATTTCAATAAACTGCTCTTTTGTGAAAAGCTCTTCTTCTCCAACCGGTGACCAGCCTAACAGGCCGATAAAGTTGAACAGTGCTTCTGGCAGGTAGCCAAGCTCTTTGTACTGCTCGATGAATTGAATAATGGATTCATCACGTTTACTGAGCTTTTTACGGCTTTCGTTTACGATCAGCGTCATGTGTCCGAACTGAGGAATATCCCATCCGAATGCTTGATAAATCATAATCTGTTTCGGTGTGTTAGAAATATGATCCTCACCGCGCAGCACGTGTGTCATTTTCATTAAGTAGTCATCAATCGCTACCGCGAAGTTGTAAGTCGGCGTTCCGTCCTTTTTCACAATAACAAAGTCGCCGATGCCATCTGATTCAAAAGAAATTTCGCCTTTTACGATATCATTGAAGGCGATGATTTTTCCTTCCGGCACGCGGAAACGAATACTTGGTTTTCTGCCTTCAGCGATAAATTTCTCCTGTTCTTCCTGAGTCAGGTCTCTGTGTTTTCCGGAATAACGAGGCATTTCTCCGCGGGCAATCTGTTCTTCACGCTCTTTTTCAAGCTCTTCTTCCGTACAGTAACATTTATAAGCAAGCCCTTTTTCAAGAAGCTCTTCATAGTACACTTTATAGATATCGTTACGCTCTGACTGACGGTATGGGCCGTACTCTCCTCCGACATCCACACTCTCATCCCAGTCAATACCTAGCCACTTCAGATAATTCAGCTGGCTTTGTTCTCCGCCCTCAATATTGCGCTTTTTATCAGTATCCTCAACTCGAATGATAAACTTACCGCCTTGATTGCGGGCAAATAAATAATTAAAAAGCGCCGTTCTGGCATTTCCAATATGCAAATGTCCGGTTGGACTCGGTGCATAACGGACGCGTACTTCGTTTCCCATTTTCAAATACTTCCTTTCATGTCATGTATGGCCTCAGGCAAAAATGTATGAATCTATTCTACCACCAAATAGACCCGGCATCAAAACAAGTTAGCCTTTTTGTATCAGTACTGTCGCCTGAGCCGCTATTCCTTCCGCCCGGCCTGTAAATCCAAGCTTTTCTGTCGTTGTTGCTTTTACATTTACTTGAGAAACTTCTGCCTCAAGGCCTTCAGCAATTCTTTTTCTCATATCTTCTATGTACGGCAGCATCTTCGGCTTTTGCGCTATGATGGTGCAATCAATGTTCCCAAGGACATACCCCTTCTGTTTCACGATTCCCCAGACATGCTGAAGTAATTTGAAAGAATCTGCGTCCTTGAACTCGGGATCTGTGTCAGGAAAATGCTTGCCGATGTCTCCTTCACCCACAGCTCCCAGGCAGGCGTCAGCGACGGTATGCAGCAAAACGTCTGCATCAGAATGGCCAAGCAGCCCTTTTTCGTACGGGATTTCAATTCCGCCAATAATGAGAGGACGCCCCTCAACTAATTGATGCACATCAAATCCTTGTCCAATTCTAAACATGTTTATTCCCACTTTCTGATTCCATGATAGCTTCAGCTGACGTCAAATCGTCTGGCGTCGTCAGCTTAATATTTGTATAGCTGCCTTCTACAACACGGACCGAACCGCCCTCCATCTGTTCAACGAGGCTGGCGTCATCCGTCCCTAAAAATCCCTTGCGCTCGGCCTCAGCGTGAGCCTTCATCAATAAAGAAAGACGAAAAGCTTGTGGCGTTTGGACAGCCCACAAGCTTGAACGTTCAATCGTCTCACTGACTTGTAAATCTTGAACGCGTTTAATCGTATCTTTTACCGGAACAGCAAGGATGGCCGCTCCTGTCTGTTCCGCCTCTGCGATCAGTTCGTCAATTTGTTCATGTTTTATAAATGGGCGGGCACCGTCATGTACAAGGACAATCTTTTCCTGCTTTACGGCTTTCAGCCCCTTATACACACTGTGCTGACGCTCATCTCCGCCTGCAACAAGCTCAATTGAAGTTTGAAACGGGTAATCGGACAGCAATTGCTGAAAGTGCTCCCGCTCCTGCTCGTTAATCACCAAAATGATTTTATCGCACTGCCGGTGACTGTCAAACACTCTTAACGTGTGTATGATCACCGGGTCTCCCTTCAGCTCAATGAACAGTTTATTTCTCCCTGCCTTCATCCGCTTTCCCTGTCCGGCTGCAGGAATCACCACATCATAACTCATTGTTTTTTCTCCCTTTACAGCGCCTTCTCCAACAGCTTAGGCTTCGCAAAAATCATTCGTCCCGCTGCTGTCTGCAGCACACTTGTGACGAGTACATCAATATGCTTGCCGATATAATTCCGTCCTTCTTCAACGACAATCATCGTACCGTCATCCAAGTAGGCAACTCCCTGATTATGCTCTTTCCCGTCCTTAATGACCTGAACATTCATTTCCTCGCCAGGAAGCACAACAGGCTTGACCGCATTGGCAAGGTCATTAATGTTTAATACTGCTACCTTCTGAAGCTCGCACACTTTATTTAAATTAAAATCATTCGTCACAACGACCCCGGATGTCAGCTTAGCAAGTTTGACGAGCTTGCTGTCAACCTCCTGAATATCTTCAAAGTCGCCTTCGTAAATTTCAACTTCAATGTCTAATTCTTTCTGAATGCGGTTCAGGATATCAAGACCGCGGCGTCCTCTGTTTCGTTTTAAAACATCTGAAGAGTCTGCAATATGCTGCAATTCCTCAAGGACAAACTGCGGAATCACGATAACTCCCTCTAAAAAACCAGTCTGACAAATATCTGCTATTCTCCCATCAATAATAACACTAGTGTCCAAAATTTTCAGCTTCTTGTCTTGAACCTCATGTTCTTCATCAGCTGTTCCTTTTTTCTTTTGCATTCTGGCGGAAATGGAAAACAGGCTGATCAATTCATCCTTTTTCTTAAAGCCCACCTGGAAGCCGAGATAACCGAGGAAGAAAGCCAAAAATACAGGAATTATTGTGCTGAATATGCGGTAAGGTATATTGTCTAAAGGAATAACATTTACGATAAGATAAGCAATTATAAGTCCAAAAACTAAGCCAAGACTTCCAAATAACAAATCTGGAACCGGCGCTTTTAACAATGAATCCTCTATCCACTTCACCCAGTTCACAACGTATTCTGTACCCCATATACTGATGAGAAAAAAGATAATTGCTCCTATTGCCGCAGACGTATATGCGTTTGTTATTAAAGGTATGTCCTGTATATTTAACAGTACAAACAATTCAGGTATCAAAAATATACCAACAACGCCGCCAAAAATAATGAAGAACGCCTGAACTATTCGTTTTAACATACCCCCACCTCCTTTTTTAACATTTTTAATTTCACAAAGTCTTATGCATCCTACGAATATCAGAATAAACAAAAACCAACATTAATATACCCGTATTCATAAGGTTTTAACCGAAATCACAGTTGTCTGTCTAAATAATGCTTCTCTTGCAGGCGTTTTAATCCTTTTTTGATTTTTTGGGCTCGTACTTCACCGATTCCCTCTACTTCATCTAATTCTTCTGCACTCGCCTCAATAATCCTTGGTAGGACTCCAAATGCTTCTACAACATTTTCAACAATCGGCATCGGAAGACGCGGTATCTTATTTAACAGCCTGTATCCTCTCGGCAATACATAATCATCAAGATTAGTAGAAGCAGGGTAACCGAGAAGCTTATACACAATGGAATCATCCAGCAGATCATAACTGGACATATCCTGCAGCTCCTTCAAGAGAACAAACGGATCTTTAATCTTTTCTTTTACATAGTCCTTAATAAATAAAGCGGCCTCTTCTTCCATATCCGTAATCAATTCAATGACTTGCAGTTTGATCAGATGCCCTTCTGTCCCCAGCTCTTTGATATACATATTAATTTCGTTTTTGATTCTCAGTACCATTTCATAACGATGCATGACAGACAAGACATCACTGAAGGTAACAAGTTCCTCAAACTCTAACGCGTTCAGTGCATTAATCGTTTTATCGAGGATTGTCTTATACTTTTCAAGTGTTTGAATGGCTTGGTTCGCCTTGGTTAAAATAAATCCTATGTCTTTTAGTGTATACTTCATGTTTTCCTGATATAACGTTATGACATTTCTTCTTTCAGAAATAGCGATTACAAGACAGCCAGTTTGCTTAGCTACTCTTTCGGCAGTTCTGTGCCGCATTCCTGTTTCTGATGAAGAAATTGTGGCATCCGGCATCAGCTGAGTATTCGCGTAGAGGATCTTTTGACCAGAATCACTTAAAATGATCGCTCCATCCATTTTAGCCAGCTCATATAAATGCGCCGGAGAAAAAGCCGTGTTTATGTGAAAGCCGCCGTCCACTACTTCTTTTACTTTATCATTATATCCAACAACAATCAGACCGCCTGTATTTGCTCTCAAGACGTTTTCCATCCCCGCTCTGAGCGGTGTACCCGGAGCAACAAACTGCAATATAGATGACAGGTCTAACTCGTGTTTCGCCCCTTTTTTCTCTTTTTCCATCTATTATCCTCCTAATGAAGTACGAAGCGCTTCTGCAACATTTGCTACTCCGATAACCTCAATCCCTTTTGGTTTTGTCCATCCATCCAGATTTGCCGCGGGTATGATCATGCGTTTAAAACCAAGCTTTGCCGCTTCTTTCACACGCTGTTCAATTCTTGAAACCCGCCGGACTTCTCCGGTTAATCCCACTTCTCCAATAAAACAATCTGCAGGATTTGGAGGTGTGTCTCTAAAGCTTGATGCAATACTAATCACAATCGCAAGATCAATTGCCGGTTCATCAAGCTTAACGCCGCCAGCCACTTTCAAATAAGCATCCTGATTTTGCAGCAGCAGTCCAACTCTTTTTTCTAACACAGCCATTAACAGAGAAACCCTGTTATGGTCTATTCCCGTTGCCATACGCCTTGGGTTGCCAAAACTTGTTGGCGAGATGAGTGCCTGAATCTCAACGAGAATCGGTCTAGTGCCCTCCATAGAGGCAGTGATACTCGAGCCTGCGGAACCAGCAGAGCGTTCTTCTAAGAAAATTTCCGAAGGATTCAAAACCTCAGTGAGCCCCTCTTCCCGCATTTCGAAAATGCCCATTTCGTTTGTAGATCCGAAACGGTTTTTTACAGCCCGCAAAATACGGAAAGTATGGTGGCGTTCTCCTTCAAAATATAAAACAGTGTCAACCATATGCTCCAACAGTCTTGGACCTGCAATAGACCCTTCTTTCGTTACGTGCCCTACGATAAAAATCGGAATACCTTTTGTTTTTGCAATTTTCATCAGCTCAGCGGTACATTCTCTGACCTGTGACACACTGCCTGGAGCCGATGTAATATCGCTTTGGTAAACAGTTTGAATAGAGTCAACAACGACAAACGCTGGATTCATCTCTTGTATAGCAGACGAAATATACTCCATATCGGTTTCAGATAAAACATGCAGTGACGGATTATTAATGCCAAGACGGTCTGCTCGCAGCTTCGTTTGCTTTACAGATTCTTCTCCCGAAATATACAGGACACTGTTTGATGAGCCTGATAATTGAGCGGAAACCTGCAGTAATAGCGTTGACTTTCCGATACCAGGATCACCGCCAATTAAAACGAGGGAGCCTTTAACGACACCTCCGCCGAGTACTCTGTTAAACTCGCCAAGCTGGGTTTTAACGCGGGGTTCTTCTGATGTTTCGATTGATGTAATAGGTGAAGGTTTCTGTACAGTTTGAACAGAATGAGAAAAAGCCGCTCTCCGATTGGCCGGTGCTTTTTTAATCATTTCTTCCACCATTGTATTCCAAGCACCGCAGCCTGGACATTTCCCCATCCATTTTGGAGACTCGTAGCCGCAGGATTGGCAGATGAATTTCGATTTTGTTTTAGCCATATATAGTGTAAGACCTCTCCCTTGTTCTATTTCTTGATATGAAAGTGAGGCATACACTTACATGCTGTATGCCTCATTTCCGTCTTCTATATTAATTCGTTTTAGCAGTCGTTTTTACGACAAATTCGCCATCTTCTACATCAAGAACAATATGCTGTCCTTTATGAATATTTCCTCTGAGGAGTTCTTCAGATAAACGATCCTCGACATGTTTTTGGATCGCTCTTCTTAACGGACGGGCACCGTATTCCAGGTCAACACCCTCTTCCGCGACTTTCGCTTTTGCAGCATCTGTCAATTCGATAGAAAGATCTTGTTCTTTCAAGCGTTTCGTTAATTGATCAGACATTAATGACACAATTTCAGTAAGATGTTTTTTCTCAAGTGAATGGAAGACAATGATTTCATCGATACGGTTGATGAACTCAGGTCTGAACGCTCGTTTTAATTCACCCATCACTTTATCTTTCATGTCTTTATGATTTTGAGTTTCATCCTGAACGTTAAAGCCGACATATTTATTGCGTTTCAGCTCACTTGCTCCGACGTTTGATGTCATGATCAGAATGGTATTGCGGAAATCGACTGTGCGTCCTTTAGAATCAGTCAATCGTCCGTCTTCAAGAACTTGCAGAAGGATATTGAAGACATCAGGGTGCGCTTTCTCGATCTCATCAAGAAGCACGACAGAGTAAGGTTTTCTTCTGACTTTCTCTGTCAATTGACCGCCTTCATCATATCCCACATATCCCGGAGGTGAACCAACAAGTCTTGAAGTTGAGTGTTTTTCCATGTATTCAGACATATCAATTCTGATCATGGATTCTTCATCACCAAAAATGGATTCAGCGAGTGCTCGTGCAAGCTCTGTTTTACCTACACCTGTAGGGCCTAAGAAAATGAATGAGCCGATTGGGCGTTTAGGATCTTTCAACCCTGCTCTCGCACGTCTGACGGCTTTTGCAACAGCTACAACTGCTTCATCCTGGCCGATGACGCGGGAATGAAGAATGTTTTCCATATTGAGAAGCTTATCAGTTTCAGTTTGGGCGATTTTAGATACAGGCACACCGGTCCAGCTGGATACAACCATCGCAATATCATCCACAGTAACCTCTGAGTTTTCCTGCCCTTGCTTCTCTTTCCATGATTTCTTCGTATCCTCTACTTGCTCGCGCAGGCGTTGTTCAGTATCACGCAAGGAAGCAGCTTTTTCAAACTCTTGGCTTTGCACTGCCGCATCCTTCTCTTTACGAACCTCATCAAGCTTCTGCTCAAGCTCTTTTAAGTTAGGAGGCGTTGTAAATGAGCGCAGTCTCACCTTTGAACCTGCTTCATCGATCAAGTCAATTGCTTTATCCGGAAGGAAGCGGTCAGAAATATATCTGTCAGAAAGCTTAACCGCAGCTTCAATGGCATCATCAGTGATAGAAACGCGGTGGTGGGCTTCGTATCTGTCACGCAGACCTTGTAAAATTTGAATACTTTCATCTACAGATGGCTGATCAACCTGAATCGGCTGAAAACGGCGTTCCAGTGCTGCATCTTTTTCAATATATTTACGGTACTCATCAAGAGTCGTTGCACCAATACATTGGAGTTCGCCACGAGCAAGTGAAGGTTTTAAAATATTAGATGCATCAATAGCACCTTCTGCTCCGCCTGCCCCGATTAATGTATGGAGCTCATCGATGAATAGAATGATATTTCCTGCCTGGCGAATTTCATCCATGACCTTCTTCAGGCGATCCTCAAATTCTCCGCGGTATTTTGTGCCGGCAACAACTGTTCCCATGTCTAATGTCATCACACGTTTATCACGCAAAATTTCGGGTACTTCATTATTGATAATTTGCTGTGCCAAACCTTCTGCGATAGCCGTTTTACCTACACCTGGTTCCCCAATGAGAACAGGGTTGTTTTTCGTTCTGCGGCTTAACACTTCAATGACACGCTGGATCTCCTTGCTTCTGCCGATTACAGGGTCAAGGCTGTCTTCCTTCGCAATAGCAGTTAAGTCTCTTGCCAAGCTGTCAAGCGTAGGCGTATTCGCATTGCTGTTTGTTCCTGCCGCTGATGATCCTGTTTCATTACTTCCTAGAAGCTGGAGCACCTGCTGTCTTGCTTTATTTAAGCTGACACCGAGATTATTCAGAACTCTCGCAGCAACACCTTCTCCTTCACGAATCAGACCAAGAAGAATATGTTCTGTTCCCACATAAGAATGACCGAGTTTTCTTGCCTCATCCATTGAAAGCTCAATGACTTTTTTAGCTCTAGGAGTATAATGAATCGTTTGAGACATTTCCTGCCCGCGCCCAATCAAACTTTCTACTTCTTTCTGAATTTTATCTGAACCGAGTCCAAGCGCTTGAAGAGCTTTAGCAGCAATGCCCTCTCCTTCTCTTACCAGTCCTAATAAAATATGCTCAGTGCCAATGTTATTATGACCTAACCGAAGTGCTTCTTCCTGTGCTAGCGCCAGTACTTTTTGAGCTCGTTCTGTAAATCTTCCAAACATCATATCGATTCATCCTCCTGTCTTTTCCCATTCATTTCTAAGTGAAGCCGTTCTCTGATGAGAGCCGCTCTTCGAATGTCCCTTTCGTTCGGACGCAAAGCGCCTCCCGAGTATTGCTGTAAAAACCCTGGCTGCGTCAAAATCATAAGTTCGTTAAGTATGTTGCTTGAAAGTCCTTTTATAATGCCTAGGTCTATGCCTAACCGAACATCTGAAAGGCACTTTGCAGTTTCTTTCGATTCTATCATCCGGCAATTAGACAAGACCCCATAAGACCGATATACCCGATCCTCAAGTTCAATTTTAGAAGTTTGATAAATCGCTTCTCGGGCAGATCGTTCTTGTTCAATCAACTGAGCAGCAACACTGTTAAGATCCTCTACAATATCCTGCTCTGACTTACCAAGCGTGATCTGATTTGAAATTTGAAAGATATTCCCTACTGCTTCGCTGCCTTCCCCATAAATTCCTCTAACAACTAAGCCTAATTGATTAATTGCCGGTATAATTCGATTTATTTGCCTAGTTAAAACCAGTGCCGGCAGATGCATCATGACCGAAGCCCTTAAACCTGTACCTACGTTTGTAGGACAGCTGGTTAAGTATCCTCTTTGCTCATTGAATGCATAATCAACTTTTTCTTCAATCCAGTCGTCGACCTGGTTTGCGGCTTTCATTGCTTCTAAAAGCTGAAATCCAGGGAAAAGACACTGAATTCTAATATGGTCCTCTTCATTTAACATGACACTTACTTCCTCATTTTCAGAAAGCAAACAGCCGCCAAAAGGAGACTCTGTCAGATTCGGACTGATTAGATGTTTTTCAACAAGTACACGCTTCTCTAAAGGCTGTGCATCATTCATTCTAATCAAAACAAATTTGCCGATTCCGGGAATTTCTTGCTCTGAAAACTGATCTTCAAATTGCTGTATGATGGATGAGGCTTCTTCATTGGAATACCGCGTAGGGAACCGAATATGCTCAAAGTTCCTTGCTAAACGTATGCGGCTGCTGAGTACAATGTCACTTTCAGGTCCTTTCTGCTTCATCCAACTGCTTAGTGCGTCCTGAATAAAATGCTTTAGCGACATTACTCCTGTTCCTCCTCACTATCTGTACTTTTGAGTGATTGTTCTAATGAACGAATTTGATCTCTTACATGAGCTGCATTTTCAAATTCTTCTTGATGGATTAAGGATTCTAATTCCTTTTTTAGCATATCAATCTGCCGTCTGACATGAAGATTGCCGCCTATTCGTTTCGGTATCTTACCTGCATGCACAGTGTTTCCGCTGTGCACTTTACGTAGGATTGGTGTAATGTTGCTATGAAATGTTTTGTAACATTCAGAACATCCAAAACGGCCAATTTTTCTGAATTGCTGAAAAGTCATTCCGCATTTCGGACAAGCAGATATTTGCTCCGAGTGACTGAACATTTGAGTTCCTGCATTTTGAAATGAAGAATCCATGTTCAGTAGACCCGAAAGTAAATTATGAATAGAGAAACCCTGATTTGCACTTATACCATATGAATCACTATTTTCTTTGGCACATTGTTCACAAATATGAACTTCTATTTTTTCTCCGTTAACAACCTTTGTAAAGTGAAAAGTGGCTGGTCTCTCGTGGCACTCTTGACAAATCAATCTTTTCACCCGCTTATTTTAATTTTAAAGAAGTCAGCATTGCCTTCATCATTCTCGCTCTTAATTCATCACGTTCAGGTAAGTCAATGTGTAAAACTGAGCGGTCCATTACGCTGACCATCATTTTTGCTTCTCTTTCTGAAATTACCTTGTCTTCTAATAGCCTTAAAATAATGTCATCAGAGGCTGCTTGAGACAAATGGGTATTAATTTGAGAAATAATATTATTGATCAGGACAACTTCATTGTTCATTTTAATTTTAATGATTCTGATGTAACCGCCGCCCCCGCGTTTGCTCTCAACAATATATCCTCTTTCGCTTGTAAATCTGGTGTTGATGACATAATTTATTTGGGAAGGAACGCATTGAAATTTATCTGCAATTTCACTTCGTTTAATCTCTAAAATTTCCTTGCCATTTTGATCTAACACTCGTTTTAAATATTGTTCAATGATGTCAGAAATATTATGTCCCACTCAACCCCCTCCTTTACTGACTTTGACTATATTTGACTATAATCTTACTATAAGCCGTTTCTCGAGAATTTTCAACTTTCTCGCTCTATCCTTTATTATTTCCATTTTCTCGGTCCACAAAACCTGATTGCTGATTTAAAATTCGGTATAAAGTTATTATATTATACAGTTAAGTGGAATTTTATGATACCAATAAACCAAAATACAAAAAACCCAGCTCAATGAGCTGGGTTTAAACTTGCTTGGCGGCGTCCTACTCTCACAGGGGGAAACCCCCGACTACCATCGGCGCTGAAGAGCTTAACTTCCGTGTTCGGTATGGGAACG
>Ga0153918_1000125_pt1 | contig 59941 bp, 60 predicted proteins | sample TSFL002MetaG_FD_104687 | JGI IMG/M metagenome (GOLD analysis project Ga0153918, IMG submission 104687) | Attine ant fungus gardens microbial communities from Florida, USA - TSFL002 MetaG | ecosystem: Host-associated > Fungi > Mycelium > Unclassified | place: USA: Florida, Paynes Creek Historic... | reverse complement strand
CTTTAACCTGGGCGATAAATTTGGCGACCATGGCTTGATTGCCGTTGTGATCCTCAAAGCGTTATCATCAGAAGAATTATTTGTTGACAGCTGGATTATGAGCTGCCGTGTACTGAAACGCGGCATGGAGCAGTTTACGCTGAATACCATTATAGAAGCAGCCCGCGCAAGCGGCTTTAAAAAGATAGTAGGCGAATACCTGCCCACTAAGAAGAACGCTCTGGTCAAAGATCATTACCTTAATCTCGGCTTTACCGCAATTAATGACCACTGGGAACTGGACGTAACCACTTACCAGCCAAAAGAAGTATACATTACCAAAAAAGATTAATATGGATAGCAACGAAGTACTGAAGACCGTGAACGAGGTTTTTATTGATGTTTTAGATAACGACGATATTGTATTGTCACGAGAAACCACTGCCGACGACGTAGAAGACTGGGACTCGTTAAACCATATTCAGCTGATTGTGGCCATTGAGAAAAAATTCAAGATCCGCTTTACTTCGCAGGAGATTCACTCTTGGAGCAACGTTGGCGCAATGGTTGATTCTATCATCGCCAAACTGGGTTAATAACCATGAAACTGCACCACATTGGCGTGGCCTGTGCCGATATTAACGAGGAGATTGCCAACATCCATCGCCTGCATAAAGTGACCGACCAAACCCCCGTAGTGTTTGACGAGCAGCAAAACGCAGAGCTGGTGATGCTGACGCTTGAAGATGGCACCAATATCGAGCTCATCTCTGGTAAACAGGTAGAAAACCTGGTAAAAAAGCGTATTTCCTACTATCACCTTTGTTTTGAGGTAGATGATATCAATGCCGAGATTGAGCGACTGACTGGTGAAGGCGCCATGTTGGTATCGCCGCCCAAACCGGCTATTTTATTTAACAACCGGGAGGTGGCTTTCCTGTACCTCTCCTATGGCTTGGTTGAGCTGGTGAGTAGTCACTAAGTTATTCTATACCGATTTTGAAAGGCGACCTAACAGTCGCCTTTTCATTTTCCAGACATCGACCCCGTAGGCAATCGATTGTTGATAACTCATAAAAAAGGCTAACTTAGTAGCATTATAAACCTAATCTTCCTAAAACCATTTATGCCGAAATTTTATCGCCGGGCACTCACCGTATGCTTGCCTTTTCTGCTGATTCATTTTATAGCCAGGGCGCAAATCCTTTCATTCGTAAAAAACCAGGATGGTGTTAATTTCAAATTAAAACAAGGCCTGATGCAAATTAACGTTTGCACTGACGACATTATCCGCGTGCGTTATACCATTTTGGATAATTTCCAGCAGGTGCAGTCGCTGGTGGTTAACAATACCTGGAAACAGCATCCAGCTTTCACATTGAGCAGCAACAGCAAATCTGTTCTCATCGGCACAAAAAAATTAAAGATCACGGTTGATAAAACCACCAATGCCATTGCATACGCCAACACCGCCGGACAAGAAATTTGCTCAGAATCTGCAACCGAAGGCAAAAGCATGCAAACTGCTACCATTGCTGGCATAGCTACCTATAATTGCCAAACACAATTTAACTCCCCTGCTAACGAAGGTTTGTTCGGCCTGGGCTGCCATCCGCTGGATTCTCTTTCCATCAACTACAAGGGCCGCAACCAGGATCTGGCTATTAAATACCTTACAGGCGCTATACCGGTACTGCTCTCAACCCGTGGTTATGGCTTGCTATGGGATAATTACTCTGCCTCTAATTTTTACGGTGCCGAGGATGGCAATACGCGTTTTAAATATGTATCAGAGAGCGGCAGCCTGGTAGATTATTATTTCTTTTACGGACCCGATTTTGATCGCATCATTAATCTTTATCGCACTGCTACCGGTGCAGCGCCCATGTTTCCTAAATGGGCTTTTGGGCTGTTCCAATCACAGGACCGGTATAAAACCCAGGCCGAGGTATTGAGCGTTAAAGACAATTACCGCAAAAACCACATCCCTGTTGACGCCATTGTGCAGGACTGGTATTATTGGGAGCCCCTGCCCATCGGCTCGCATGTAATGAAGCCAGAACGTTACCCTGATCCAAAAGCCATGGTATCGGCCTTGCATCAGTCCAACATCCACGCCATGATCTCTATCTGGCCAGTATTTGGCAAAGGCACCGCCAACTTTGATGCCTTGAAAAAGGACGGCTTTTTAACCGATATTACCTGGGACAACGTAATAACCCACACTTTCGATACTTATTACGACGCCCATAACCCCAAAGCGCGCGACCTGTACTGGCAGCAAACCCGCGACAGCCTGATTAAACGCTACGACTGGGATGCCTGGTGGGTTGACCAATGCGAACCCGACAACGGCGCCCTGCTGGATGCCCGTCGCCAGGCCAACTTCAGCGTTGGCAAGGGGATTGACTATTTTAACACTTACTCGCTGGAACATACCAAAGGCCTGTACAAAGGCTGGCGCGAGGATATGCCGGGCAAGCGTGCATTCTTTTTGGTACGACAGGCCTTCGCCGGTCAGCAGCGAAATGCCACCACGCTTTGGTCGTCTGATATCACGTGTACGTTTGAGGCGTTCAAATGCCAGGTGCCACAGGGCATTAATGCCTGTACTTCGGGGATGCCGTACTGGACGTCGGACATTGGCGGCTATCACTATAAATGGAACGCTCCAAACTGGGCCAAGCCCGAGAACCGCGAATTGTTTACCCGTTGGTTCCAGTTCGGCGCGTTCTGCCCTATCTTCCGTATTCACGGTAAAGGCGAGCGCGCGTTGTTTTCTGATAACTGGGATGCCAATACCAAAGCCATCCTGCTTAAATTTGATCAACTACGTTACCGTCTGTTGCCTTACATTTACTCGATAGCCGGCAGGGTAACTCAAGACAATTATACCACGATGCGCTCGCTGGCTTTTGATTTTAGGAACGACGAGCGGGTTTATGATATTAAAGACCAGTATCTATTCGGCCCGGCGCTGATGGTTTGTCCGGTAACAGATCAGCTTTATACCGGTGCGCATGCCGTTGCCGGTGCCAAAACCCGCAAGGTGTATCTGCCGGCAGGCACGCAGTGGTATAACTTTTGGACCGGTCAAACCCTAAAAGGCGGACAAACGCTCAATGCCGATGCGCCGATTGACATCCTCCCGTTATACGTTCGTGCAGGTTCCATCATCCCAATGGGCCCTATAGTAGAATACGCCACACAAAAAACCGATGAGCCTACAGAATTACGCATCTATCCCGGTGCAAACGGCCAGTTTAAGGTTTATGAAGATGAGAACGATAATTACAATTACGAGCAGGGCCGCTCTGCCACCTATACTTTCACCTGGAATGACCGTTTGAAAACACTCAGCATCGGTGCAACCAAAGGATGGTATAAGGGTATGCCGAAACAGCACCGGTTTAAAGTAGTGATCGTAAAGCCGGGGCATGGTATCGGTGAAGCAACGACGACACAGATTGATAGGTTGGTTACCTATTCAGGACAGGCGATGCAGGTGAAGTTTTAGGTAGAAAAGCCCGGCAATTCAAAACCAGAAAAGGATGTCATGTTGAGCTCCGTCGAAACAGGTGCGTGGGCTTCGCCGATTATGCATGCCGGATCAGGCCTTCGCGCGCCCTTCGACAAAGCTCAGGGTGACACCCTCTCTCTTTCACCCCGTTCAACGCAATACCTGCGATGTACTGATATCGCCCTTAATTTCATCGCCCAACACTACATCGCCATATTTACCGCGATAAAAACGGTAACGGTAATTCCAATAGCTGGTGGCAAAGGTGCCGGCATCGTTTTGTTCGGTCTTATAAAAGTCCATGGTTACCAGGTAACTGTTTTTCAGTTTATGGCGCAACCTGAAAGTGACCGGACCATCTTCCTCAAACCGCATCATACCAAAATGAGGGTTCCGGCCGCCACGCTCATCTACCAGCTTTGCCCAACGCGTTTCAAAGTAGTTAGCAACATCCTGCCGGGTAATGGGTGCGTCTGATCTTGGGGATGAATGAAAGCTGCAAGCTCCCATCAATACTGCCAACAACAAGCAGGCTATGAATCTGAATGCTTTATGCATAACTGGTTTGTAAATGGTTCAGTATAGTTAAAGTTAAGCGATATTTTGGCCAAAAACAACTATTAAATTAGTTTTAGACAACAGAATTGTCAGCCAATACTTATAACTTAATTTTTTTGCGCCGATTTCCTAAAACTTCTGTTATAATTGCCAAAATTTGGCGCATTGCAATCGGGCGCTTACAACTCGTCGCAGCGTTAAACAGTTACCATCTTGGTAACACGTGTAAATCATCATTATCGTCATGAGCAACAACAAAGGCTTCACCACCACCATACTTCATTCAGACCGCCTGCTGAAACCAGAGCACGGCGCACTACATCAACCCGTACACAACGCTGTTACCTGGGGTTTTGATGACGTGCAGGGTTTGGTGGATGTTTTTCAGAACAAATCAAAAGGTTATGCTTACTCGCGTCAGGGCAACCCAACGGTCACCGCGCTGGAGCATAAAATCACCCAGATGGAGCAAGGTTTTGCTACCATTGCCTTCTCTACCGGTATGGCGGCCATCACGGCTACTATTATGGCGCTTTTAAAAGCCGGCGACCATATGATTGCCAGCTCGTACCTGTTTGGTAACACCCGCAGTATCCTGCAAACCCTTACAGACATTGGCCTGAGCATTGATTTTGTTGATGCCACCGATGTAGAAAACGTAAAAGCTGCTTATACCGACCGCACCAAAATGGTGCTGGTAGAAACCGTTGCCAATCCGGCTACTCAAGTGGCAGATCTGGAAAAGATTGGCGATTTCTGCAAAGAGAAAAATGTGATCTATGTGGTTGATAACACCATGACATCGCCTTACCTGTTCCGCCCGGTAAGTGTGAATGCCAGTTTGGTCATCAACTCGCTAACCAAATACATCGGTGGCCACGCTAATGCCCTGGGTGGTAGCGTGACCGATACCGGCCTGTTTAACTGGGACGCTTACGAAAACATTGCCCCGGTGCTGAAAGGCATGATTAAACCGCAAATGTTGGGCATGGCACAGATCCGCAAGCGCGGCCTGCGCGATGGCGGCGGTACCCTGGCACCCGAAGCAGCACATACCCTATCTGTAGGTTCAGAAACTTTGGCGCTACGCATGGAGCGTGCTTGTACTAATGCTGCTGCTGTGGCAACACTGCTGGCTCATCACCCAAAAGTGAGTAAGGTGTACTACCCCGGCCTGGAGCAGCACCCGCAGCACGAACTGGCTGGTCGCCTCTTTAAACGTAATGGCGCATTGCTGAGCTTTGCCCTGACAGATGATGTAGACCTGTTCCAGTTCCTTAACAACTTGCAACTGGTGATTAAAAGCAGCAACCTGGGCGACACCCGCACACTGGCTATCCCGGTGGCGCATACCATCTTCTTTGAGCTGGGCGCCGAGCGTCGGGCGGAGATGGGTATTCCTGATTCGATGATTCGTCTTTCGGTAGGCATTGAGGATACCGAAGATTTGCTAAACGATTTCAAAACTGCGCTGGACGCTCAGTATTAATTAAATTGATCTCGATAAACGAAGGGCCGGTCTGTTATGACCGGCCTTTTTGTTTTATCAGTTGGTGAGCCATTATTCCATTGCCGCCCTCAATGGTATTTTATATTTTGCGGTGATTAAATCGCATTAATAAACTGAATAAACTTATCTCCCGATAAAATCCTTGCTTATGAAAATTGTAGTGCTCGATGGCTATACCCTTAATCCCGGCGATCTTTCGTGGGATGCCTTGAACAGCCTGGGTGATGTAACCATCCATGATCGTACCCCGGTGTCAGAAATCGCATCCCGTTGTATTGGTGCAGATATGGTGCTCACCAACAAAGTACCGATGAATGAGGAAACATTGAACCAATTACCCGATCTGAAATACATCGGTGTACTGGCCACGGGTTACAACATTATCAATACCGAAATATGTAAACAGAAAGGCATTGTGGTCAGCAATGTTCCGGGCTACAGTACGGCATCGGTAGCTCAATTAACTTTTGCCCTCCTGCTGGAACTCACGCACCATGTACAGCGCCATAGTGACGCGGTGATGGAAGGTAAATGGTCCAGCTCTAAAGATTTTTGCTTTTGGGATTACCCGCTGATAGAACTGGAAGGTAAAACGATGGGTATCATTGGCCTTGGATCAATTGGCGGTAAGGTGGCTGATGCTGCCACAGCCTTCGGCATGAAGGTGATTGCTGCGGGGCGCACACATACAGATCAATCTCACCGCCCCGGTTTCCGTTGGGTAGAGATGACCGACTTGTTCAAGGAGGCTGATGTGATCAGCATTCACTGCCCGCTTACGCCACAAACGCAGGATCTGATTAACAAAAAAACGCTGGCATTGATGAAGCCGTCGGCCTTTGTGCTCAACACCTCACGCGGCCCCATTATCAATGCCGCCGATTTGGCCCATGCATTGAACAACAACGTCATTGCCGGTTCAGGTATTGATGTGTTACCCGTTGAGCCGCCACCGGCAGATAACCCACTTCTTAAAGCTAAAAACTGCATTATTACTCCACATATCGCATGGGCAACAAAAGAGGCCCGTATGCGGTTAATGGATGTAACGGTTAATAATATTAAGGCTTTTGTGAGCGGTTCACCGGTTAATGTAGTGAATGGATAAACCTATTGTATACGAGAACATGACGTTGCTATTGAGCCCATGCGCTGTGTATTATTTAAATCTATTAACATATCGTCCCTATCGAGACTTAGCTGCCAAATGAAGTTAAATAACCATTTTTAGCTCCGGAGGAGCGATATGTAAAATTGTTTGCCTATTTAGTGAATCATCTTACACTAACCCAAAACCATAAGCAATGAACATCCTGATCGCTCCTAACGCATTTAAGCACAGTCTGACAGCCGGCGATGCCGCCCGTGCCATTGCACAAGGTTTTGAGCAAAGCCGGCTTGATTGTAGCTGTCAACTCTTTCCGGTAGCAGACGGAGGTGATGGAACCGGTACGCTCATCATCAAACAGTTGAAAGGGCAACCGGTAACCGTAGAAACAGCAGACGCACTGGGCAGGGAAATTGATGCCATTTTTGGATTGATTGATAACGAAACCACTGCTGTTATAGAGATGGCCGCTGCGTCAGGTCTCCGGATGCTCAAGGAGGATGAACGCGATCCACTGCGAGCAACATCATATGGTACCGGACTATTAATTAAAGCTGCGCTTGAACATGGAGTTAAGTGCATTATTCTTGGTATGGGTGGCTCTGCAACTGTGGATGGCGCCATGGGGATGCTCATCGCATTAGGGGTACAGTTCAAAGATAGCAACGGTCATTTGCTTGATACTCCGGCACAGCTTACCGCACTGCAAAGTATTGATGTTAGCAGATTAGATCATCGCCTGCAATATTGCCATATTACTGTGCTTTGTGATGTTGATAATATGCTATTGGGAGATGAAGGCGCGGCGGCAGTATTCGGCCCACAAAAAGGAGCGTGTGAAGAAGATGTTAAACTGTTGGATCAGGCCCTTACCCGCCTGGCCGAAGTTGCTTTAAATACTACCGGCAAACATATGGCCACTGTAAAATATGGGGGTACCGCAGGCGGCGCAGCGGCTGGACTATACGCCTTACTTAATGCCGAGCTGGTGAATGGCGGCGCTTATTTTCTTCAATTAACCGGATTTGAAACAGCTTTACAACAGGCCGACCTGGTGATTACCGGCGAAGGCACTATTGACCAGCAGACCTTACAGGGTAAAGCACCATTTGCAGTAGCCTCCGCCGCTAAAAGGCACCTGCTACCAGTAATAGGACTGGCAGGCGCAGTACCATTAGAACAAGACACGGAATTATACAGATACTTTGATGCCTTGCTAGCCATTGGTAACGAGCCCGCAGACCTGCCGATAGCTTTGCATCATACTTATGATAATTTGCGCCGAACGGCTTGTCAGCTCGGAAATCTGGTGGCGCTAAACGGTCTAAAATAAACCCGGGTGGAGCGAAATGCCGCGCACCCTTTGACAGGCTTAGGGTAACAGCCCTTTTTTTATTTACAATAAGAGCCACAAATATGTGGCTCTACGTTTATCTTAAATTTAATCTCCAATCTTCATCATTAGTACTCCATCGGCACAATCGGCTCTTTTTTGCTGGTTGACATGATCATCATCGTCTGGAAAGTTTTTACCACCGGAATTCGGCTGATTTTTTCCATTATCAGTTGCTCATAAGATTTAATGTCGCGCACATAAACTTTCAGCAGAAAATCGCACTGACCGGTTACGTGGTGGCATTCGGTTACTTCTTTAATACTCTTGATCTCATCTAAAAACACCTGGATGGTGTTTTTCTGATGGAAATCCAACGAGATCTGGATGAATGTTTTAATACCGAGACCCAGTTTTTCTTCGTCAACCAGGGCATGATAGCTTTTAATATACTCTGCATTTTCCAGTTTACGGACACGCTCCAGCGTTGGGGCGGGCGAAAGGCCAATTTCATTGGAGAGTTGCAGGTTGGTAATGCGCCCGTTCTCCTGTAATATTTTCAGAATTTGTAAATCAATCTTGTCAAGTTCAGCAGCCATCGTTCAGGTTATCTAGTAGTCCAGTAAAACAAAATTAAATTTTTTATATCATACCAAAGACAAAAAATAATTTTTTCCATATTTTGTTTTTAGGCAAGTCTAAATTTATTATTAGATTTGCTTAAATGAATACATTTACCGAGGAGAATTATCTTAAAACCATATATCATTGCTCGCTCAATAACGAGAGCGTTAGCACCAATCAACTGGCAGCCGCTATTAATACCAAAGCAGCGTCTGTTACAGACATGTTGAAGAAACTGTCTGAGAAACAACTCATCAACTACACCAAATACCAGGGCGTTACGCTGACCGACGCCGGCGAGAAGATCGCACTCGGCATTATTCGCAAGCATCGCCTGTGGGAATATTTCCTGGTAGAGAAACTACATTTTAAGTGGGATGAGGTACACGAAATGGCCGAAGAGCTGGAACATATTTCGTCTATAGAACTTATCAATCGCTTGGATCAGTTCATGGAATATCCCAAATACGATCCGCATGGCGACCCCATCCCCGATGCCAGCGGGCAGTTTAAACGCCAGGAGCTAAAACCGGTGTCGGCTTTAGTTGTCGGCCAAACCGCTGTTATTTCGGGCGTGGGCGATCATTCGTCTGCATTTCTGCAATACCTGGAGAAAACGTCGCTGGTGTTGGGTGCCCGTATAAAGGTAAAAGATATTGTGGCTTATGATCATTCTGTAGTTCTGCTAATTGGAAACCAAACCACCGGTATTAGCAGAGAGGTGGCTAAAAACCTGCTTGTGACTTTATGAACAAAACAATAAACAGAGAATCATTAGGCAGCGCACATGGCTCTGTCGATACCAATAAAACCGGTTGGCGCAAGGTTTTTGCGTTTATTGGTCCGGCATATCTAGTAAGCGTAGGCTATATGGATCCCGGCAACTGGGCAACAGATCTGGCTGCGGGCAGTCAGTTTGGCTACCGGTTAATCTGGGTACTGCTGCTTTCTAATTTGATTGCGCTACTGCTGCAATCGCTCAGCGTGCGCCTGGGCATTGTACGCGGGCTGGATATTGCGCAGGCCTCCAAAAACAGCTATCCGCCGTTTGTAAATATTTGTCTTTACGTGCTGGCGCAAATCTCCATTATTGCCTGCGACTTGGCCGAAGTTATAGGTATGGCCATCGGTCTGCAATTATTGTTTAACCTGCCGCTCATCTGGGGAGTATCTATTACCATGTTGGATACCTTATTGCTGCTGTTCCTGCTTAACAAAGGCATGCGCAAGCTGGAAAGCTTTATTGTATCGCTGATATTTATTGTGGGGCTGTCGTTCCTCATCCAACTGTTTATTGTGCAGCCCCAGGCAGTGGAGATTGCCAAGGGTTTTATTCCGCATAGCCTAAGCCACCCTGAACTGTATATCGCCATCGGTATTATTGGTGCCACGGTGATGCCGCATAATTTGTACCTACACTCATCGCTGGTACAAACCCGCAAGATAGAACGTACCGATACTGGTATACGTAACGCCATTAAGTTTAATTTGTGGGATACTACCATTGCTCTTAACCTGGCCTTTTTTGTTAATGCTGCAATATTGATACTGGCTGCCAGTGCCTTTTTCCGCAACGGTTATCATGGCGTGGCCGAAATACAGGATGCACACAAACTGCTGCATAGCCTTTTTGGCAATGTAGCGCCTAAGCTGTTCGCGCTGGCGCTCATTGCATCCGGACAAAGCTCTACTATTACCGGTACGCTAGCGGGGCAGATCATTATGGAAGGTCACCTTAATCTACGGATCGCTCCGTGGCTGCGCCGTTTGATTACCCGCCTGCTGGCTATTGTGCCGGCGTTTTTCACCATTCTGCACGCCGGTGATGAAGGCTTGGGTAAGCTGCTCATTCTGAGTCAGGTAGTGTTGAGTTTACAGTTGGGCTTTGCGGTGATTCCGTTAATCCATTTTACGTCAGACAAAAAACGAATGGGCGCTTTCGCTATTCGTAGGTGGACTGCAGTACTGGCCTGGCTCTTTGCTATCCTTATCATCGGGCTCAATGGTCGTTTGGTAGTAGAGCAGCTGAACGATTGGGCGTCATCCAGTCCGGCGTCACAACAGTTGGTGCATTACGTGTTTACGCCGCTTGCCGTGGCCATTGGGCTATTGCTGATCTATGTTTTTGTGAGACCGCTAATTTTTAAATACAACGATAAACCGGCTTGGGTGCCACACGGACTGGCAACATCGCTCAGCAAAATGGAAGCAATTAATTATAACCATATTGGCGTTACCATTGATTTTTCTAAAAACGATCATGAATCTATCCGCCATGCTGTAATGCAGGGCGGAAAGAAAGCTCGCTATACGCTCATTCACGTGGTAGAAACCGCCGGTGCTCAATACCACGGCATAGATACAATGGATCATGAAACGCAGAGCGATGTAGACAACCTGGGAAAATATGTGGAAGAGATCCGCACGCTGGGGTACCATGCCGCCCCACAAATAGGCTTTGGGTTCCCTGCAGATGCCATTACCCAGATTGTGCAACAAGAGCAGATTGATTTTCTGGTGATGGGCTCGCACGGACACAAAGTGCTGAAAGATATTATTTATGGATCGACAGTGGATAAGGTGCGGCACAACGTGCATATCCCGGTATTGATTGTGACACCGAAGAAATAGAACGTCTATTCAAACCCATCAATCCCCTAAACCCGTTAACCGATTTATTTGCATATTTGCAAAATGGCAAACGCGAGCAAGGACATCTACATCAAGAACAAGAAAGCCTACTTTGAGTATTTTATATCAGACAAGTACACAGCTGGCGTAAAGTTGTTGGGTACCGAGATAAAATCTATACGAGAGGGTAAGGCTAACCTGAACGATGCCTTCTGCACGTTTATAGACGGGCAGTTGTATGTACGCAATTTGCATATTTCAGAATACTCGTACGGCTCGTTCTATAACCACGAGGCCAAACGCGACCGTGTGCTGCTGCTCCACAAAAAAGAGCTAAAAAAATTGCAGAATCGTACTGAAGAAAAAGGTTTTACCATCGTCCCCCTTGCCCTCTTCATCAGCGACCGTGGCTTTGCCAAGCTGGAAATTGGCCTGGCACAGGGCAAGAAACTGCATGACAAACGCGAAACCATGAAAGAGCGCGAAAGCAAAATTGAACTGGACCGCGTAATGAAGCGGTAATGAATATTGAAGATAAAAAGATAGCATAAACGTAGAACCACATATTTGTGGCTCTTTCTATTTGTAGCTCTTTTTTCCGGCACTTTCTATAAATGTTCATTGTATCTTCTTCGCTACAAAACAACTACAACCGCTATCCTTCTCTCTTTTACTTGTAATGCTGACAGTTTTTAAATAACTTGGTATAAACCAAATTGTAAATCTGTAATCTTCTTTTTTATGCTGAGGACCATAAAAGCAGCATTTGTTGTGTCATTACTTTCACCGGGTATGGCATTAGCGCAGCCAGCCAAGCCAGCCGTTATTAATGTTGATCTGGCTAAAGAGAAAGCCCCTATGAAACCTGTATGGGCCTGGTTTGGGTATGACGAGCCAAACTACACCTACATGAAAGACGGGAAGAAACTGCTTTCAGAAATTGCAGCGCTTAGTCCGGTACCGGTTTATGTGCGCACGCACAGCCTGCTGGTAACAGGTGATGGCAAGGCGGCATTGAAATGGGGATCAACCAATGCCTATACCGAGGATGCCAACGGTAAACCTATTTATAACTGGGCCATTGTCGACAGTATTTTTGATACTTATGTAAAACGCGGTATGAAGCCTTTTGCGCAAATAGGTTTTATGCCCGAAGCGCTCTCTACCCATCCAGAGCCCTACCGCCATCACTGGAAACCGGGCGACCCGTATAAAGATATTCTCACCGGCTGGTCATATCCTCCAAACAACTATAAAAAGTGGGATGATTTGATCTACAACTGGGTTAAACACTGTGTAGAACGTTACGGAAAAAAAGAAGTAGAAAGCTGGTACTGGGAGGTATGGAACGAACCAAATGGCTACTTGCACGGCACCCAGCAAGATTATTTCAAGATCTATGACTACGCCACAGACGGCCTGAAACGCGCCCTTCCAACTGCCAAAGTTGGCGGACTGGATATCGCCGGCACCGCTGGCAAAGGCGCGCAGGATTGGACCAACAATTTCATCAAACATTGCACCCAGGATACCAACTACGCCACCGGCAAAATTGGTTCACCGTTGGATCTGTTAAGTTTCCATGCCAAGGGTTCGCCTAAGCTGGTGGGCCAGATGGTGCAGATGAATGCCGCGCCACAACTGCGTGATATTGCTACCGGTTTCCGTGTTGCATCGTCATACCCGCAAACAAAAAATATCCCGCTCATCATCGGCGAGTCTGATCCTGAGGGCTGCGCGGCTTGCGGCATGGCTACCAATCCGTCAAACGCGTATCGCAATGGTACGATGTATTCCAGCTATACCGCGGCTACATTTGCCCGCAAATATGAACTGGCTGATGAATACGGCATCAACTTCAAGGGCGCGGTGTCATGGGCATTTGAGTTTGAGAACCAGCCCTGGTTCTATGGCTTCCGCGATCTGGCGACTAATGGCGTAGACAAACCAGTGCTCAACGTGTTCCGCATGTTTGGCAAAATGAGTGGCAACCGCGTGGAAGCTACAAGCAACCGCATGTACACACTTAAAGCCATGATGGATTCCAGCGTGCGCGGACCGTTAACGGATATTGGTGTACTGGCCTCAAAAGGCAAAAACACCGCCGCCGTAATGGTATGGAACTACCACGATAACGATCAGCAAGGTGCCGCAGAGCCAATAGCTATCACTATTGATCATTTACCTGCGGCTACCGTAACGCTAACCCATTACCGTATTGATAACACGCACAGCAACGCTTATGAGGTATGGAAAAAGATGGGCTCGCCGCAAAACCCCACAACCGCACAAATAGCTGAGTTAGAAAAAGCCGGCCAATTGCAAACCATGGGCGCACCACAAAAGCTAACTGTAAAGAACAATACGCTGGCGCTTAATATTGGTTTGCCGCGACAAGGCGTGTCGTTGTTAAAATTGGATTATTAAGTGTCCGGGGTGAACGCATTTTTGGATTTACAAAATTTGTAAATAGCTCTTAAAGTTACTTTGAACCTTAAACTTGTTATAATGGGAGGGCCGGCAGTGATGCCGGCCCTTTTTTGCTTCTTACTCCTGTTGTCATTTAGAACGAACACGCGGGGGATGGTGGTGGCGTGAGGAGAAATCTTAGCCCCATACTTTGCAACACGTTTAGCAATCGTCTAAGATTTCTCGTCGCGCCCCGGCTCTTCCCCGTCCTTCGCTCGAAATGAACAGGCATTTTAATTCGTATAAACAGGATCAACTTGCTCGCTTACCCACCATCAACTTATCCAGTGCATCCTGGAACGATCCGGCTTTAATCACCTCCCCCGCGTTTACAAAGAAAATCTCGTCGGCATTTTCAATAGTATTTAAACGGTGGGCGATGATGATGCGGGTAGTGGTTTCAGGCAGATTATTCAGGATATCTTCCAGCAATTGCTCAGTGACCGTATCAATGTTGGCAGTAGCTTCGTCCAGTATCAATACCTCGGGATTGCGCAGTACGGCACGCATAAAGGCAATCAGTTGCTTTTGACCCAAACTGATACCATCACCGCCTGAAGATACTTTGGTTTCCAATCCTTCTTCAAAAACGTTGAGCAGTTTTTGAAGGCCGGCCTGCTTAATGGCAGCTTCCAGTTGCTCATTGCTGTAGTTATGATACTGCTCGTTACCGTACAGAATGTTTTCTTTTACCGTGCCGGTAAACAGAAAAGGCTCCTGCAAAATAAAGCCGATCTTTTGGCTACGCTCCTGATCATTATAAGTACGTATATCTTTACCAGCTAACAACACGGTACCCAGGGTAGGATCATACAAACGCGAGATTAACGACGCTGTGGTGCTTTTACCGCCACCTGTCGGCCCTACAAAGGCATAAGTTTTACCGCGTTGCAGCGCAAAGGATACATTGTGCAGAATCTCTTTCTCGGGCACGTAGCCAAAGTGCACGTTCTTAAACTCCACCAAAGCATCAGAGCTTTCTGCGGATTGATCTACCGACAGCAAATTACTTTCCATACCCAAGATCTGGGCAATCCTATCCCAACCAGCCATCGCCAGTTGGAAGTTGGCCCATAGTGCCGCCAGCTGACGAAGCGGGTTATAAAAACTGACACAATAGGTCAAATACGTCACCAAAAAACCGATAGTGAAGGTATGCTGCGACATCAGGTAAATGCCATAGGTAAGCACAATCAACTGCGCCAAACTGGCCAGCAGTGTATATACCGGCATTAAAAAGTTATTGGCCAAACCCGCACCAATGGCGGTACGATAGTTTTGCTGATTGGCTTCATCAAACCGCTGACGGAAATAATCGCGGCGGTTAAAAGCAATGATCACCCTGAAATTATTGAGACTCTCCTGGATCTCGGCACTCATGCCACCGGTGCTTTTCAGGTTGGTGGCATTTCTCCGTTTTACCCAGGGCGAGATCAGCTTAGTAAAAATAAAGATCACCACACCTGGCACCAGCGCTGCCAATCCCAGCTTGATGTTGATGACCAATAACGCTATCCCTGCCCCAATCATCATGGCAATGTTGCTGATAAACTGCATAAGCGATTGCGAGAAGAAACTGTTAATCTTATCGGTATCGTTATTGACGCGTGAGATCAGATCGCCAGCCTTGTTAGCATTAAAAAAGGCTACCGGCAGCAATTGCAGTTTGTTAAATATGGTGTTGCGCAGCGTAAACAACATGCGCTGGCTCACGCTGCCCATCAGCTTGGTTTGGAAATAACTGGTAAACAAGCCCAGTATAAACATGCCCAGCAAAATAGACGAGAACAGCAGCAACTGATGAAACTGCTTATGCTCTACATAATGGTTAATGGCATAACCAATTAGATACGGCCCCAGCAAGTTGATGGAGGCGTTGAGCAGCACCGTGCCAGATGCCACCAGCAAATTACCACGCTCGTGCTCAATCAGCTTCAGTAAACTGCGCAGTGCGGCAAAGGTGTTGTTTTTTTGTGCCTGCTGCGACTGTTGATTAAGATTGTAATTCATAGTTACTGGTGCTTTGCTGTGAGTTATACAATTGAACATACTCCGGACTGGTACCCATCAATTCCGAATGCTTGCCGTGACCGATTACTTCACCTTCCATCAACAGAATGATCTGATCGTAATCCTCCACCGCAGCAATTTTTTGGGTGATGGAGATAAGTGTAATACCCGGGTAATTCTGGCGGATGTTTTGCAAGATCTTCTTCTCGGTACCGGCATCAACGCGGGCGGTGAAATCATCCAGCAGCAATATGCGCGGGTTAACGGCTAGTGCGCGTGCCAGCATAATGCGCTGCTTTTGTCCACCCGAAAGGCTCGATCCGCGTTCTGAAACGATGGTATTCAACTTGTCCGGCAGATTCTCTATAAAATCATGCAGCTCTGCCGTTTGGATGGCTTTAGATAATGACTCATCGGTAACGGTATCGCTAAAGGCAATATTCTCGCGGATGCTCATGTTAAAAATGATGCTGTCCTGAAACACAAAGCCGACCTGGTTATAGAAATTCTCGCGGTGATACTCGTCAATGTGATGACCGTCATAAGTCAGCTCACCTTCCGTCTGTTTAACTAATCCTGTAAGCAGATACAGCAATTGTGTTTTACCCGCCGCCGTCGGGCCAATTATTGCTGTGCGTTGGCCAGGTTTTATACTGATGGACACATCTTTTAAAACAGGTTTCTGTCCGTATTTGATGGTGATATTTTTCAAATCGATCTTGCCGTGCAATTCCGCGGTAATGGTACCCGGATCTGTCAGCTCCGGTGTTTCCAGAATGGCCGTAATACGCCCGAACGATGCCGAAGCCTGCGCAATCACATTACTCATAAACCCAATGATGAGGATGGGGAAGATGAGCATGGTCAGGTAACTGGTAAAAGCCGCAAAATTACCCATGGACATGCTGCCGGTAATTACAAAATGGCCACCCAGCACCAAAATGGTAAGCGTAGCCAGGTTGGCAGAAAAGGAGATGACAGGGATCAATCCTGCAAACAACTTCAAAATCTGCAAACCAAAGCCTTTAGCCTTGGTATTGGCATCTAAAAATTTATTATACTCTAACGTTTGTGAGTTTACCACACGGATGAGCGCCGCGCCCATAATGCTCTCGTTAATTACGCGGTTCAGCCAGTCAATCACGGCACGGCTTTCTACAAACAGGGCCCGCACCTTACGCAGCACCAAAAAGAAGGTGATACCGATGATAGGGATAATGGCAATAACACACAACGCCAGCGCCCAGTTAATAGTGAGCAGCAACACGCTTACACCCACAATAATAAAAATAGATGACACGATTGACACGATGGCCTGCGACACAAACATCTTGATAGAATCAACATCGGCAGTCAAATTAGTAAGCAGCTTTGCCGGATTAGCCCGCTCAATAAAAGCATGGCTTTGCTGCGATATTTTGCCGGCCAGCCGGGTACGCAAATCACGCGCCACCTTCTCTGAGGCATAGGTCTGAATAATGCTCTGCAGATGGGTGAACAGAAAAATGGCAATCACGGCCACGCTAAACTCCACCACCACGGGCTTGATATCGTAATGCCCTGCACCAAAGGCGTCTATGCTTTTGGCAATAATTTTTGGTAACAGCAGGTTAATACCGTTGCCCAGCAGCGTAAAAAGCAGCAGCAACAACACTAATCCTCGGTAAGGTTTAAGTAATGATAAAATACCTGGTTTCTTTTCCATAGTGGGTATTGATGTCTCGGGCGCAAAGGTAACAATAAGTGGGTTAGGTGCTTATTAGTTAATAAGCCTCGCCCAGTAATGTTTTAGACGATTGATGAGAAAGGATATTTTAAGCTCTCGACAATTCTTTATCATTTGTCATAGCTCCACTATTCATGTCCATGTGACATATCGCAGGTACAAGATTCCTCCTCACGCCATCGCACCATCCCATCGCGTGTTCGTTCGGAATGACAATTGGGTGTACCTATGTCAGAAAAAAAGCCCCCCTCCTTTGGAGAAGGGGGGGGTGAGGCATAAAAAGTTTCTTACTGATGCTCCGGCTTACCGTTTGGGTCCATCCAAACATAGTTCCACAGGTGCCCGTCCAGGTCTTCAAAACCCTGGCTGTACATAAAACCGTAGTCGGTAGGCTCTTCAGGGATGCGGGCGCCGGCAACTTTGGCCTTGGCTATAACTTCATCAACACCTTCTCGGCTTTCAACAGAAAGGCAGTTGATGCACTCGTTTGCTTTGGTGGCATCGGCAACTTCTTTATCAATAAATGATTTAAAGAAAGGCTCTGTAAGCAACATGTAAAAAATGGTATCGCTAACTACCATGCAGGCACCCCGCTCATTAGAAAACTGCGGATTGAAGGTATAACCCAGTGCAGCGAAGAACGCTTTTGATCTATCCAGATCTTTAACCGGAATGTTCATAAAAATCATTGTGGCCATTGTCTTAGTTTTTTTAAGTGATGTGATGACACAAAGGTATAGCCGCCGTGTTAAGTCTGTGATACCCTAAAGCGACAACCCAAGGGGGAGATTATGACAAATTTGCTTTTATCAGTAGAGCCACATATTTGTGGTTCACACATGCAAAACCACAGGGACACGTACAATGAGCCATAAATAGTGGCTCTACGGATGCTTAAAACATCTTATCTACATTTCCAGTTATTAAACTGATTAATTAAATTTAGACTATGCTTTTCACCCTGAACAAAACCGACTCCGTTGCCAACCGTTTCCTGGCTGAATTGCGCGATGTGACTATTCAGCATGACCGCATGCGCTTCCGCCGTAACCAGGAACGCCTGGGCGAGATTATGGCCTACGAAATAAGCAAAAAGCTCCGCTATGAACAATTAGAGGTGCAAACTCCACTAGGCACTGCCCCGGTAAACGTACCGGTAGATGAACCGGTGATTGGCACCATCCTGCGCGCGGGCCTCCCCTTTCAGCAGGGTTTTTTAAACTTTTTTGATCGCTCGCCTGCGGCCTTCATCACGGCCTACCGAAAGGTAAAAAAAAGCGGCGATTTCATTATCAAGATAGATCATATCGCTACACCATCACTGGATGACCGCACGCTCATCCTCTGCGATACCATGCTGGCCACCGGACAAAGTATAGTAGCAGTTTGTAAAGAGCTAATTGCCCAATACAACATCAAAACCCTGCACATTGCCGCTGTAATTGCCAGTTCAGAAGGCATTGAACACGTGAAAGCCCATCTGCCAAAAGCCAACATCTGGGTGTGCGCCATAGATGAAGAGATGACCACCCGCGCCTATATTGTACCCGGATTGGGCGATGCCGGTGATTTGGCTTATGGCGAGAAACTGCATTGATTGAGAATCTGCTTAACACTGTATGAACAAACGCAATAAAATAGATCTGAATTTATTAATTGCCGATTTTGATGACATCGCGCCTGATGAAATTACTGAGTTACTTCAAATACAGCCAGTACATAAGTATATAAAAGGACAGCGCAAAAACCCACACAATCCACAATCACCGCTTTGGAACGGTAACGGTTGGCGAATGGCGTCCGGACTGGATAGCTACGCAACATTTGAAGACCAGATGAATGCTATACTCGATATAATTGAAGCAAAGTATGACAGGTTTGAGAAGCTTTGCTCACAATATTATTGCGAATTTTCATGCGCCATTTTTACCTATTCCAACAATGAAGAAAGTACGCCATGGATACACTTGGGCAAACGTTATCATAGAATTGCATCGGCGCTAAATATTGAGTTTGATATTGATCTGTATGCTTGGTAGAACGCTTTAGTTTACCCAACTTTGCTGCATGCGTCTATCTCAGTCTGAAATCAAATACAAGCACATCTTCTTCGATCTCGATCATACCATCTGGGATTTTGATCGCAATGCCGAAGAAACCCTGCAGGAGCTTTACATCGCCCACAATTTGGAAAAACTGGGTCTACAATCTGCAGATGTATTTATTAAAACGTATACCCATAACAATCATCAGCTTTGGGCAGATTATCACCTGGGGCGCATTACCAAGCAGGCATTAAGAGAAACGCGTTTCCGTAAAACATTCCTGGATCTGGGTGTCGAGCCCGAGCTTATTCCGTTGGTATTTGAAGATGAATATGTGCGCATTTGTCCTACCAAAACTAACCTCTTTCCGCATGCTCACGAAGTGTTGCAATACCTCAGTAAGCGTTATCAATTACACATTATATCTAATGGATTTAAAGAAGCTACGGGTATAAAAGTGGCTAATACCGGGCTAACATCTTATTTTCAAAACGTTATCATTTCAGAACTGGTGGGCATTAACAAACCCGACAAAGCCATTTTTGAACACGCGCTCAATCTGGCGGGCGCTACCATCAGCGAGAGTATAATGGTTGGTGATAGCCTGGAAGCCGATGTATACGGGGCTATGAGCTACGGCATGGATGCCATTTATTTTAACCCGGCCGGATTGGAAAAGCCCGCCGATGTACCGGTACAGATTACCAGTCTGCGCGATTTGATGGAGATGTTATAGCTAACAATCTCCCAAATCCATAAACAAGTTTGGCATTACACCCAAGTTTAGCGTGATCAGTTCAGCATCATTCTTTTAATAAACCAATTTCCCTACTTTTGGTTACTCAATAAACCGAACTTAGGATGTCTTTTACTGATTTTAACAATCCGCAGGTGGCTGCTTTGCCTGCGCATTTAAAGCAATTTATAGTAGATCAGCATTATGAGCACTACACCCCGGTAGATCATGCAGTGTGGCGCTATGTAATGCGGCAGAATTACAGCTACCTTAAGGATGTAGCCTATTACCCATACATCCCGGGTCTGCAAAAGGCAGGTCTGACTATTGAGAAAATCCCCAGCCTGCAGGAGATGAACGATGCCCTGGGCAAAATTGGCTGGGGTGCAGTTACGGTAGATGGCTTTATCCCTCCGCAGGCTTTTATGGAGTACCAGGCTTATCGGGTATTGGTTATTGCTGCCGATATCCGTCAGCTGAAACATATCGAATACACGCCCGCACCCGATATCATCCATGAATCAGCCGGGCACGCACCTATTATTGCCGATAAAGACTACCATGAGTACCTGAGCTATTTTGGATCGATAGGCGCCAAGGCCATGTTCTCTGCGCAGGATTTTGAACTGTATGAGGCCATCCGCGCGCTATCTATCCTCAAAGAAATGCCAGACGCTGATGAGAACGACATAAAAAAGGCCGAAGACCGCGTAGAATACTGCCAGGCCAACCTGGGCGAGCCCTCAGAAATGGCGCTACTGAGTCGCCTGCATTGGTGGACGGTAGAGTACGGCCTCATTGGCACGCTGGATAATGCGAAGATCTATGGCGCTGGCTTGCTATCGTCCATCGGTGAAAGTTCCAGCTGTATGAACGCTGACGTAGAAAAGATCATTTACACCATTGATGCGGTAAACTACCCGTATGATATTACCAAGCCGCAACCGCATTTGTTCGTCACCCCTACTTTCCAAAACCTGATAAATGTGCTGGAAGAATTCGCCAATGGCATGGCTTTCCGTCGCGCTGGTACTTATGGACTGCAAAGGGCTATTGACTGTAAGAATACCTGCACCATAGTTTACAGCTCTGGCTTACAGATAAGTGGTACCGTAACAGAATTTAAACACGATGCAGCCGGCGAAGCCACCTTTATCAAATTAACCGGCCCGGCAGCCCTGGCTAGTCATAATAAACAACTGAAAGGCCATGGCAAAAGTTATCATAAAGATGGCTTCAGCTCGCCGGTAGGCAAATTGAAAGAATACGACACCCCACTGGAAGATTTTGCCGAAAGCCAGCTCATTACTGCCGGATTGATGCCTGACAAGACCGCCTATCTTAACTTTGAGAGCGGCATTACCCTGCAGGCCAAGTTTAAAAGCCTGGTAAAAAACGATAATAAAATTCAACTCATTACTTTTACCGATTGTACAGTGAAGGATAAAGACGGCAACTTATTGTTTGACCCCTCATGGGGTGATTACGATATGGCCGTTGGTGAAAAGGTTGCCTCTGTATTTTGCGGCGCCGCCGACAAAGAGGCCTTTGAAGACATCAGCCCAAGATCAACCACCGCCACCTATCATGCCGAATATGATGGTCGTACACGCGAACTGCATCGCCTTTATCAACAGGTACGTAATTGCCGACACAATGGTACGGCCTATTACTTTTTAGGAAATGTTTGGGAAGTGCTGCAACGTAGCCATCATGACGACTGGCTGTGCGCGATGGAGATCCTCGAGATACTGGACCACGAAGATATCGAGCCAGAGCTGGCCGCAGAGATCGCCACGTTTCTGAAAAACAAAGCAAAGAAAGAACCCGAATACAAGAAGTTGATTGAAGATGGATTTTACCTTATCAAACATCCGGTAGAGCAGAAATTGGTGGTGTGAGAGGAGTTTATTAATTTCGAAGATCAAATTCAGCAAGACCATCACGTCATTGCGTTTTAGCAAGTAAATCACTCCATGAACATCATCATTACAGGCGCCAGTAGCGGCGTAGGCTTTGAGGCCGTTATAGAATTGTGTGCTTCATCTCAACATAAAATCATTGCCCTGGCACGCTCGCAGGATAAATTGACCCGCCTGCTGGAAATTGTACTCGGCTTAAATCCTGACGCTGTTGTATACCCCCTCGTTTTTGACATTGTGCACGATGATTACACCGGATTGCAGGATTTTATCAATGCCCGCTTTGACGGCCGTGTAGATGTGTTAATTAACAACGCAGGCGCGCTCATCAACAAACCATTTATGCAGTTGCAGGAAATGGATTTTGTAGAAATGCTGCAAAGCAACTACCTGGGCCACGTGCGCATGATACAGGCGGTGCTGCCGCTGATGCCTGCCGGCAGTCACGTTGTCAATATAGGCAGTATGGGCGGCTTTCAGGGTAGTTCCAAGTTTAACGGACTGGCAGCTTACTCGGCCAGCAAAGCTGCCTTACATACGCTTACAGAGTGTCTGGCGCAAGAGCTGGCGCCGCAGCAGATTAAGGTAAATTGCCTGGCCCTGGGCTCGGCACAAACAGAAATGCTGGAACAGGCCTTCCCGGGCTATGAATCGCCGGTAATGGCGTTTGAGATGGGCAAGTACATTGCCGATTTTGCCATCGGCGGCCACAAATTTTTTAATGGGAAAGTATTGCCGGTGGCGGTGACGACGCCGTGATTGTAAAGATTAATAAGTGAAGATTAAAGATTAGGAGAATAATAGAGTTCACAATGACGAGAAATTTTCTATCAGCTGTCATGCTGAGGAACGAAGCATCTCTAAGGACAGTCCGACTTACATACCCACAGAGATTTTTCACTACGTTCAAGAGAATAGTTCTTCGCTTTAGCTCAGAATGACAAAAAATAGAGATTGCTTCGTGCCTCTCAATGACGAATCGGAATATTACTCTCCTATCCCCTTCACATTACACCATTTTTGTGTCACAAACCCTGTGAAACACAATTTCTTAACATAGGGTTAAAAAATTACTAATGTGCATTAAGTAAAATTGTGTGGTTTCACCTATAAAAGTGTAAGCAATGAGCTCAATATTAGAAATAAACGAAAACGAATACCTGATCAAATTAAACCGCAAGCGTTTTAATTTATCATTTGTACGCAGTCTGCTTAAAATGGTGGAGGTATCCAACCATGTGGATGAGTATGAAGTTGTCGAGCGTTCTGTAGCAACTAATGCACAGGGCCAAAGCCGCAATGCAGAGCCTGATTACTTTGGCTCATTGGAAGAAAAATAATCTTTTCTTCCATTTTCTATTTTTTCCCTACCTGAGATTTTGATTTAGAATTGGCGACCGCCCCCACCTGGGCGAAAACCGCCGCGCACTACCTGTTGTTTGTCCATTTGGGCCATCTGATTTTTCATCATCTTGATCTGATCGGCCAACAGTTTGTTCTTATCATCCTTCGCCGCTTCTTGTAAGTACATCTGGGCTTCGCGTTTGTTGCGTTTACCCATGGCAATACCTGCCAGGCTTAATTTGGCTAAAGCTGTATTGTGCGACATTTTCATGCCCAGTGAAAGGGCCTTCTTGAAATATTTTTCTGATTTTAACGGTTGCTTACGCGATTCTATCAAACCAATCAAGAGGTTATAATAACCATGCTGATTTTTGTTCAGTTCTTTTTCGTAATCTTTTATTTTGAGTAGCCACGCTTCAGACTTCTCTGAGTTCTCTTTACGCAAATAGTACTGAGAGATGATCATTTTCTCGTTAAAGAAGAAAGTAAGCAGTACGATACCGCCTATAAACAAGGCCAATATTGCCCAACCCCAAATGCCAAAGAATGGCATAGCCACAGCAGCTCCAAAAAACACACAAGCAACAATTAACCGGATAATGTTTGACATAATTTGTTATTCCTTTTTTACAGCCTGCAAATATCCGTTAATTTGCGCCTAAATCAAATAGTTAGGTAATAAATATGTCTATAGCATTAGAACCATCGTGGCTGGCCGTTTTAAAGGATGAATTTGAAAAACCTTACATGGTTAACCTGCGCAAATTTCTGCAAACAGAGAAAGAGGCCGGAGCGATAATTTACCCACGCAACAGCGATATTTTCAATGCTTTTAACACCACCCCGTTTGATGAAGTAAAAGTGGTAATACTTGGGCAAGACCCATATCATGGCCCAAACCAGGCACACGGTCTATCATTTTCGGTACAGAAAAGCATTGCCATCCCCAAATCGCTCATCAATATTTATAAAGAACTGGCTACTGATATTCCCGGCTTTGTAAAACCTCCGCACGGTAATTTGGAAGGCTGGGCCAAACAAGGGGTATTGCTTCTAAATGCCACCTTAACTGTTCGCGCGGGTGAGGCGGCCTCACACCAGCGCAAAGGCTGGGAACAGTTTACCGACGAGGTGATCCGCACGCTATCTGAAAAACGCACCGGATTAGTATTCATTTTGTGGGGCAACTACGCCCAATCAAAAATTCCGCTCATTGATCAGAGCAAGCACCACATCATCAAATCGGTGCACCCGTCACCGCTATCGGTAGAGCGCGGTTTCTGGGGATCGAAGCCATTCTCTAAAGCCAACGCCTATTTGGAACAGGAAGGCGAAAAGCCGATTGACTGGCAGGTGTATTAGGGTTAAGATTGACGGGTAGAGATTAAAGATCAGGACAAAAAAATTGAAGATTAGCCTGACAACAAAAAATCTAATCTTTAACCTTCAATCTCTAATTTTCGCGAAGCGCCATCACCACGCCTTATCACCCACCAAAGGCACAAAGCGGAAGGTATCCAGCTCCACCTTCTCATAATCGTTCTCGCCTACTTTTAGTACCGTAATCATCTTTTGTGATTTCTCATCCCCTACTGGGATCACGATAATACCGCCTATCTTTAGCTGACGCAGCAGCACATCAGGCACTGTGGGTGCACCAGCAGTGACGATGATCTTATCATAAGGTGCATGTGCAGCAATGCCTATCGAGCCGTCACCTAAAAAGAAGTTCGCTTTTTTATAGCCAATATGGGGCAACACGCGTCGGGTTTGCTCATACAGTTTTTCCTGGCGTTCAATGGTATAAACTTTGGCGCCTAATTCCAGCAAGATACAGGTTTGATAGCCCGAGCCGGTACCAATTTCCAACACCTTATCGTTCTTGCGGATGTGCAGTAGTTGGGTTTGGTAGGCTACGGTATAAGGCTGAGATATAGTTTGCCCCTCGCCTATCGGGAAGGCAATATCTTTATAAGCCTGGTTCCAGAAAGTTTCGTCAAAAAAATAGTGTCGCGGTACTTTACCTATAGCTGCCAGTACATGTTCATCTTCAATCCCCTTTTTTGCCAGTTCCTCAACCAGCTTTTTGCGGGCACCTTTTTCCCGGTAATTGTCTATGTAATTGCGCGCCATTTCAGTACAAATTTATACAAAAAGCACAGCCCTTTGCTATTGGCAAAGGGCTGTAACAGCACGGTTCATAATAACCGATTGAGCCTATGGGATATATTTTATTTTAATCACCAGCTTTTTGTCTTTCTCTACACCATCCACTTTAATGCTCGGGCGGTGCGCATCTGAGGGGAAGAACAGATAAAAAGTACCCGGTACAGCAGTGTAAACCGTGCCATCGGCTTCATAGCGGGCCACGTCTTTAGCCTCATCATAAGGCACGGTATTCTTGGCTTTATCTATTTTGATGGTGCTGATCTTTTCTGCCCCCTGAATCACATACTGCAAGTCGATCACCTTGCGATGTGACTCCCATTGGGTTTTATCAAAATCTTTAGTTGGCGTATAAGTAATAGCGGCTACCAGATCTGTACCCGGGATAGGATATTTGCCAGGAGCAATAGTATCCAGATTGGTATTTTTCATGTAGGCAAAAGCGGCATCCCACTGCGCTTTATTGAGTGAATACTGGCGGGCAAACTCTTCCTTATCGGTAGCGGCTGCGCTGGGCACAATCTTCAACCCATTAAGGTAAGCCTTTGCATTGAACCATTTTTCGGCCTCGGCCTTGTTCATTTTCTGGGCCGATGCGCTTAGCGCTGTCAGGACAATCATCGCGGCAGCAAGAAATATTTTTTTCATGTTAAGTCTATAATTGTTAATGTAAATATAACCCATAAACTGATAGACCAATATTAATCTTTGTCTTAGCTGCAATTTCAATAAGAATGTTACTTACAATATGCATATTTGAGTTGATAGTTCTAAATGGTTATCATCAGCAAATTATCTGGCCAACTGGCCAACCGCTTGCACTTTGTTGCTCATTTTATGGCCAACAGCAAAGCCCATAGGTACAGACTTATTATCACTTGTTTCCCGGAGTTCAATGAGCTGTTTGAACCACAAGATCAATTTTTTCCCGCTATTGTTATTCGTGACAGCATCTTTCGGAAGTTTATTAATCGCTTTATAAATAATAGCAAAAGCGTTTCGCTCAAGCTGCGCTTTAACATACCCGGGGTAGTGTTTCATTTCATCCCCCAATACGATAGTTCACTTAATAACTTTAATATTGATAGCGATGATTTTACTAACCTCGCCAAGCAAAAAATAGTACTACCCGAAGGTTGGATATATCGTGATTTTAAACATTTAAAAAGTTTCAGAAAAGAACTGGCTGCTTATTTTTCGCCAAAACCCATATTTAAAGAACAGGTTCAAGCCGAAATTGACAGGGCAAAACTGCTTGGCAGCACATTGATAGGCATACACATCAGGCGTACAGACTACAAAGATTTTAACAGCGGCAAGTGGTATTATTCGAACCTACAATACCGGGCAAAAATGTTAGAAGTCACCTCAATTTTATCTAACTGCGTCTTTATTCTATGCGCCGATGAAAAACTTGATGCCAGCGATTTTGAAGATTTAAGTGTGATATACGCCCCACGGCCAGCCATCGTAGACTTGTATTTGCTGGCAGCCTGCCATTATATAATGGGGCCACCCAGTACCTTTTCCGGCTGGGCGTCATGCATCGGCGATGTTCCTGCTTATTATATAAATGATCCCTTACTACCAATAAAGATTAATTCATTTAACAAATTTGTTTTTCAATAACCATCGCCCATCAATAGGGATCAACATCCGGCTGTACAATGCTGCCTTTGCTTAGCTTGGTGGTGTTGTAATTCAGTATCACTTCCCGCAGGGTGGCGCGTACTTTGGGCAGCGACACGCCGTCCTTCTCAAACTTCAACAGGATACTTTTTATAAAGTAATTGCGGATACGTCCCACCATCGGGTATTCCGGCCCGATCACCCTATCGCCAAAATGCTGGCGCAGTTCTTTGGCCAGGTACTCGGCTTGGTTATGCAACACTTCGGCTTCTTTATGTTTAATGTTGATGTTGATAAGGCGATAGAACGGAGGGTATTTATAACTCTTGCGCTCGGGCATCTCGGTATTGTAGAGATCGATATAATCGTTTTCGATCACTTGTTTAAGTACACGATTACCCGGATCATAAGTTTGGATCACTACTTTGCCCTGCTTGCCCCTCCTGCCTGCTCGGCCGCTCACCTGGGCCAGCATCTGGAAGGCTCGCTCGTTGGCGCGGAAATCCGGATACTTCAATAAGCTATCAGCATTGATAATCCCGATGACGGTGACCCCGTCAAAATCCAGTCCCTTAGCCACCATTTGGGTGCCCACCAACACGTCGATGCGCTTTTCTTCAAGCTCGTTCAGTATATTTTGGAACGCATTTTTGGAGCGGGTGGTATCCAGATCCATACGGGCAATTTTGCTATCGGGTAGCAACAGTTGCAGTTCGTCTTCAATCTTTTCGGTGCCGAAACCTTTGTATTCTAACTGTGTAGATCCGCAGGCCGGACAAACCGCAGGCGATTCTTCCCGATAGCCGCAGTAATGACAATGCAGCCTACCGCTGCTTTTGTGGTAGGTCAAGCTTACATCACAGTTGACACATTTGGGCGTATAGGCACAGGTACGACAAATCATCACCGGTGCATAACCGCGGCGGTTCTGGAACAAGATCACCTGTTCTTTGGCCGTCAATGCGCTGCCAATATCCTGCATCAGCACACTGGTAAAGTGCGATTGGATGGTTTTCTTCTTCGTTTCTTCTACAATACTTACTACATCGGTAGCGGGCAATTGTACGCCGCCATAGCGCTCCATCAGTTCAACAAAACCGTACTTACCGCCTTTGGCGTTATAGTATGACTCAAACGATGGCGTTGCCGAACCCAGCAGTACCTTACTGTTATACATGTTGCCCATGTAAATAGCAGCGTCACGCGCGTTATAGCGCGGGGCAGGGTCAAATTGTTTGTAAGAGGTTTCATGCTCCTCATCTACCACAATCAACCCCAGATCATCAAACGGCAGGAAGATGGATGAGCGGGCACCCAGTACCACGCGGTATTGTCCGTTCAGTACCTTTTGCCAAACCTCAACTCGCTCGTTATCATTAAATCGTGAGTGGTAAACGCCAATGGCAGCGCCAAAATATTTGCGCAGACGCTCCACAATATGGGTGGTGAGGGCTATCTCTGGCAACAGGTAAAGCACCTGCCGGCCGCTGTTCACCATTTCCTCAATCAGCTTGATATACAATTGCGTTTTACCCGACGAGGTTACCCCGTGCAGCAGCACCACATCTTTCTGTTCGAACTGTGTTTTTATTTCGGCCAAGGCCACCTGCTGGGTTTGACTCAGTTCAAAGTTGGCTTCCAGTTCTTCGTCTCCCTCACGCAGGCGGCTTACCGTACGCTCTTCGGCAAAAAATATTTCCTTGTCAATCAGCCCTTTTATGGCAGCCGAACCGGCGCCACTGGCTTCAATCAGCTCAGACTTTAGTACCGATTTTTGCTGGCGCGATAGTTTCATAAAGGCCAGCACGGCATCGGCTTGCTTAGGGGCACGGCGTTCCAGTATCTCAAATAACTCCTGCAACTGGGCCGGGTTATGATAAACCGGATTGATGCTGATGTAGGTTTTGCGCCGCGGTTTATAGCGATCACTCACCTCCTCAGATATAATGATGATGTTTTTCTCAAACAGTTGCTTCAATATCGGCATCACCGTTTTCTGGCCCAGCAGCTTGGCAATATCGCTTACAGTCAGCTCAGGCTGCAGATCCAGCGCGTCTACAATCAGGTATTCACGGTCATTCAGTTCGCTGCGATCAAACTCAAATTCTTTGTTCAGGGTAATCTTGGTCTCACTGGCCAGTTTGAGTGCCGACGGCAGGGCGGCATTCATTACCTCGCCAATATTACATAAGTAATAATCGGCCATCCATGTCCAGAATTGTAGCTGCTCGCGATTAACCACGGGCGCATCGTCCAATAGCTCTATGATGTATTTGGCTTCGTATTTTTCGGGAGCGCGGTCGGTAATGCGGGCAATAATAGCCGTGTAGAGCTTGCTTTTGCCAAACTGCACCACCACGCGTTTGCCAATGGCCACCTGGTCGTTCAGTTCCAGCGGTACACGGTACGTATAATTAATGGCGATAGCCAGCGGCAATATCACCTCAACAAAAAGTGTAGTACGGTCAGTATGGTTTGCCTCGGCAAATTCAAGCATTGACAGAAAAATTATTTTTACTCCAACCAGTCATCCCGATCAACTGTAGGGATCTTTTCGGTCATGCATCCCGCACTCCAAAAAGATCTCTCACTTTCGTTCAAGATAACAATGAGTTAAATCTTAAATTGATTACTTAGCCTTCAACACCGTCACTGCCAGCCAGGCCCAGCCAATTATAAAAAACAAACCTCCCAGCGGCGTTATCGGGCCAAGCTTTACCAGTCCCGGAGCTTTCAACACATCGCGACAAGAGAGCAGGTACAACGACCCCGAAAAACAGATAATACCCAACAAAAAGAAAATGAACGGCCAGGTTACCTCTTTACCATCGCGTGCGTATATAGCTAAAAACAATATGGCAAAAACGTGGTAAAAATGATACTGAACGGCAGTGCGCCAGGTTTCCAGATGCTCGGGCGATAACACTTTTTTCAACGCATGAGCACCAAATGCACCGGCAACAACGGCCAGCATACCTAAAATTGAGGCGGTAACGGTAATCTGTTTATTCATATGCAGATATAAAAAGCTAAAGTACCAATTGCAAGTATTACTTTAACCATAGCCGTTAAAAATCTACCTTTGAATGATAACCCGAGGATGAAAAGACAAATAGCCGGAACCATCATTTTGCTGGCCATTGTGGTGGCCATTACCGTTGCTTATTTTAAGCAATTGCGTGCCAACGGCGGCACTACCGTGCAGCTGATGCAGGCCATCCCAAACACTGCCGCGCTGGTTTTTGAGTTTGATAACGACAAAGGTTTTTATGACTTGTTTGCCGGTAACCCGGTATTTGATGCAGTTGTAGGCAAGTCAAAAATTGAAAGCCTCAATGCCCTATGCAACAATGTACTGCAACACCCATCACTCAAACCTTTTTTTGATCAGCAGCACGTCTTTTTATCCGTACACGGACAAAAAGGTGATAGTGTCAACTTCCTGATTACCGTTGCCGCTAAACAAACACCAAAAGGTGACCTTAGTGACCTGCTGACAGGATTAAATAACCGTACGCTCAGCACCAAAAAATCTACCGCAAACGGGGTTGATTTTTACGATATCTATCTCATCAGCCTGAAAAAACATTTTTACGTGGCCGATGCCGGCCAACATATCCTCTCGGGCAGCTTCTCAAAAGAGCTGGTACAACAAAGCGCCGCCTGGAAACCCCAGAAAGATAGCCAGGATTTTGTGCTGATCCCAGACAAACAGAACCATAACTCGCTGGCTAACCTGTATGTAAACTATGCGCAGCTAACCCCATTGTTTGATCAGCTATTCGATGAACCCAACACCGGTATTTTCAGAAGTTTCAGAATGATGCCGGCCATGGCTACGCTCACACTCAACTACAAAACCGATGCGCTGATGTTTAACGGTTACAGCAACCTGGCGCCCAAAGCCAGTAGCTATCTCACGCTATTTAAAGATCAGCAACCGGTTAATACGCACCTGGCAGATGTATATCCATCAACCACGGCTTATGCCACGGCCTTTGCCGTTTCAAATCCTAAGCACTTTATTGGCAGCCTGACGGATTTTCAGCAAAAGGCAGGCATAGGGCAGGAAGAAGACGACGCCTACACCAAAATAAAAAACGAAACCGGCGTACAGATCAACACTGAGTTTCATGCACTGATGGGTAACGAGTTTGGAGTTGTGGTGACCAGATATGACGAACGCTACGGCATCATCATGATGAAAGATGGCTCTGCCCTGCGCCCGTTGCTGGTAAACATTAGCAATATGGTAACGGACGATATTGGCCAGTTTAAATATGAAAAACTTCCATTTTATTTACTGGGCGATGTCTTTAGTTTACTGAAGAGGCCATACTTTATGATCTTGAACAATTATCTCATTCTGGCCAATAGTGAGAAAGAACTGCATAGCTATAAAGACAGCTATGAGAATCAGAAACTAATTACTAAAACACAGGCTTATAATGAGTTTGACAGCCACCTGCCCGAGCGCAGCAATGTGGCCTTCTTTCTACAGTTTAAAAATATATTTCCCATTCTGAAGCGCGACTTGAAATCTGCATTTAAGGATGATGTTGATCCAGACCAGAAGAAATGGGGACAGTTTTACGGGCTCTCTTATCAATTGAGCGCTACGGAGGGTAACTTTTATACCAACTTTTATATGCGACTAAGCAAAGTTGATACCACCGGCACTGACAACTAAACATTTTGTTGCATAGTCATAACACTTGGCAGTATTATTGCGTTAAAAGTAGAGCAAATTAATGTTGGGATACATTACGTTGCATCAGCCTTAAATAATATATTTAAGCGTTATCACACTTACTATAAATACCGGAATAAAAGAGCGGGATGAAGAAATTTATACTTGTTTTACTACTATTAACCATCGGCACCCGTCTTTTTGCACAGCAGTATTCGCAATTTAATACGGGCTCGCTATATGACTCGTTCGAAAATCCGGCTCAAAGGGCTTTTATACCAGATTCAAGTCGCAAAGCTGCTTTCAATCTTTTTTTACCTACGTTACAAACTAATGTTACGCTTACCGGCAATGTACAAACTGCGCTGAGAAGCCGCGCATTTCTGGGTCATTATGATGAAGGCAGCATGAAACCGGCGCAAAATAGCTACAACCGTATGTATGCCTACGCCAACGCTTACTCGGTAATGTTTAAGCTATATACCAGTTTGAACGGTAACCAGGAGTTTGGCCTTTTTGCACAAAGCCGCGGCGAAGGCCGGGGCATATTTAAAGACGACATTGTGCAGATTATGGATGACTACACCGTGTACAAAGGCACCGATTATGACGGCCTGCTCAACTCCAGCTTTACCTACCAGGCCTACCACCAGATAGGTGTTACTTACCGGGAGGATGTTACTAAAACGTTTGCACTGGGCTTTAAAGTATCTGGTTTGTTGGGCATAGCCTACACACAGGCCAACATTCTTAATTCGCATGTAAGGTTTGATAAAACTAACGACCAGGCCTTCATCAGCATGGCGGGCTATTACCGCAACAGCTTTGAGCCAGGCACATTTACAGAGCACGATATATTGCCTACATTTAAAAACCCTGGCGCATCTGTTACCATTGGTGCCACCTACCATACACCAAGCGCAGTAAATTTACAGTGGAGCATCAAGGATTTGGGCTTTATACACTGGAACAGCAAATCGCAGGTATCTAATGTAGACAATACAGGTATTGTAAGCGATCTTTCCGGACCAGACCGCGAAAGCAATCTTTATAACACTGCTAATTCATTATTGCAACAGGGCTCAACACGTAGTTCATTTACCACACCAACCAATGCCAAGGCTGAGTTTAGTGCATCTAAAAGCTACTGGCCATCTTACGACAAACAATTTAAGATTACGCCAAATATCATCCTGTCAAAAAGTTTGATCTATAATGATTTTACAGGCGCGCTTGTTAATCATTTCCAATACCACAAGTTTATCGGTACCCTTAGCGCTTCTTATAACGATTTGAAATTGTTTAATCTGGGGGGCCAGCTGATGATTAAATCACCCAACGCCGAATTCTTTATCGGCAGCGAGCGTATGCTGGGAACAGCCAGCACATTACGTGGCCTTATTAATCAAAATCAGGGACAGATTGTTAAGATGAGCAATTCAACCACTGCAGATTTCTTCCTGGGTTTCTCGCTCAAATTTGGCAGCCTGATAGAGCACCCTATGAACGCCAGCCACATCCCAATGGGCGAGCAAGGCTTCTTGGGGCGCCTGTGGTCGCGTTTCTTTAAGTCTAATAAAAACTATTAAAGTTGCTTTTTACCGGCAATAAAATCTTTGAGATAGAAAGGTTCAAAGTAAGCCACATCCTCAAAGCTTTTGTCATTCAACTTCTGTAGCGCCCGTTTAGTGAGGTGGGCAGCAGAGTTAACAAAATCGTCTACAAAAACTGCGTTAGGGTGAGTTATGGCTTCGCGGCACTTAGCAGCGCCATCGCCAAAAAATATAACCTGGTGCTGCTCCAGCACATCTGCAAAACTATTACCGTCAATAATCTCGGCCGCGGTAGCTTTTACCCGCTCGCCAGATGCATTAAACACTGCGGTATAAACCTCCATGCGGCGGGCATCAATCATAGGACAGAAAAGTGTACCGGCGGCAATGCTGTCGCCTGATTGGGCAATCATGCCATCGGTCATCGCTTCCAGCGTTTCTACAGCAATTAATGCTTTATCCAACGCGTAACACAGTCCCTTGGCTGTTGATACACCGATACGCAAACCGGTATATGAACCCGGACCACTGCTCACGGCCACAGCATCCAGTTGTGCATAAGTAAAGCCGGCGGTTTTTAACACCTCATCAATAAACAGGGTAATTACCTCGGCGTGGATATTACGCTCGTTCAGCTCTTTCAGCGCAATTATATTTCCGTTTTGCGACAAAGCTACGGAGCACGATGTGGTAGCTGTTTCTATTTGCAGTATCAAGCTCATTTTCAAATTCAGGGTACAGGGTCATGTCCGTGGCCACCCCATGGGTTGCAGCGGGCAATGCGTTTCAAAGTTAACCATCCGCCTTTAAAGGCGCCGTATTTTTTTATAGCCTCAACACCATATTGCGAACAAGTAGGCGTGTAACGGCACGATGCCCCCAACAAGGGCGACAGGAAATACTGGTATATTTTTATCAGCAGCAAAAAGATAGCGCCAATCAGACGTTTCAATATCTGCAGCAGCCACTTCATTGTTTGGCCAGTTGCTCGTTAAGCTGGGTGAGCATCTTGATCATTTTAGTCTCTATAAAAGCATAAGTTTCTACCTGCTTGCCCACATAGCCAACAGACAGCACAATGCTCTTACCCTGAGCAGTTAAATAATCATACAAATATTGTTGTTTGTGCAGGCGGTATGCCTCGCGCAGGCGGCGCTTGATGAGATTGCGGATAACAGCTCGTTTAAAGCGCTTTTTACCCACAGAAAAAACTATCTGTGCAGGCATAACACCGGCAGTAGCCAGCTGCCACGAGACTTTGTAGGGATAGCATAAAAAAGAAGAACCGTTATGAAAAAGCCCATCAATGAGCTTCTTATTACATAACCGTTCTTCTTTTTTGAAAGTATACATATTGCCTGATAAGACCGGAAGCTACAGCAACCGGACCAAAACTAAACCCCGTTTACCGGAGCCGGCAACCGGTATTATGCTTTGTGACGACGCTCGTCTGATACTGTTAATTTTTTTCTGCCTTTAGCTCTTCTTGAAGCTAAAACTCTTCTGCCATTGGCAGAGGCCATACGCTCACGGAAACCGTGTTTATTTCTTCTTTTACGCTGAGATGGCTGAAACGTTCTTTTCATGACTATATTATTGTATTCGTTCCCTTTAAAAACAGGAGTGCAAATGTAGTGGTTTTATTTATAAGTGTCAAACTAATTTTCAAATAATGAATTTATTTTAAAACTATTAATCCTCGGTAAATTTACCGGGCGGCGTTTTATTAAAGTAAACCTTCTTACCTGTTCGCGTAAAACAATATGATGGATTATGGTCAATCCTTAATTTATAAGTTGCGTCTGCATAAACACCGTAACCAAAGGGGCAATCCCCGCTTATCGTTTTTATTATTATTTTATTGCTCTTATGACTTAGCACCAATTTGCAATCATCAGCGCTTACTGGTAGATATTCATAGTTTCCAGTGGCTTTATTATAAGTAAGTTTACCATACATGGCTCCTGAATTGTAACTGGGCGCGCCACGGCAAACTTCAAGATAAAATAAATATCCTCCATTGGGCATACGATGAATATTTATGAAATGATAGGGCGCTTCGCCGTTCGTCTTATACGTGTCGCTGTAAGTTCCTTCCAACTTTTGAGCATGCGCACAAAAGGGAATCAAACACCAAAACAATAAGTATTTAGGCAGCATTGTTCTGAAGTTATTTTAATTATAAAATATAGATATTTTGATGCTCAAATGCTATCCAGGAAAGCACCTTCATCGATATAGGTCCCGATAGCCCTGCTATCCGCTCATACGGCACAGGCATTAGCCACGGGGCCGGTATCCGCTGCTATCAGGTTTAGTGGTGGACGGTGCTCTCCTCAACACCTACCTTATTCCCCTTTGCTTTCTGCTATCTGTAATAAAAATAAATATCTCCTCTATTGGCACTGGCTTCCGACTAATTTTTTCAATGTCTTTACCTTCGGCTGTCCACAGAAACGGGTAAAAACTAAACGCCTGATCGCCCTTTAATTGTGCGAGATCATTTTGCCAATTTTTCCAGCGCATGGTTTTATAAAATTTTTGCAGGTCTCCGTTAAAGCAAAACATCAGAAAATCGGAATAAGAAAGATCAAGTGATTCCCACTCCAGCGTATCTGGCACCAGGTAATAAACCTTGCCGGCATCTGCACCCAAACCGCCTCCATTTATAGCATAAAAGCCACCAACAGCGTCGTCTGCTATTAGCCAATATGGCGATGTATCACCCCACTCTTTAATGGTTTTTCCTTTATTCCAATAGGGCAGCGAACGACCAAGCGCCGAACTACCCGAACCCAATATCCTGATCCAGCCGCCATCAATCAGCAAGCCACCAGTTTCGTAAACAATCGCCCCCATTGGCGAGCGTGTGGAAACTTGCGTTTTCAGCAAAGCGTCATCTGCCTTAGCTGTATCACGTGGTAAAACCTGTACTTTATTTTTTGCGCTGTCAATCCATCCTTTAACTAATGGCCATGCCGGGTCTTGAGGGTTAATTAACTCCCTCAAGGGTCTCATTCTATTTTGCGCAGCACATGGCAATATAAAGATCAACAATAACAAGAGCGATAAAGCATGGTTTTTCATACTCAAAAGTAAACTTAACCACTCACTCCATCAACAAATCCACCACTCACCAAAAATGTTTACATGTTAATAACCATATTTGTATCCGTAAAATCTGTTAACTAAATTTAGATGAATTTTAACCGGTTATTAAATATGCAGCGCCTCATTGGGCTTTTTAAGAATAAGTACTTCCTCATCAGCGCAACTTTCCTGGTGTGGATGATCTTTTTTGACCGTAATGACTTGTTCTCTCAATACCAATATCGCCAGCAACTGAGCAAACTGGAGCAAGAACGCGATTTTTACCAGAAAGAAACTACCGACGTTACTACCGAACTGAATGAACTCAGCTCGAGCAAAGAAGAACTCGAGAAATTTGCCCGCGAGAAATACCTCATGAAAAAGCCAAATGAAGATGTGTTTTTAGTGGTGAGGGAGAAGAAAGCTCCTTGATTTCGGAGTTCGGATATTCAATTTAGAATTTAGAATAATAAAGCCGCCCCAAACACATAGCATAGGCGGTTTTTTTATTTTTAATTAACTTATTAAATCCGAATCGAATATCCGAAATCCGAAATGACTTCTCCCTTCAGGGGGCTAGGCGCTTTATATCAACCGCCTCACTTCCGAGTTCCCCGTCAAGCGTAAATCATCCAGTCCGGTAATTAAATTTAATCCCGGGGTCTTGCCTGCCTCTATGCTTCCGTATTTATTTTCAATTCCCAAAAACTTCGCACCGTTCAAGGTTCCCCATTCCAATAAGCGCTTCAGCTCAAGCTTTGGGAAGTTGCTTTGCAACACCAGCATTTCATCCAGTATTGACAACATGTGGTTTGAGGCCAGGCTATCGGTCCCCAGGGTGATGTTAAAACCCTGATCGGCAAACAAATCTACTTTTGGCAATTTACCTTCTATATACAGGTTGGCGTTAGGACAAAAGCACCAGTTAATTTTACGGTCAAAGCGTTTAATGAAGTAAATATCTTTCAGGTTAGTACAAGTGTTGTGAACCAATAAGATGGGTTGTTTATTGGTGAGCAGCGGCAGCACGCTCTGTATAGAATTGCGGGCCTGCGGTTTGAAAAAGTTGATATCAATCCCAAAATGCTCATAGAGCGATACAAACTCGCCCAGTTTATACCGGAAAAACTTATTCTCGTCATCGCACTCCTGATTATGCATGCTAATGAGGTTAGCGTGATGATCTGCATAGTTTTTAATCATCCTAAACAACTCCTTAGATACCGAATAGGGTGCATGCGGCGTAATTGAGACCGGCAGCGGCTTAAACTGCTCCGTAATCTCCAGCGCGCCTTGAAAGGCGGCTTCTGCACGGGCCGGAGTAAAGCTGAAGATTTCTACAAACGTATGATAGTATAGCTTGCTTTTGGCTTTAACATGGGCTGTGATGCTACTATTGGCAATATCGCCAACGGCAACTATACCCTGCTGATACATGGCAGCATCCGCAGCTATGGCGGCAGCTTCAACTTCTTCAGGCTCGCTGTTGCGCAGGGCTTGCAGGTTTTTAATAAAATTAACCAGCCCGGTGCCTTTCTCTACCCTACCCTGCATGTGCGAGAGTTCGAGGTGGCAATGAGTGTTCACAAATCCGGGACAGATGATGCCCTGCAGGTGCTCTGCATTAGGATTATGATGGTCTGATGGTTGGTCGCTGATGGCGACAATTTTACCGAAGTCATCAACGGTAACTATTCCATTTTTAACGGGATCGGCACAAATAGGAAAAACGTAATCGGCTCTAAAACTTTTCATTTAAAATAAAACTTGGCACACCTTAACAGAAACACCTCAGATTCCGCACCTATCCCCTGAAATATTTTAATTTCAATGATAGTTACAATTAACCTTTAGTTGTTGTTTTTTAATTTGACAATTAAAAAACCAATCTCAAAAAATGATTTTTAAAATATTGAGTACCTTTGTATTGTGAATACTACAGCAGGTAAAACAGATATCCGCAGTCTGAGCTTAGATGCGCTGCAACAACAGTTTGTTGCCATGGGCGAAAAAGCCTTTCGTGCTAAGCAGGTTTATGAATGGCTTTGGAAAAAATCATGCATTTCTTTCGATGAGATGAGCAATATTTCTAAAGAACTTCGCACTAAACTTTCTGAAACTTTTACCATCAATAATGTAAAAATTCATAACTCTCAGTTTAGTGCTGATAAAACTATAAAAAATTCTTTTATTTTACACGATAGCCATCTGATTGAGGGTGTTTTAATTCCCACACCTGAGCGAATGACGGCCTGCGTATCATCACAAGTTGGCTGCAGCCTAACCTGCAAATTTTGCGCAACAGGCTATATGGAACGCAAACGCAACTTAAACCCCGACGAGATCTATGACCAGGTAGTGCTCATCAATCAGCAGGCTGTGGAAAACTATGGCATCCCGCTAAGCAACATTGTTTACATGGGCATGGGCGAGCCGCTGCTCAACTACGCCAACGTGATGAAATCTATCGAAAAAATCACATCAGAAGAAGGCCTCAACATGGCGCCGAAGCGCATCACGGTATCTACCGCTGGCATTGCCAAAATGATCCGCAAACTGGGTGATGATAATGTGAAGTTTAACCTGGCCCTCTCGCTGCATGCGGCTAACGATGAAAAGCGCAATACCATTATGCCCATTAATGAGCAAAACACGCTCAAAGCTCTGGCCGACGCGCTGAAATACTACTACGCCAAAACCAAGAATCCGGTGACCTATGAATATATTGTTTTTAATGATTTTAACGACAATATACAGGATGCCATGGAGCTGGCCCGTTTCTGCAAACATCTGCCCTGCAAGGTAAATATCATTGAGTACAACCCCATCTCGTTCGCCAGTTTTATTAATGCCGAGGAGGATAAGATTGAGGCCTTTGCCGCTTATTTGCGTAAACAAAACATCATTACCAATGTGCGCCGCAGCCGTGGCAAAGATATTGATGCGGCGTGCGGACAGTTGGCGATTAAAGAACAGGCATAATATTCCCCCCATCCTCTCTGAAGGGGAGGATGCTGAAATCATTATAGTAGAGCCACATATTGTGGCTTCCGCGTTTTGGCATTGCACCGCTACGGTGAGAAAACCCTATCTTTCTGTTATGAAAACCTTACGCCGTTATCTGGCAGATTTTATTGCCCTGCTTTTTCCCGATCTTTGCCGGGCTTGTGGCACAGCGCTGGTAACGGGTGAACATTTGATCTGTACCGATTGCCAGTATCATCTTCCTTACACCAATTTCCATTTACAGGCTGATAATATTGTTGCCAAGCAATTCTGGGGTAAACTGCCAATAGCAGCGGCCTATTCCATGCTTTATTTTACCAAAGGCGGCAAGGTGCAGCAACTAATGCATCAGTTAAAATATAAGAATCAGCCGCAGGTGGGCAACTTATTGGGCAGCTTGGCATCGGGCCAACTGCAATCCTCGACAATATTTGCGCAAGTTGATTTTATTATCCCGGTGCCGCTACATAAAAGCCGCCTGCGGAAACGCGGCTATAACCAGAGCTCCCATTTTGCTGAAGGGTTGGCAGAAAGGTTATCAGCCAAGCTTATTACCGACAATCTCATTCGTGTTAAGGCAACCAAGACACAAACCAAGAAATCGCGGACTGAACGTGCAGAAAACATGCAATCTGTTTTCGGCCTAAAAAATCCGGATCAGTTAACCGGCAAAAATATTTTATTGGTGGATGATATTATGACCACCGGCGCCACACTGGAGGCTTGCGGAGCGGTGTTATTACAGGTACCAGATGTGAAATTATTTATTGCGACGATTGCATATACGGAATAACCTCAACAACTCACCCTACTTGTGATTCCGAACCAACCTGAGTTGGTCTTAAACGTTAGAGTGAGGAGAAATTCATAGATGCCATACATGCCACATTGCTAAGCGTTTCATCCGCTTAGCGAACATCTAAGATTATTCACTTCGTTCACAGAATAATTCTAATGACGTCCGGGAAACCATCAGTTAACTTTTTATCCAAAAATTAATAAAAAAAGATGAAACCTTTTAAAAGCCGGCGCGTATAAATAGGTGGAGCGTTTAATTATAATTGGTTAAGGCAGGGGTTATGTACAATATCCTGCCTTTTTTAATGCCTTATTGCCGTTGATAGCGGGCCAATTTATCGTAAAGGGTTTTTGGGTCGAAAGGTTTCAGCACATAATCATTCATACCGGCGCCACCAATCTCATTCATCTGATTATTGAGCATTGATGCAGTAAGCGCTATAATAGGCAATTGCTGAAAATAGGATTCCTGAATGCCGCGCAGCACACGTGTGGCTTCCAGGCCGCCCATAACAGGCATGTGGATATCCATCAGCACCACGTCATAGCTCTGGTTAGCTTTAATCATATCAACAGCTTCTGCACCATTCTCAGCAAAATCGGCATCGGCGCCCCATTTCTTCAATACTTTATTGATGAGCAACCGGTTGATCTGGTTATCGTCAACCACCAGTATATTTATCTTTAATCCTGCTTCCACTGATTTTTGAGTACCGCTTAAATTATCTAAAGGCTTGCTAAATGAGATGGTGAACCAAAAAGTAGATCCGTGCCCAACAACACTATCCACATTTATCCGCGAGTCATGCAAAGTTACTAATCGTTTGCTTATTGCCAAACCAAGTCCTGTACCGCCATATTTGCGGGTGGTATCAGTTTCGGCCTGTTTCCATAACTCAAATATGGTATTCACTTTTTCCGGCGCAATGCCAATGCCGGTATCTGCCACTCCAAATCTTATACGTACAGCGTCGGCATTTTGTTCAATTACTTTTAAATCAATGCTTACCCCTCCTTTATCGGTAAACTTAATGGCGTTGCCTACCAGGTTGAGTAAGATCTGAACCAGGCGAATGCTATCGCCTAAAATCAGTAGAGGCACAGCCTCATCTATATTGCATTTTATGTAAATATTTTTTTCCTGAGCTTTAAAACGCATAGAGGCTGCAACACTCTGCACCAGTTCACGCAGGTCAACATTGGTTTTTTCTAACTGGATGTTGCCGGTCTCTATCTTGGTAAAATCTAGCACATCGTTAATCAGCATCATCAGGTTCTCTGCCGAGAATTTCAGCACGCTCAGGTTTTCTTGCTGCGATGGCAGCGGATTATCCTCCAACAGCAAACGAGACATCCCGATTACTGCATTTAACGGTGTGCGAATTTCATGACTCATTACCGAGATAAACATCTCTTTAGCCCGGCCTAACTGCAATGCCTCCTCTTTAGCAGCTATCAGCTCCAGTTCAGCCTTCTTTTTGGCGGTGATATCAATAATTACCTCGATGTACTTTTCTACACGGCCATCGCTACCCAGAATAACGGAGTTAATAACCGAAATCCATAATGGCTGGCCATCTTTACGATAAACTAATATATCTACCTCAAACGATTGTTTGTTGCGTGAGAGTTCGCGGGCTTTTTCTATGATATGAGCATCGGTCAGTTCGCCCTTAATTACATCACCCAAATGCTGACTGCGTACATCATCAATGGTATAGCCGGTGATATCATAGAACGCGTTGTTCACCCATTCTACATTACCCTCAGCATCATTAATTACTACGCCACTGGTAGTATTACTAGCCACCAGCGAGAGCATTTTAAGTTGCTGTTCAGCCAGTTTTCGCTCGGTAACATCGGTCATTACCCCTACCTGACGGTCAGCCTGGCCATCCTCATTAAATATGGGACTGTTTGACATGGCCGCCCAGAACGGCTTGCCATCTTTACGGTAAATCTTTATCTCCAGCTCATAAGGCTGGTTATTTTTTACTGCCTCAACCGCTTTGGCAAACAACTCGTGGTTACTTTCTTCACCAATTAGCTTGGTGCCGAAGGCTTTACCCTTCATCTCCTCGAGTGTGTAGCCTGTTATTTTTTCAAAGCTTTCATTCATCCACAGCACACGGGTCTCGCGGTCGCGGATGATGATGCCTCCCGGCGATTTACGGGCAGCAAACGTGAGGATGTTCAGCTCCTGCTCCGCTTGTTTGCGTGCAGTGATGTCACTCAATACTTTGATGTATTTCTCAATATTTCCCGCTTCGTCAAACACCACAGAGCTGGTGACCGATACCCAAAGCGAATGGCCATTTTTATGTTTAATTTGTAATTCAATCTCAAATGATTTTTGGGACCGCACCAGATCATCTGTTTTCTGGCGAATCAGATCATCATGATAATCTCCTTGCAACAGCTCCTGGAATTGCCTGCCGCGTATATCATCAATGGTATACCCGGTAAGCCGCATAAACGCATCATTAATCCAGATGGCCTTGTTATCGGCGTTCATTATAGCAACGCCATTGCTAATCTTGCTGGCTACGATAGATAGTTCCTGCAAATTAGCCAAGATCTGCTTCTGGTAGGTGATATCCCTGCCGCTAACGTACCACTTATTGTTTTTGCTGGATACGCACCAATTAATCCACTTTGTCTCGCCAGCGCCCGTTTTTACACGAGTTTCCAGTTCGAAGCTTTTTTGGGCATCAAAATGCCGCTTAAAGATCCGGAGGTCATCACTATCAAAAGTCAGAAAATCAAGGAATGGCTTGCCTATAACCTCATCCAGTTGATGTTTTAAAATAACACCGAAAGCTTCATTGGCAATATCAACATCGGCGCTGGCATTAATAATGCAATGAATATCGGGCGAGTTATTAAACAGGTTGAAAAACTCCTGGTGGCGCAGTACGGTTAGCTCCAGTTCTGCTTTTTGTTTACGGAGCGTTAGGTGAGAAATAACTTCAACAGAGAGCGTTTGCAATGCATCGCGCTGCTCATCGGTTAGCTTACGGGGCTTATTATCAATTACGCAAAGTGATCCTAAGCGATAGCCACTTTCATCAATCAGCGGGGCACCGGCATAAAAGCGGATGCCGTCTATCGGGGTAACATAATCGCTGTTGGCAAATTTGGCATCCTCGCGGGTGTCTGGCACCTCCAGGATCACGTCATCTAAAATGGTATAACGGCAAAAAGCCTCGGCGCGGGGAGTTTCGGTAATATCAAACCCTATCTTTGACTTGAGCCATTGCCTGTCGCTATCAATCAGGGTAATAGCAGCCATGGGCACCTGGCAAATGTATGATGCCAATCTGGTGATGGCATCATACACCGCTTCTGGTGCTGTATCTAAGATATCGTATGATCTTAGTGCTTCAAGTCGTTGTTGCTCATTTGCAGGGATAGGATTCTGCTCTGCCACTTGTCTTACTTATACAGCGGAAACTTCTCTGTTAACGCGTGTACATGTTTACGTACTTTTTTGAGTGATTGTTCTGATTCTGGATTAGTTATTACCTGGTCAATCAGGTCAACAATCTCTTCCATCTGCTTCTCTTTCATGCCACGGCTGGTAACAGCAGCAGTACCTACACGGATACCCGAAGTTACAAACGGTGATTTATCATCAAACGGAACCATGTTTTTGTTTACGGTGATATCTGCATTTACCAGCGCCTGCTCAGCAGCTTTACCGGTAATACCTTTGTTACGCAGGTCAATTAGCATCAGGTGGTTATCTGTACCACCAGAAATGATGTCATAGCCTTTGGCAACCAGTGCTTTAGCCATAGCCTGAGCATTTTGTTTTACTTGTAGTACATATTTCATGTAGCTATCGCTCAACGCCTCGCCATAAGCAACGGCCTTAGCAGCGATGATATGCTCCAAGGGACCACCTTGTGTACCCGGGAAAACAGCCATATCCAGCAGGTTAGACATCATTCTAACTTCGCCTTTTGGTGTTTTTAGGCCCCATGGGTTTTCAAAGTCTTTACCCATCATAATCATACCGCCACGTGGACCGCGCAGGGTTTTGTGGGTGGTAGTAGTAACGATGTGGCAATGTGGCAGCGGATCGGTCAATAAACCGCGGGCAATCAGACCGGCGGGGTGAGAAATATCAGCCAGTACCAATGCACCAATCTCGTCAGCCACGCTACGGATGAAGGCATAATCCCAATCACGCGAGTAAGCCGAAGCACCACAGATAATCATTTTTGGTTTTTCTTTCAGCGCAACTTCTTTCAGTTGATCGTAGTCAATATAACCGGTCTCTTTTTTAACACCGTAAAAGAAAGGCTTGTAAATTTTACCTGAGTAGTTAACGGGCGAACCATGGGTAAGGTGACCGCCATGAGAAAGATCAAAACCTAATATTTTGTCGCCGGGCTGCAGGCAAGCCAGCATTACTGCGGCATTAGCCTGTGCGCCAGAGTGTGGCTGCACGTTTACCCATGCGGCATTGAAAAGCTGTTTGGCACGATCTATAGCGATGGTCTCAATCTCGTCTACAATCTGGCAACCACCATAATAGCGTTTACCGGGCAAGCCTTCGGCATATTTGTTGGTGGCAACCGAACCGGCTGCTTCCATTACCTGTTTGCTTACAAAATTCTCAGACGCAATGAGTTCCAGACCTTCTTCCTGGCGGTCCTGCTCGTCGGCTAACAAATCAAATATCAGTTTATCTCTTTTCATCCCGCGAATTTAGGATTTTGAATTGAGATGTGCGCGATGAGATTTTACATTAGTAGTTTATTAGTGAGCCTTTTGCGGCTTATGGTCCAGTGTTTTTGGCAGGTATTTATGTGTTTGAACCGTCATTTATTCAACAACAGTTGGCACAGCGCCGCATCTACAGTACGGCATTCTGATGAATACACGTCAAACCAAATATGATTTTAAAGTAAAGGAACTGTAAAATATTACAGCAAGCAAAAACATCAAGTAATAAACTAATAAAAGTTAAAACCTAGAGAAGAAAAACCAAAGACGGGGATAAAAGTCAATTAGTTAACAGGCCGCTCCTACGGAGCTCTATAAAGAGGGAGAGCAAATTTCTACAAACAGATCACCCCTCTGGGGTTAGAAAAGGCCGCATGAAAACGCCAACCGCCTTGCATCATGCGCCCTCCTACCTCACCTCAACCCAAAAATTATTAAAGCCTAATCCAATCTGAATGTTCAGCAATTCCTGCTGCAACATTTCCAGCATAGCCAGAAAGTTATAGACGAAGTGAACTTTATTTTCAGAATTACTCACAAACGCACGGAAATCCAGGCGGCTGTTGATACTGAGTAACTCGTTGATTACTCTCTTTTGTTTCTCTATGGTATATGGGTATTGCACTACCGTGTGGGTCACCTCTTCGCTGCGGCTCATCCAGCGGCGGTTCAGTCGCTCATAAACCGTCATCAACCGGTAAAGGGTCAATGAAGAGAGTTCTTCGCCCGGGGTGGTCACGCGCTCTACCTGCTCCACATCAAACTTGATATTGCCGCGTCTTTCCTGTTTCATACGCTCCTCTTCCATGGGGCGCAGCTCTTCACAGATCAGCTTGAAACGTTTGTACTCTACCAGTTTACGAATCAGTTCCTCTTTCGGGTCAATCTCGTTGCCTTGTTCATCTACCTCGTGCCGTGGCAACAGCATTTTGGCTTTTATGCGCATCAACGTGGCCGCCACAAAGATGAACTCGCTGGCAATCTCCATGTTCAGGCTGTTCATCTGATGGATAAAGTCCAGAAAGTCATTGGTAATGTTGGTGATGGAAATATCCTGAATATCCAGCTCATCCCGTTCTATAAAGAACAGGAGCAGGTCAAACGGACCTTCAAACTGCGGGAGCTTAATTTCGAAACTTTCCTCTGTCATAATAAAGGCGTCAAAGATAAGGTATTTGATCATAGGTTTTTAATTGGCGTAACTTGATCTCACGTTATTGTAAATCCACTATGTCATGCTTTACTATCGTTCAGCATGACATAGTCTATAAAGATTGTTCGCGTTAGGGATGGCAGCGGATACCGGCCTTGTGGCCAATGCCTGCAGGCGTATGAGCGTACAGCCCGGCCGCAGGCAACGCCCAATACTGGTGCTCAACATTCTTTTAACAATATTTTTTTTTCAAATTTTTGATATTATTTCCCGTACTTTGTAACTCAATACATTGTTACGAAACTAAATGCAGGTACCCGCTGGCAAACTTTTACAAAACATCAACCAACCTTCTGATTTAAAACAGCTTAGCGAGGACGATCTTGAGCAGGTGTGCCAGGAGCTGCGCCAATATATTATTGACGTAGTTTCTGTTAACGGCGGTCACTTTGCAGCCAGTCTTGGCGTGGTAGAATTGACCGTTGCGCTGCATTATATTTTGAATACGCCGTATGATCAATTGGTGTGGGATGTAGGTCACCAGGCTTATGGTCATAAAATTCTAACCGGCCGCCGCGATGTATTTCATACCAACCGCGTTTACCACGGCATCAGTGGTTTCCCAAAACGTTCTGAGAGCGAGTATGACACCTTTGGTGTAGGGCACTCGTCAACTTCTATTTCGGCAGCGTTGGGTATGGCTGTGGCATCGCATTATAAAGGCGAGACCGACCGTCAGCACGTAGCCGTAATTGGTGATGGTGCTATGACTGGTGGTATGGCCTTCGAAGCATTGAACCACGCTGGTATTGAAAGCTCTAACCTGCTGGTCATTCTGAACGACAACTGTATGTCTATCGACCCGAACGTTGGGGCGCTGAAAGAATACCTGGCAGATATTACCACCTCAAAATCATACAACCGCTTCCGCGATGATATTGCTTATGTGCTCAACAAGCTTTCTTCTGTCGGTCCTGACGCATTTAAGTATGCCAAGAAGATAGAGAAAAGCATTAAAGGCACTATCCTGAAACAAAGCAACTTCTTTGAAGCGCTGAAGTTCAGATATTTTGGTCCGATTGACGGGCATGATGTGAAGCACCTGGTAAAAGTACTGCGTGATCTGCGGGATATTCCTGGTCCGAAGCTGTTGCATTGCGTTACCGTAAAAGGTAAAGGCTATGCGCTGGCCGAGAAAGACCAGACCAAATGGCATGCTCCCGGCTTGTTTGACAAGATTACCGGCGAGATCAAAAAAACTTACTACGAAAAGCCCCAGCCGCCTAAATACCAGGATGTGTTTGGACATACTATAATAGAACTAGCCGAGCAGAACCCTAAAATTATGGGTATTACCCCGGCTATGCCGTCAGGCAGTTCTATGAATCTGATGATGAAGGCCATGCCGAAACGCGCGTTTGACGTGGGCATTGCCGAGCAGCACGCCGTTACGTTCTCTGCCGGCCTGGCCACGCAGGGCATGGTGCCGTTCTGTAACATTTACTCCAGCTTTATGCAAAGGGCGTATGATCAGGTGATTCATGACGTGGCCATCCAGAAACTCAATGTAGTATTCTGCCTGGATCGTGCAGGTTTGGTAGGCGCTGATGGCGGCACTCACCACGGCGCGTATGATCTGGCTTTTATGCGCTGCATTCCTAACCTTACGGTATCATCACCAATGAACGAGGAAGAGCTGCGTAACCTGATGTATACCGCTCAGTTGGAGAATGCTGGTCCGTTTGTGATCCGTTACCCGCGCGGCAATGGCGTGATGGTTGACTGGAAGCGTCCGTTCAAAGAAATCCCGGTTGGTAAAGGCCGCAAGATCTGTGATGGTGAAGAAGTAGCCATCTTAACTATCGGCCCTATTGGTAACGAGGCCGCTAAAGCAATCACGCAGCTAAATGCCGAAGGTTTTTACCCGGCACATTATGATATCCGCTTCGTAAAACCTCTGGACGAAGCGCTGTTGCACGAAGTATTCCAGAAATACAGCAAAGTCATTACCGTTGAGGACGGCTGTATTGAAGGCGGCATGGGCACAGCGATCCTTGAGTTTATGGCCGATAACAACTACAACTCCCGCGTAGTACGTTTAGGCATCCCAGACCACGTGATAGAGCATGGCGAGCAACCAGAGCTTTGGGCCGAGTGCGGTTTTGATGCCGCCGGCATCATCCGTCAGGTAAAGGCTATGGATGTGAAGCCGAGTGCGCATATTATTGCGTCTTGAACCAGAATTTAACGAGTTTTTAAGATTTTCAGGATTTCATGTCGCTAACGGCGCGCAGGATGACACCCTGAGCATCGTCGAAGGGCCTGCGAAGGCCTCGCTTCGTCGAAACACGTACGATGGCGAGGCCCCCGCACGTGTTTCGACGAAGCTCAACATGACACTCCTTTTTGTTTCGATTGAAGCCCCGGCTGTCATCCTGAGCATCGTCGAAGGGCGCGCGAAGGCCTGTTTTGCAACATCCTTGCGGCGCGATAACTCAGGCAGCAAATCCCAATTATCATTAATAATCGCTTCTTTCTTTTTTCTACTCCAACCCTTTACCTGCTTTTCAAAGGCAATAGCTTGGTCTATGCTGTTAAATTCTGCCGAAAATACGAGTTTGACCGGTCGCCTTTGGTAGGTGTAACAGGTAACACTTTCGCCTACTTGATGTTCAGTCAGTCTTCTTTCTAAGTTATTTGTAACTCCCGTATAATACGAGTTATCACTGCATAGTAGAATATAGACGAAATATTGGTTCATGGTTACCCAAAGATAAGAGAAATGTTTAGCAGTAGGGTTAGACCTTTGCGCGACCTTCGATAAGCTGGATGACACCCTTCGCTCTCATTTTAAACAAAAAAGGGGATGTCATGTTGAGCCTGTCGAAACACGCGCGTGGGGCCTCGGTATTATGGCTTTGCATAAAGGATAGGCCTCCGCGCCCTTAGACGATGCTCAGGATAACAGCCGACGCACCTTTTATTTAAACGGATAATAAAATATTTCACACCCACAAAAAAAACGCCCGTCAGCTTTACAGCTAACGGGCGTTTAACTTATATCGAGTTGGTTATTTTACCTCTTCGTAATCAACATCGGTTACAGAATCTGCACCGCCATTGCTCTGGGCATTGCCGCCAGCCTGACCGGCATCGGCACCACCTTGAGCTTGTCCGGCATCGCCGGCAGCTTTGTACATATCTTCTGATGCTGCGGTCCAGGCTGTGTTCAGCTCGTTTTGTGCAGCCTCAATATCGGCTAAGTTTTTAGAAGCGTAAGCAGCTTTCAGTTTTTCCAAACCGCTCTCGATCGGTGCTTTTTTATCAGCAGGGATCTTGTCACCATACTCTTTCAGCTGTTTCTCGGTGCTGAAGATCAGGGCGTCGGCTCCGTTCAGTTTTTCAACCTCTTCTTTTGCTGCGCGATCTGCTTCTGCATTGGCTTCAGCTTCGTCTTTCATTTTCTTGATCTCAGCATCGGTTAGGCCTGAAGAAGCCTCGATACGGATCTTCTGCTCTTTACCTGTAGCTTTATCTTTGGCAGATACGTGCAGGATACCATTTGCGTCAATATCGAAAGTTACTTCGATCTGCGGCACACCACGTGGTGCTGGCGGAATGCCATCCAGGTGGAAACGGCCGATGGTGCGGTTTTGTGCAGCCATTGGACGCTCGCCTTGCAGAATATGGATCTCTACCGATGGCTGGCTATCAGATGCAGTAGAGAAGGTCTCTGACTTTTTGGTTGGGATGGTGGTATTGGCCTCGATCAGTTTGGTCATTACACCGCCCATGGTTTCGATACCTAATGACAGTGGCGTAACGTCTAACAGCAACACATCTTTCACGTCGCCGGTTAATACACCACCTTGAATTGCAGCACCAATAGCTACCACCTCATCCGGGTTAACGCCTTTTGAAGGCGCTTTACCGAAGAATTTCTGAACCGCTTCCTGAATTGCAGGGATACGGGTTGAACCACCTACCAGGATGATCTCATCAATCTCTGAAGTACTGAAACCAGCATTTTTCAAAGCAGTTTTACAAGGCTCAATAGTGCGTTTGATCAGGCTGTCTGCCAGTTGCTCAAATTTGGCACGGGTTAAACTTTTCACCAAGTGTTTAGGCATGCCGTCAACAGCGGTGATGTATGGCAGGTTAATCTCGCTCTGCGTAGTGCTTGAAAGCTCGATTTTAGCTTTCTCTGCAGCTTCTTTCAAACGTTGCAGTGCCATTGGGTCTTTACGCAGATCCAGGCCTTCTTCGCTCTTAAACTCGTCTGCTAACCAGTCAATAATCACCTGGTCAAAGTCGTCACCACCTAAGTGAGTATCACCATCGGTAGATTTTACTTCAAACACGCCGTCACCCAGTTCCAGTACAGACACGTCATGCGTACCACCACCACAGTCAAATACCACAATTTTCATGTCTTTGTGGGCTTTGTCCAGACCGTAGGCCAAGGCTGCGGCAGTAGGCTCGTTAATGATACGTTTAACGTTCAAACCAGCAATCTCACCGGCCTCTTTAGTAGCCTGACGCTGTGCATCGTTAAAGTATGCAGGTACGGTAATAACCGCTTCGGTCACTTCCTGACCTAAGAAATCTTCAGCGGTTTTCTTCATTTTCTGAAGAATCATAGCAGAAATTTCTTGCGGGGTATATTTACGGTCGCCAATTTCTACACGTGGTGTATTATTGTCGCCTTTTACCACTTTATAAGGTACACGCTCGGCTTCTTTCGTCACCTCGCTGAATTGGTTACCCATAAAGCGTTTAATTGAGTAGATGGTTTTGGTTGGATTAGTGATAGACTGGCGTTTTGCGGGGTCACCTACCTTGCGCTCGCCATTGTCTACAAACGCTACTACAGACGGTGTGGTACGTTTACCTTCGCTGTTTGCAATAACAACAGGTTCGTTACCCTCCATTACCGCCACGCAGGAGTTTGTTGTTCCTAAGTCGATTCCAATGATTTTAGACATATGATTGATTTTTCCTTTTAACGATTAATTTGCTAACAACACTATATTATCAATGCCTGTGCCAATATGGATTTGGCAGAAATTTTTAGGCGAAAGCTAAAAGCCGAAAGGTAAAAGGTGCGGAATAGTCAGTCCCGCGTCGGATTTCGGTGACAGGTTGACATAAAACAGACAATTATTGGCAGTTTATTAAACGCCAAACTGCCTTAAATGATGATCCACATGTTTATAAGCCAATCGCCCGGCTTCATCAGCAGTAAGCCTGCCGAAAAACGGATGCATAAAGCCGGTGTTGATACGATGCCCATGTTCACCGATCAATGCAACCCATCTTTGCTTCTCGGCTTCTACATTGCCTTCATCGGTAATTCTGAAAGAGGGTACCGTTGGCATATTCTGTTTCACCGGCTTGTCAGACAGCATGTTTTTTAACGCAATCCTGCCAAATATCTTGCCTATAAATGCCTGCTTATAGATGCGCCGTTCCAATAACATCTCTTCCCACATAGCGCAATGCCGCAGCATCTGGTAAATAGACATTTTGCCCCATAGCGGCTTGCTGTCTTTATTAAGCTGATTGATGCGAGCAACTACCTCGCGGGCGGTTTGGGTGTCGAGGATGGTTTTCATATCTCAAAGATAAATGTGGTTTGGATATACCGGAGGTTTCGAACGCGGCAAACAAAGAGGTTTTTGCGACAGCCTACCATTTAAAGTAACCTCCCCTGAAAACGAACAGACACTACTGCTTCGGTACCGATGGCCCCGCTATCCGCTCATACGCCTGCAGGCGTTGCGCACAGGCCGGTATCCGCTGCTACCGGGTTTATGGTTAATGAGTAGGTGGGCCTTGTTCAAAACAAAAACGGCCTGATCAATTGATCAGGCCGTTCTCTTATGCTTTAAAAAAGCGGGAGCTAATTACTCGCCTTTTTCTGCATTCTCTTCGTTAGCAGCAGGTGCTTCCGGAGCCTCAGGGGCTTCTTCTACAGCTGGAGCTTCAGCAACTGGTGCCTCTTCAGCAACAACAGCAGCTTCTGTAGCAGGAGCAGCAGTTTTAGCTTTACCAGCACCACCACGACGACGGGTTGATTTTTTAGCAACAGCAGCTTCACCAGTGGTGTAAACAGTGTTGTAGTCAACCAGTTCGATCAAAGCCATCTCGGCGTTGTCACCCAGACGGTTTTCTAATTTGATGATACGGGTGTAGCCGCCCGGACGGTTAGCTACTTTCTCAGCAACCTCGCGGAACAGGATGTTTGTAGCATCTTTGTCTTGCAGGTAGCTAAATACGGTACGACGAGAGTGCGTAGTATCGCTTTTTGATTTGGTGATCAATGGTTCAACATATCCACGCAGTGCTTTAGCTTTAGCTAAAGTTGTAGTAATACGTTTGTGCAGGATAAGTGAAGTGGCCATGTTGCTCATCATCGCTTTGCGATGGCTGTCGGTACGGCCCAGGTGGTTTACTTTTTTACCGTGTCTCATTGTTTTTTTGTTGTTTGCGGCACGTGCATACCGTCGGGCGGCATTGCTGTCAAGCCCTCGGAATTATGCCAATTTATAGATTTGAGTATTGAGATATGAGAAGTGAGACTGATTTGCAAAACGAAATCTCACGTCTCACATCTCATATCTTAGAAAATTATTCCTCGTCCAGTTTAAATTTCGACAGGTTCATGCCGAAAGATAAGCCTTTAGATTTTACCAGGTCCTGGATCTCAGTCAGTGACTTTTTACCGAAGTTGCGGAATTTCAGCATATCGGCAACGTCATAAGATACCAAGTCAGCCAGGCTGCGGATGTCAGCTGCTTTCAAGCAGTTCAATGCGCGTACAGACAGGTCAAGATCAACCAGCTCGGTTTTCAGGATCTTGCGCATGTGCAGGATCTCTTCGTCAACCTCTTTGGTTTCTTCTTTAGCCTGAGCTTCCAGCATCATGTTCTCATCGCTGAACAGCATAAAGTGCTGGATCAGGATTTTTGCTGCTTCTTTCAGTGCATCCTCCGGGTGAACAGAACCATCGGTAGCAATATCCAGAACTAATTTTTCATAGTCGGTTTTTTGCTCAACGCGGTAGTTCTCGATGGTATACTTTACGTTTTTGATTGGGGTGTAGATCGAGTCAATAGCGATTACGCCTACAGCCGCATCAGGGTTTTTGTTCTCTTCGCTTGGAATGTAACCACGACCTTTGTTTACAGTAAGCTCAATTTCAAGCGTTACTGAAGGGTCCATGTTACAAACAACCAGCTCAGGATTTAAAACGGTAAAATTGTTTGAGAATTTAGTGATATCGCCGGCTTTAAAAGCTTCCTGACCGTTAATGATCACGAAGATCTTTTCACTATCGCCTGATTCACCAGTCTTTTTTAAACGAACCTGTTTCAGGTTCAGGATGATCTCGGTTACGTCTTCAACAACACCTTTAATGGTTGAAAACTCATGCGTAACTCCCGAGAAACGTACCGAAGTAATCGCATAACCTTCAAGTGATGAAAGTAAGATACGACGTAAAGCATTACCAATAGTTACACCGAAGCCTGGCTCTAACGGACGAAATTCAAACGTGCCGTCAAAGTCGGTTGACTTCTGCATGATCACCTTGTCTGGTTTTTGAAATGCTAATATTGCCATTTATATCCTTGGTTAATTTGTTTACAAAATATAAAAAATAGACAAAAAGATGTGAGATACGGAAAATGAGGCAACTGTTAAAATTGCCTCACTTCCTGTATCCCATATCTCGAATCTGTCATTATTTCGAATAAAGCTCGACGATCAGGTTTTCCTTGATGTTCTCAGGGATCTCATCGCGGTTAGGGTAGTTGATCAGCTTACCTGTAAGGTTAGCAGCGTCCCACTCAAACCAGCTGTATTTGTTAACTCGGCGGCCAGCTACTGAAGTAGAGATAGCTTCCAGAGATTTTGATTTTTCGCGTACGGCAACAACGTCACCAGGTTTAACAGTGTAAGAAGCAATGTTTACTACTTCGCCGTTAACAGTGATGTGTTTGTGGCCAACCAGCTGACGTGCGCCAGAACGGGTAGGCGCGATGCCTAAACGGTAAACTACGTTATCTAAACGAGCTTCCAGTAATTTCAACAGGTTCTCACCGGTGATGCCTTGAGCGGCAGAAGCACGGTGGAACAGGTTTTCGAACTGACGCTCTAAAACACCGTAAGTGTATTTAACTTTTTGCTTTTCTTGCAGCTGAACAGAGTATTCAGACTGTTTACCTCTCCTTTTGTTTGGGCCGTGCATGCCCGGAGGATAATTTTTGCGTTCCAGCGCCTTGTCCGGACCGAAGATCGGCTCGCGGAATTTACGCGCAATTCTTGATTTGGGGCCTGTGTATCTTGCCATTGTTGTTTTGCTTTTAAAGTATCAGACAGCCCGCAGCTGCTGAATCTTAGCTTTAAAAAATCGGGTTAATTAAACTCTTCTGCGTTTAGACGGACGACAGCCGTTGTGTGGCAGCGGGGTGATATCTTTAATGGTAGTAACCTCAATACCTACAGTTTGCAGGGTACGGATAGCGCTCTCACGACCTGAACCGGGACCTTTTACAAACACTTCTACTTTACGCAGACCCAGATCATACGCAGTTTTAGCGCAATCTGTAGCAGCCTGTGAAGCGGCGTATGGAGTGTTCTTTTTAGAACCTTTGAAACCCATTTTACCAGCAGAAGACCATGAAATAGCCTGACCTTGGTTGTTGGTCAAGGTTAAAATGATGTTGTTGAAAGTAGCGTTGATGTGGGCTTGGCCAACTGGCTCTACCACTACAATGCGTTTTTTGGTTACTTTTTTAGCTTTAGCCATTTTCTTTTTTACTTGTTGAGCTAGGGATTACTTGGTTAACTCATAACCTGGACCCGTAACTCGGTTATTTTCTTAATCTAATAAGCGGTTAACTGGCAATCATCACCAATCAACCGCTTACTAATCAATTACTATTTAGTAGCTTTTTTCTTGTTAGCAACTGTCTTACGTTTACCTTTACGGGTACGTGAGTTGTTTTTAGTACGCTGACCACGCAGTGGCAGACCTTTACGGTGACGGGTACCACGGTAGCAACCGATATCCATCAAACGTTTGATGTTCAGCTGAACTTCTGAACGAAGAGCACCTTCAACTTTCAGCTGATCGTTGATGATACCACGAATGGTAGCCAACTGATCATCATTCCAGTCCTGAACTTTAGTATCGAAGCTGATACCAGCTTGAGTTAAAATGTTTTGAGCGGTAGTACGGCCAATACCATAAATGTAGGTTAAGCCAATTTCGCCTCTTTTGTTTCTTGGTAAATCAATACCTGCAATCCTTGCCATATTTGTAAATTGTTCTTTTGTGAACGACCGACCGGCGGCTACCGATGTACGAATCGTTCCAATTTTTAATTAATTAACCCTGACGTTGTTTGAATTTAGGGTTCTTTTTGTTGATCACGTACAGTTTACCGTTACGGCGAATGATTTTGCAATCAGCACTGCGTTTTTTGATCGATGCTCTAACTTTCATCTCTTTTGATTATTTATATCTGTAGGTTATTCTGCCCTTCGTCAAATCATAAGGGCTCATTTCCAGCTTCACTCTGTCACCAGGTAAAATTTTGATGTAGTGCATCCTCATTTTCCCTGATATATGCGCAATAATTTCGTGCCCGTTCTCTAATTCAACTCTAAACATTGCGTTTGATAACGCTTCTCTAATTGTACCGTCTTGCTCAATTGAGGACTGTTTAGCCATATATTCCTGATTATTACTTTATTATCCCGCCTCCAAAGCGGGACGCAAAATTAAATAATTTTTTTTATTTATTTAATTTATTTTTTATTTAAAACTTCTTCGATATATGAAAATGTCGAGAGAATGTCGGCTTTGCCTTTACGAATAGCTACGGTATGCTCGTAATGAGCCGACGGTTTGCCGTCTACGGTAGAAACCGTCCAGCCATCGTCCCAAAACTTAACACCGGCACGGCCGCCGTTAATCATCGGCTCAATAGCTATTACCATACCTTCTTCCAGTTTAATGCCAGATCCACGCTTACCGTAATTTGGCACTTCGGGTTTTTCATGCAGGTGGGTACCCACACCATGGCCAACCAGCTCTTTCACCACACCAAAACCATGACGCTCGGCATGTTCCTGAACAGCGTAACCAATATCGCCAATGCGCATGCCCACTACTGCCTTCTCTATTCCTAGCTCAAGGCATTCTTTGGTTACTTGCATTAACTTCCTGGTGCTTTCGCTCACCTCGCCAACGGCAAAGGTGTAGGCAGAGTCGCCGTAGTATTTGTTCATCAGCACACCACAGTCTACAGAAATCAGGTCGCCTTCCTTCAACTCATATTTTCCCGGAAAACCATGTACAACCTGGTTGTTCATCGAGATACATAAAGAGTAAGGGAAACCGCCGTAATTTAAAAATGCAGGGACCCCTCCGTTGTCACGGATAAAGGTCTCTGCAAGTTTATCTAATTCTATAGTCTGAATACCGGGGCGGATAACTTTGGCAATCTCGCCGTGGGTTTTTGAAACCAGCAAAGAACTCTCTCTGATCAGCTCAATTTCTTCGGCAGATCTTAAATTGATCTTTGGCATAGTTTTAACTCCTTCCTTTTAGATAACCGGAGGCGTAGTGCCTGCGGCTGTAGGTATACCGGTACGGCCATTAACGCGGCCGGTTTTCATCAAACCGTCGTAATGACGCATCAGCAAGTGGCTTTCAATTTGTTGCAGGGTATCCAGCACTACACCTACCAGAATGATAAGTGAGGTACCACCAAAGAACCTTGCAAACACACCGTTTACATGCAACATGCTGGCAAATGCAGGGATAACCGCTACGATAGCCAGGAAGATTGAACCAGGCAGGGTGATTTTAGAAATCACACCGTCGATAAAATCTGTTGTTGCTTTACCTGGTTTTACACCCGGAATAAATCCACCGTTCTTCTTCATATCTTCCGACATCTGAGCTGGGTTAACAGTGATAGCAGTATAGAAGTAAGTGAACAGGATGATTAAGATACCGAATACCAGGTTGTGCTCCCACGAAGTGTAGTTAGACAAGGCGATCAATACGCCGTTGGTAGCAATCTTCGGGAAGAATGATTGTACGGTAGCCGGGATGAACATCAACGCCTGAGCGAAGATGATAGGCATAACACCGGCAGCTGTTACTTTCAATGGGATATACTGACGTACGCCACCATACTGTTTGTTACCAACAATACGTTTAGCATACTGCACTGCAACTTTACGGGTACCCTGAACAATCAGGATAGTAAACATCACAACAGCCAGTAAGGCTACAATCTCCACAATGAAAACGATAGGACCACCAATGCCAGCAATAACGCGGTCATGGAACTCGCTACCAATGGCCCCTGGCAACTGGGCGATAATACCCACCATAATGATGAGTGATATACCGTTACCAATACCTTTGTCGGTGATTTTCTCACCCAGCCACATTACAAACAGGGTACCTGATGTAAGAACAAAAATGGTGATCACGTTGAACCAGAAGCCAGCTATCGCAGGACTGATGGCTTCTTGCGGAACCTGAGAACGTACATAACCAATGGCTTGCAGGCCAGTGATCAGTATGGTCAGGTAACGAGTCCACTGGTTAATCTTGTTACGGCCGCTTTCACCCTCTTTCTGCATTTTAGTAAAATACGGAACGGCAATACCTAACAGCTGCACTACGATTGAGGCAGAAATGTAAGGCATTACACCCAGCGCAAAAATTGATGCGCGAGAGAACGAGCCGCCGGCAAACATATTTAAGAGGCCCAGCAAACCGTCTTTTGCGTTATGCTGAGCATTAATAACTGCACCGTCTACACCGGGAAGCACTACGTAAGAGCCTATACGGTATATTAAAAGAAATAAGAGTGTGTTAGTTATACGCACTCTTAAGTCTTCAATTTTCCAGATATTGGAAACTGTTGTGAAGAATTTATTCATCGAAATTACAGCTTTTCAATTGAACCGCCTGCTGCCTCAATAGCTTTTTGCGCAGTGGCAGAAAACGCGTGTGCTTTAACAGTCAGTTTAGCTTTCAGCTCGCCACGACCCAGGATTTTCACCAGGTCATTACGAGATGCCAAACCGTGCTCTTTCAATACATCAAAATCAATTGCTGATACTGAATGATTTTCAGCTAATTGCTGAAGAGCATCTAAGTTAATGCTTACGTACTCTACACGGTTAGGATTTTTAAAACCTACCTTAGGTAAGCGGCGCTGTAACGGCATCTGGCCACCCTCAAAACCAACTTTGGTTGAGGTACCAGAGCGTGAACCTGCACCCTTGTGACCGCGGGTTGAAGTACCGCCACGGCCAGAACCGGTACCACGACCGATTCTCTTTCTATTTTTGGTTGAGCCTTCTGCAGGCTTCAGGTTACTTAAATTCATGATATTAAATATTTTCTACTGCTACCAAATGATTAACTTTTCTAACCATACCAATAATTGCTGGTGTGGCTTCAACCTCTACGCTTTGGTTAATTTTTTTCAAACCTAAAGCTTCGATGGTTTTTTTCTGGCGCTCGGTCCTGTCGATCACGCTTTTAATCTGAGTTATTTTGATTTTTGCCATGATTGATTATCCGTTAAATACTTTACCTAAATTAACGCCGCGTTGTTGAGCCACGGTATAAGCATCGCGCATTTGCGCCAGGGCTGCTACAGTAGCTTTAACCACGTTGTGCGGGTTTGATGAACCTTTTGATTTTGCCAATACGTTGTGGATACCGGCAGACTCTAATACTGCACGCATCGCACCACCGGCAATTACACCGGTACCGTTAGCGGCTGGTTTGATAAATACAAAACCACCTGAAAATTTACCATACTGCTCATGCGGAACAGTGTTGTTGATAATTGGCACTTTTACCAGGTTCTTTTTGGCATCGTCCACGCCTTTGGCAATGGCTTCTGTTACCTCTTTAGCTTTACCTAAGCCATAACCTACTACACCATTCTCATCACCTACCACTACGATAGCTGAGAAGCTGAAAGTACGGCCACCTTTGGTTACTTTGGCAACACGTTGTATGCTTACCAAGCGATCTTTCAATTCGATCTCGCTTGTTTTTACTCTTTTTACGTTGATTGTTGACATCTTTCTTTCAGTTTAGAAAATTAAACCACCTTCACGTGCACCTTCAGCCAATGATTTAACACGGCCATGATACAGATAACCATTACGGTCAAACACTACACTGGTAATGCCAGCAGCAACTGCTTTCTGGGCTACCAATTTACCTACAGCTACAGACTGGTCTGATTTGCTGCCGGCAGTAGCGGCGAAGTCTTTTGATAATGAAGATGCCGAAACTACGGTTTTACCGGTTACATCGTCAATGATCTGAGCGTAAATACCCTTGTTGCTTCTGAACACGGTTAAGCGAGGACGCTCTGCAGAACCCGAAATACGTTTACGGATTCCTCTTTTTATTCTGTCTCTTCTTGTTAATTTACCTGCCATGACGATTATTTTTTAGATGCTGATTTACCTGCTTTTCTTCTCAATACCTCGCCAACAAACTTGATACCTTTACCTTTGTAAGGCTCTGGTGCGCGCAGCGAGCGGAT
>Ga0153918_1000122_pt1 | contig 61162 bp, 59 predicted proteins | sample TSFL002MetaG_FD_104687 | JGI IMG/M metagenome (GOLD analysis project Ga0153918, IMG submission 104687) | Attine ant fungus gardens microbial communities from Florida, USA - TSFL002 MetaG | ecosystem: Host-associated > Fungi > Mycelium > Unclassified | place: USA: Florida, Paynes Creek Historic... | reverse complement strand
TATCGTTGATACAAACTCTAACCCAGACAACGTTGATTACGTTATTCCGGGTAACGACGATGCGATCCGTGCAGTAACTTTGTATGCTTCTGCTATGGCTGATGCGATTCTTGCTGGTAAAGAATATGCTCAATCACAAGCAAATGCACAAGCAAAAGGCGACGACGCTGCTAAAGACGCTTCTGAGGCTTAATGCGTTTTGACGCAAGCTTGTCATTTTTGCGACATGTAATGGTGGCAGATTAAAGCGTCGAGATTGCAAACGGCCCAGAGATTCTTTGGGCCGTTTTTGTTGAACAGATTTATTTTCTACCGATTTTAGGAGATCAACATGACTGCAGTTACTGCGAGCATGGTAAAAGAATTACGTGACCGTACTGGTCTTGCAATGATGGAATGCAAAAAAGCATTAACAGAAGCAGACGGTGACATCGAACTTGCGATTGATAATCTTCGTAAATCAGGTCAAGCAAAAGCTGCTAAAAAAGCAGGTAACATTGCTGCTGATGGTGCGATCACTATCATCCAAAACGGTAACAAAGCAATCCTTGTTGAAGTTAACTGTCAAACTGACTTCGTTGCTAAAGACGAAAACTTCAAAAACTTCTCTGATAAAGTTGCTACTGCTGCACTTGCTGCAAACGAAACTGATGCTGCGAAAATTGCTGAACTTAAGCTTGAAGACGGTGCGACTGTAGAAGAAGCTCGTGTTGCACTTGTTCAAAAAATCGGTGAAAACATTCAAGTTCGTCGCGCTCAAATCGTTGAAGGCGAAAACTTGGCTATTTACAAGCACGGTTTAAAAATCGGTGTTGTTGTTTCTTACACAGGTGATGCTGACACTGGTAAAGGTATTGCAATGCACGTTGCTGCGTTCAACCCAGTTGCAGTAAATGCTGAAGCTGTTCCAGCTGACTTGATCGCTAAAGAGAAAGAAATTGCTGAAGCGAAAGCGTTAGAATCTGGTAAGCCAGCGAACATCGTTGAGAAAATGGTAACTGGTTCAGTTGAAAAATACTTGAACGAAGTTGCTCTTGATCGTCAAATGTATGTTATCGACAACGACAAGAAAGTTGCTGACGTATTGAAAGCGACTGGTACTGTTGTAGCTCAATTCGTTCGTTTCGAAGTGGGTGAAGGTATTGAGAAGAAAGCTGAAATGAGCTTTGCAGAAGAAGTTGCTGCTGCTCAAGCTGCTGCGAAGTAATTCGTATCTTCTAAAAAAACCCAGTCATTTTGACTGGGTTTTTTTATTATTTTAAAAAAGCCCACTTCATAAAAGGGCTTTTAATAATTATTTAAGGCTTAGTCAGCTTCTTTTTTAAGCTCGTATTTGCTTGCCAATTCACCTGTAATTTCTTTACCTTCTGTATCTAAAGCTTTTAGATAACCTTCAGCAACGAAATATTTACGGCCATCACCAGCTTTATCCAATGTAATCACTGATGTGTTTGTAGTATCAAAGGCGAAGCTACCTTTACTTTCGAATACTTTACCGTCGCCTTTACCTAAATATTTTTCTTTTAACTCAAAGGTCTTGTCTTGATTCAGTTCAAGTTCAGTCTCAATGCCTTCACAGTCAGCGCATGGAAGTACGCCTTTGTAAGTACCATTCCAGTCCAGAGAGTTTTCCGCTGTGTGCGCGCTATCAACAGCTTCATGCGTTGTTTCTGTTGTGGTCGCTGCTGGTGGAGTTTGCTCGTCAGTTTTTGGTGTTTCAGCCTTGTTACATGCCACAAGGAAAATAGACGCTAGAGAAATGGCAATCATTGATTTTTTCATCTTGGATATAACCTTATTCGAAAGTATTGATATCCAAGTTATTAGATTTTAAAAAGAAATGGAAGTAAGGGAATGTAAGGGTTGTTTAACCTTTGGTAAAGTAAGACAAGTTTAACCTTGTCTTGCCTTGAAGCGGGGATTTGATTTGCAGATGACAAATAGCTTGCCGCGACGTTTCACAATTTGGCAGTCAGCACTACGGCGTTTGGCGCTTTTAAGGGATGAGCACACTTTCATTTTTGATTCTCTGAATTTAATGTAATGTTATAATATTACATTAAAGTGGGTGTGTAAAGTTTGTCATCCTTGATGTGTGAGAGGGGATTGTGAAAGATATAAGTATCAGAAATAAAAAAGCCCTTATCTTTCGATAAGGGCTTTTTTGAATTTGGAGCGGGAAACGAGACTCGAACTCGCGACCCCAACCTTGGCAAGGTTATGCTCTACCAACTGAGCTATTCCCGCAATAGGACGCATTATAGAGAGTTTCATTCAGCTGTCAACTCTCTGGCATGCTAAGTGTTGAATTAATCAGCACGTCGCCAGATTGTCCCTTGACGCGTATCTTCCAAAACCACACCCTGATCCAATAAAGATTGGCGAATACTGTCGGCTTTAGCAAAGTCTTTGGCCTTTTTTGCATCAACACGTTGCTGGATAAAATCTTCAATTTCAGCATCTGAAAGCGCTAGTGCTTCCTGTCCAATATCTGATTTGAGGAAGTCATCAACATCATGCTGAACCAAGCCAAGAATGTCAGTTAAATGGCGTAGGGTAGAGTAAAGAAGCGTGGCTTGTTCAGCTTGTTCTTCTTTTACTGCACGATTCAGTTCCTTATTCAGTTCAAACAGGACTGCCATTGCTTCAGCCGTATTGAAGTCGTCGCGCATCGCACTATTAAAACGCTCAACAAAGTGCTGCTCTAAAGTCTCAGAGGTTTTTTGACCATAGACTTGTTGATAGGCTTTAAAAGAGTGATAGAAACGGCTGAGTGCTGTTTTCGCTTCTTTTAAGGCCACATCAGAGAAGTTGACTGGACTACGGTAGTGCGATGACACGATGAAGTAGCGAATCACTTCTGGATGGAATTTTTCCATCACATCACGAATGGTGAAGAAGTTGCCTAAAGATTTAGACATTTTCTCGCCATCAACGTTGATGAAGCCCACATGCATCCAGTAATTGACATATTGTTCGCCAGTCGATGCTTCACTTTGCGCGATTTCATTTTCATGGTGTGGGAACATCAGATCTGAACCACCACCATGAATATCGAAATGATTACCCAAACAGCAAGTCGACATTGCAGAACATTCAATATGCCAGCCTGGACGGCCATTGCCCCAAGGTGAAGCCCAAGCCGGTTCATTTTCTTTGGCATGTTTCCAAAGCACAAAGTCAAATGGATGTTTCTTTTCAACTTCAACATCAACACGCTCAGATGCACCCGCTTGCATGTCTTCCAGTTTACGACCAGATAGACGACCATATTTATCGAATTTACTGACTTCAAAATAAACATCGCCATTACTAGACGGATAAGCAGCACCTTTATCAACCAAGGTATTGATCATGCTTTGCATCTGATCAATATATTCAGTTGCTTTTGGCGCTTCATCAGGTGCAGCACAGCCCAAGTTTGCTGCGTCTTCATTCATGGCATCAATAAAACGTGTAGTGAGTTGCTGAATGCTCTCACCATTTTCATTGGCACGTGCAATGATCTTATCATCAATGTCGGTGATGTTACGGATATAGCGAACTTTCCAGCCCTGACTACGCAAGAAGCGAATGATGTAGTCAAATGCAACCATAACTCGAGCGTGCCCGATATGACAGTAATCATAAACAGTCATACCACACACATACATATCAATTTGACCTTCTTTGCGTGGGACAAATTCAACTTTTTTACGTTGCTCAGAATTATATAGAACAAAAGGTTGCATAAGGGTTTTCAAACACTCTACAAAAATCGTTATTCATCATAACGTATGCACCATATTTCATAAAGTTATCAGTAGAAAAAAGATGGTTTTGGTTTGCAATATTTTTCCTTATTCAAAACGTAGTTTGCTGGTCGCTCGAACTTGAGCTTTTTTTGCAAAATAATAATAAATCACCGCTGTTGCTAAAAGTCCGACCAGCCAGGAAATATCAATACCACCTAATGCTGTGGCGATTGTACCTGTAAAAAACTTACTATGAATAAAAGGAAGCTGTAGTAAAACACCCATGATATAGCAGCCAATACCGATACTATTCCAGCGCCCATACTTTCCGTTTGGGTCATATAATGCAGCCACATCGCACTCTTCTTTAGAAATAAAATAGTAATCGACTAAATTAATTGCACTCCACGGGATAAAAAAGGTGAGCAAGAACAGGATGAATGCTTTAAAGGTATTTAAGAATGTATGTTCGCCCAAAATTGCGATCAAGGTCGAAATAGCCACCATACCCAGTACGATACTTAACCGCGTGAGTTTGGAAATTTGATATTTGGGTTTGAAGCTATTCCAAATGGTTGCAATACACATGAAGCAACCATAGGCATTAAGCGTCGATAAGGTGACTTTGCCAAAGGCAATGCTGAAATATAAAAAAGTAATCACCAGTGCTGCAGCATTCATACCCACTACATATTGCACCTCATTTCCGACAAAGCCACCTTGTGAAATTTGTGCAATGAATACACCCAAGGTCATGGAGATTTGCGAACTGAGGAGTGAACCTAAACCCACCGCCAGAAAAACACGGGTGGAGGAGGTGTTTGATGGTAAATATCTGGAATAATCCGCCACATAAGGGCCGAATGAAATTTGCCAAGAGGCTGAAAGCGAAATTGCCAATAAAAATGAAGGCCAGCTAAATTTTTGAACTGCGATTAATGCTGAGAAATTTGAATGAGTTAAAATCTGACTCAAAATAATCACAAATGCAATGATGCCAATCACGCTGGCAACTTTTCCAACCCAGTGGATTAAGCGGTAACCAATGGTCGCAAAGATCACAATAAAAGAGGCGTAAATTAAAATACCAGTTGTACTACTGACATTGATCAATTGTGCGATAGCTTTACCTGCCAGTACCTCACCAGTGGCTGTAAATCCGATATACATCAGACAAACCAATACGATTGGAATACAAGCACCATATACCCCAAATTGAACGCGGCTTGAAATCATTTGTGGAAGACCAAGCTTTGGACCCTGTGCTGCGTGTAAAGCCATCACAACGGCTCCGAAACATTGTCCAATCAATAAACCAATAATGGACCAAAACACATCGCCACCAAGCACCACGGCCAAAGCACCAGTAACGATTGCAGTTATTTGTAAGTTGGCTCCAAACCACAGGGTAAATTGACCAAATACACTGCCATGTCGTTCATGTTCTGGAATGAAGTCAATACTTCGGTTTTCAACAAACTGGTGTTTTTCTTTCTCATCCAATGAGCTCATCTTTTACTCCTGATCCATGAAGCATTGATTGTTATAGAAAATACATGATCTGGTTTTAGTATGCTTATGTACAATCTAGTGCATATATGTATATACAAGTTGTTTTAAATCTGGGCAAATTTATTTGTGTTAAGAAAGGTAAGTTTTCTGTCCCTGATGAAGCTGTAAATCCTATACGGAAGAGAATGACGAAAATTTTGTATTTCACACAAATTCGTGATCAACGATTACACGCCGAAAAGCTCTCCATTTTTCATGAAAACTTATACATTTAGAAACGTGCATAATTCACAGTTATGTTAGAATCGCCCTCATTCTTTTGATTAAAATCATCTGCCAATAGGTAGATAGAGTATTATTTTGAGTCAAGCTCATATGTCACAAGCCATAAATTTCCAGAAAAGCGCAATAGAAACTCTGCGTATTGAACAGCAAGCAATTGAAGTACTTGCAACACAAATTAATGAACATTTTGATCGTGCCTGTGAAATATTACTGCAATGCCAAGGGCGTGTTGTGATTACCGGTATGGGGAAATCGGGTCATATCGGTCGTAAAATGGCGGCAACCTTCGCATCGACAGGTACACCTTCATTTTTTATGCACCCTGGTGAAGCGGGTCATGGCGATCTGGGCATGTTGGTGCGTGGCGATGTACTTATTGCGATTTCAAACTCGGGCAAGAGTGATGAAATCATGATGTTGATGCCACTGATCAAGCATTTAGGCGTGCCATTAATCACGATTAGTCGTGATGATAAAGGTCCAATGCCACAAAATGCAGATGTTGCATTAACACTGGGCGCAGCTGACGAAGCGTGTCCTTTAGGCTTGGCACCAACATCAAGTACAACAGCGACACTGGTTCTCGGTGATGCTCTAGCGGTTGCATTATTGGAAGCACGCGGCTTTACGGCAGATGACTTTGCGCGTTCACACCCAGCAGGTGCATTGGGTAAACGTTTACTGTTGCATGTGAAGCATCTCATGCATACAGGTTCTGAATTACCAAAAGTACGTCCAGATACACCAATGAATAAGGTGTTATATGAAATTTCTGATAAGCGTCTTGGTTTAACCACGATTGTTGATGACAATGATACGTTATTGGGTATTTTCACCGATGGTGACTTACGTCGAATGATTGACCAGCAACAAGGTTTTGATGTCAATCTGGCAGTTTCTGAAGTGATGACCAAAAATCCGTTAACGATTTCTCAGGAAGCCCGGGCGGTGGAAGCATTAGAAAAAATGCATGAGAGAAAAATTAATCAGTTTGTTGTAGTGGATGACGCGAAAAAAGTGATTGGTGTGATCAGTATGCATGACCTTATTCAGGCGGGAGTAAATTAAGCCATGGCATCTTATGCTTTACAAGAACAAGCACGTCATTTACAGGCACTCGTGCTTGATGTGGATGGAATCTTAAGCGATGGCTTTGTTACATTAACCAACTCGGGTGATGAAATTAAATCATTTGATATCCGTGATGGTCTGGGCATGAAATTAGTCCAGCAAGCGGGTATGAAAGTGATTATTATCACGGGCCGAAAAAGTCATATCGTTGAAAAACGCATGTCTGATCTCGGTGTCGATCTGGTGTATCAAGGGCGTGAAGATAAGGGAACCGCCTTACGTGAAGCTTGTGCCCAACTTGGTTTATTGCCTGAAGACTGTATCTACATGGGTGATGACTGGCCAGATTTATCTGCATTTGCAATTGCTGGGATGAAAGTGACTGTTCCGAATGGTCATGAAGAAGTCCGCCGCCGTGCCAATCTGGTGACTCAGGCGATGGGCGGTCGCGGAGCTGTTCGAGAAGTCTGTGATATGTTGTTGATGGCAAAAGGTGTTTACCAAGAACTGCTTGAAAAATATCTTGCTGTACCACATTAATATAGTGTTGATTTGCTCAAAGGTTAGGTAACCCAGTTTATGGATACCAAAGTTTTATATGTTGTTGCTGTTGCAGTCGCTGCGGTGAGCGGTGGCTATTATTATTACAGTGGCAAGGCAAAAAAGCTGGATGTTGATTCAGCCAAGAATATGACTTATTCCGCACAGGGTGTTCACTTAACACAAACTGATGAGAAGGGTAATTTATATATTCGTGCTGAAGTGAAGCAGTTGCAGCAAAATATGCAACTTAAAACCTCTCAGCTGGATCAACTGAATGCAGTGATGTACAAACAGGGCAAAGCAGACGCAACCTTTTACGCAAAACAGGCAAATGGCTATGATGACAACACTAAAGTTGTCTTGCTTGGTAATGTTGTTGCGACGAAATTGTCCGATCAGGGTAAAATGGAGTTTCATACCGATGAGCTCACAGGTTACCCAAAAACAAGAGAACTCGAAACACAACATCAGGTCACGGTTCAATCGCCAACTGCTGAGTTTGTGAGTCAAGGTCTAAAGGCTAATATGAATAATGGTCAATATGAATTTTACAAAATTCGAGGAAAGTATGCGCCAAGCTCTTAATTCTAAATCTCGTCTAACTTTCCTTAAACAAGCCAGCTGTGTTGCTGTGATTGCGTTATCTGCAAGCACGAGCTTTGCCTTGCCATCAGACCGCAATCAACAGCTTTCTCTGGTTGCTGATCGTGCAACCTATAATGATAAATCGGGTGTAACGACCTATACCGGTAATGTTGTGATTGAGCAGGGCACCATGAAATTGCAAGCAGATTCACTGGTTGCAAACTTAAATAGCCGTAAAGAAATCCAGACCATTACGGCAAAGGGGCGACCTGCGAAGTTCCAGCAACAAATGGATGCCAATAAAGGTCTGGCACGTGGCGAAGCCCAAAATATCGTATATAACGCAGATACTGGGATTATCACGCTAACAGGTAATGCTTACCTGTATCAGGATGGTTCAAGCATTCGTGGTAATAGCCTGAAATATAGTATGAATAAAGGTGATGTCGAGGCTCAAGGTTCTTCGAGCAATCGTGTACAAATCATTATTCCACCATCAAGCTCTAAAAGCTTCCCAGGGGCGCGTGATTAATGGAACAGGCAGTGCAACAACCACAGACTTTATGTATTAAGCATTTAGCTAAAAACTATAGTAAACGTTGGGTGGTAAAAGACGTTTCTTTTACTATGCAAAGTGGACAAATCGTTGGTCTGCTTGGCCCGAATGGTGCAGGGAAAACCACTAGCTTCTATATGGTTGTTGGTCTTGTTCGTATGGATAAAGGCGAGATTCATTTAGATGATCTCGATATGTCTGATCTTGCGATGCATGAACGTGCGCGTAAAGGGATTGGCTATTTACCCCAAGAAGCTTCGATTTTTAGAAAGTTAACGATTTCTGAAAATATTATGGCGATTTTAGAAACGCGTAAGGACTTGAATAAACAGCAGCGCCAGCAACGTTTGAATGAGTTATTAAGTGATTTTAAAATTACCCATATTAAAGATTCATTGGGTATGAGTGTTTCTGGTGGTGAGCGCCGCCGTGCTGAGATTGCGCGTGCTTTGGCTGCTGATCCGAAGTTTATGCTGCTGGATGAGCCTTTTGCTGGGGTTGACCCGATTTCAGTGGGTGATATTAAAGATATTATCCAGACGCTCAAAGATCGTGGTATTGGTGTACTCATTACCGATCATAACGTGCGTGAAACTTTAGCGATTTGTGAAAAAGCTTATATCGTCAGTGAAGGATCCGTGATTGCTGAGGGTACTCCCCAAGAAATTCTGGATAATGAACAGGTGCGTAAAGTGTATTTAGGTGACGATTTCGTCGTTTAATACCGAATGAATTCTGTATTTGAAGAAAGAACCGAAAGGTTCTTTTTTTACGGCAGTTTTTTAAGTGGAAATCCTGAATACCAACGCTTTAGCTCGGAAATATTGGGGATTTTGCTGTAATTTGCTGATAAATATTTATTTTATTTTTTTAATTAGTTTGGCATATTTTATAAAAATGAGAACTGTTTTACAAAAATAAACACTTATAAATGTGTGAAAACGTGTTTAGAACATAGTGTTTTATGTAAAAAAATGATTAAAATGAAAATGCTGAAATGATAACAATACGAAAAAATATGAACTTAAAGAAAGATATAAAAGTGAATAATGGATCATGGAAAAGAAGTATGGATTTTAAGTGGTTACTTTATGTAGCAACGCTATCTGTGCCAATGACACATGCAACAACACCAAGTGAACAATATCACACTTTAAAGAATAATCTGTCTCGGCTGTTTGTTCCGCAAAGTAGTGATGAATTTAAAGTTGCCCAGATGCAAAAACTGAGTAACTTCTCGGTCGATTCATCATTAGGCAGTGATTTGCCTGTTGTTGGATCAGGGCGTCCGCAAGAGACGGCAGTCGCAAATGCATTTTGGCAGAATCAACGTAAAGTATTGAAAGATGCAGTACAGGTTGCGGTACAACGTAATCCTGATATCTCTCAAGGAATCGCAGCATTGGCTTCACAAAATGCCAATATCGATGTTGCAAAATCGGGCTATTACCCTCAGATTGGTGGCGGTGTCAGCACGGGAGATTTAGGTAAGAAAAGTACTCGTGGTCAGCAATTACTGACTTTAAGTGCAACCCAGATGCTTTATGATTTCGGCAAGGTTAAATCTGGCGTTAATGTAGAAAAGGCCAAGGTTGTGGTTGGGCAAGCGAATGTGCTGGTGAAAATTGATGATATTTCACTAGATGTTGCGCAAACAATTATCAATATTCAGCGTTATCAAACCCTTATTCAGATTGCAAATCAGCAGATCGCAGGGATCAGACGAATTCAAGAAATGGCGAATCTGCGAGCAAATGCCGGAATCAGTAGTCAGGCTGATCCGATCCAAGCGCAATCGTATTTACAATCAGCACAGTCAGCGATGATTGCTCAGCAATCTTTACTCAGTCAGTATCAGCAACATCTTTATACATTGCTTGGTTTTGATACCCGTAATGTGAAATGGGCGATTCCTGAAGATTTTGTAAAACAATCAGATTTATACGCAACACCACAATTCAACACCATTCCGCAAATGATCGCTGCGCAGGCGGGTATTGAAGTTGCGCGTAATCAAAAATTACAGACACAAGTGAGTAATTATCCGACACTATCTGTAAAAGGAGAACTGAGTCAGGCTTTACACGGACGCAACCCGGGTAATGATAAAGAGGGTGGCTTTGATAGTGCGATCATGCTCGAAGCAAGCAGCCAGTTCTACCAAGGGGGAGCAACTTCTTCAAGAACCAAGGCCGCCAGTTATGCTGAAGAGGCTGCAAGAGCACAGGTCAATGCGGTTTATCTAAAAGTGCTGGATCAGATCAGAACCAGCCGTGAACAAATTGAAAATAAACAACGCCAGATGCAGGTTTTGGCGGGACAACAAGCAACAACAATACGTACAAGAGAGCTTTATCAAGAACAATATAAGTTGGGAACACGAACTTTAGTCGATTTGTTAAATGCAGAACAAGCGATTCATAGTGCGAACTCAGAGGCTGAAACAGCACGTTATGATATTTACAGTAGCATTGCGCAATATATTGCTGCGACAGGACGTTCTCGTCAGGCCTATGACCTCAATAATTTAAATATACAAGGGTTTGAGGTACAACCATGATTACTACAAAAATAAATTATCAGCCCTGGTTACAAGCAATATTAACCATCGCCAAGCATTACCGAATTGAACCATCTGAAGAACGGATTCGCTTACAACTGGACTGGAATCAAAACCAGAATCTGGATGAGGTTCTGGTGCTGATTAGCCGCCAGATTGGCCTGAATTTACGCAAAGTTGCTTTCACCAATGAAGTGATTAACCCTTGGCGTTTACCTGTATTGGTCGAATTGGCTGATGGACAGGTAGGTGTTATTGATAAAGCTGATGGTACTGGCCATGTCAGTATTCAGTTGAGTGGTGATCAGGGACTTTCACAAAAATTTGCGGTAGGTGCGCTAAGACACATCATTAAAAATGTCTATGTACTGCGTCCTGAACAGTCGGTGCCTGATGCGCGTGTTGATGAATATATCAAACCTTATCAACCAAGCTGGTTCTGGTCGATTGCTCTGCAAGACTGGAAGCGTTATATCGACATTATGCTGGCATCGATGATTGCCAACATTCTGGCATTGGCGACCATTATTTTCTCGATGCAGGTGTACGATCGGGTCGTACCTTCACAATCCATTCCGACGCTTTGGGTATTGGCAGCGGGTGTATTAATCGCTGCGATTTTCGAATTTGTACTGCGTCTTTCGCGTATTTACATTTCAGATATTATTGGAAAGCGTGCCGATTTAAGAGTGTCAGATCGTGTATTTGGTCATGCACTACGTATCAAAAATAGTGAACGTTCTAAATCTACTGGTACTTTTATTTCTCAAATTCGCGAGCTGGAAGGCGTACGTGAGCTGGTCACTTCGACCACAATGGGCGCGATTGCAGATTTACCTTTTTTCTTCTTATTCCTGATTATTTTTGCGCTGATTGGCGGAAATTTATTTTGGGTCATGCTGCTGGTCGTGCCTTTAATGATTTTGCCTGCGATCTTGGCACAAAAGAAACTGGCTCAACTGGCACAAGAAGGGATGCGCGAATCTTCTATCCGTAATGCGATTCTGGTTGAAGCCGTGCAAGGTATTGAAGATATCAAGCTATTACGTGCGGAGTCGCGTTTCCAGAACCAGTGGAACCACATGAATGAGGTATCTGCCGATATTAGTATGCAACAACGTAAAATTGTTGGTGTGCTGACGGCATGGACACAAAAGATTCAGGGCCTGACCTATGCTGCAGTGATCCTGGTGGGCTGTTTTGCGGTGATGAAAGGTGATATGACCACGGGTGCATTGGTGGCATGTTCGATTTTGTCTTCTCGTATGCTGGCTCCCATTTCGCAAATCACAGGGATTCTCGGACGTTTACAACAAGCCAAAGTGGCTAAAAAAGGTCTGGATGAGTTAATGAAAAAGCCTGTTGATCAGGCAGATCAGGCTCATCTGGTTCATAAAGAAGTGCTACACGGTGACTACGAGCTTAAAAAAGTTGTATTTCAATATTCCGAAGATGATCCTCGTCCAAGTTTGTCTATTCCTCATTTGAAGATCCGTGCTGGTGAACGTATTGCCATTCTCGGGCGTAATGGTGCAGGCAAATCAACACTGCTCCAGATTTTATCTGCCATGCAATTTCCGAATGCAGGTTCGGTTCATTTAGATGATCTGGATATTAGCCTAATTGATCCGTCCGATGTACGCCGTGACATGGGCTTACTCAATCAGAATGCACATCTATTCTATGGCACGATCCGTGAAAACCTGACTTTGGGCGCACCACTGGCACGCGATGAAGACATTTTAAAAGCACTGAAAGTGACGGGTGCATTGAGCTTTGTGCATGAGAAGAAAGAAGGGCTCGATCATCTGGTTTTAGAAGGGGGCGTCGGTTTTTCTGGAGGGCAACGACAAGCTTTATTGTTAGCACGTCTCTTAATCCGTCAACCGAACATTCTGTTGCTTGATGAGCCAACGGCAGCCATTGATGATGTCGCTGAGAAGCAGCTTATTGATCATTTAAGAAACTGGTTGGGTTATCGAACTTTAGTGGTGGCGACCCATCGTCGAGCCGTTCTGGAATTGGTTGACCGGATTATTGTCATGAATGAAGGCAAGATCGTGATGGATGGGCCAGTGGAACAAGTCTTACAACAATCAGCAATAAAACAAAAAATAGTTTAATACTTAGAGAATAGAGGCAAATTTATGAGTGAAGAACAAAAAACGAGTAGCCGTCCGATGAATGTAACTTACAAGGAACCTAAGTTACCTCGTTCGACACTCGTTGTTTGGATGATTGGGATTGGTTTACTTGTACTCTTGATCTGGGCATGGTTGTTTAATTTAGAAGAAGTTTCTACGGGGACGGGTAAAGTTATTCCATCTTCAAAAGAGCAGATCATTCAGTCACTTGAGGGTGGTATTTTAACCAAGCTTGATGTGAATGAAGGTGATGTGGTGGAAAAGGGGCAGATCCTTGCTCAACTTGATCCGACACGTTTGGCGTCGAATGTGGGGGAGTCGCAGTCTTTACTGATTTCGGCACAGGCAACCGCAGCGCGTTTACGTGCGGAAGTGAATGGCACGCCGTTGACTTTTCCTGAGGAAGTTAAGAAAAGTCCTAAGCTGGTTCAAGAAGAAACTGCACTTTATTATTCACGCCGTGAAAATCTGGAGCAATCCATCGCAGGTTATGAACAGGCTGCCAAGCTAGTACGACAAGAGCTTGCCATGACTGAGCCATTAGTGGCAAAAGGTGCTGCAAGTGAAGTAGAAGTGTTGCGCTTAAAACGTGAAGCCAATGACTTGAATAATAAGATCAATGACACGCGTAACGAATATTATGTCAAAGCGCGAGAAGAGCTTTCCAAAGCCAATACTGATATCCAGACACAACAACAAGTGGTGAATGGACGTGCTGATAGCTTACAACGTGCAGTATTTAAAGCACCAGTACGTGGTGTGGTCAAAGAAATTGATGTCACGACTTTAGGCGGGGTGATTCCGCAAAATGGTAAATTGATGACCATTGTCCCATTGGAAGATAAACTGTTGATTGAAGCTCGTATTTCTCCGCGAGATATTGCTTTTATTCGTCCGGGACAAGAGGCCTTGGTGAAGATTACGGCCTATGATTATTCGATTTACGGTGGTCTGGATGGGAAAGTAACCGTAATTTCTCCAGATACCATTCGTGATGAAGTGAAGCAGGATCAGTTCTATTATCGTGTTTATATCCGTACCGATTCGGATCGTCTCTATAACAAGGCGGGTAAGGCATTCAGTATTACCCCAGGTATGGTGGCGACAGTAGATATTCGTACAGGTCAAAAAACTATTATGGATTACCTGCTTAAACCGTTTAATAAAGCCAAAGAAGCATTACGCGAACGCTAAGTTGTGCTGATTGAGAAACCTCGCTTAAGGCGAGGTTTTTTATTTGTCAGTTAAGCGGCTATAATCTGTTTTTCAGTTTTTATCTTGTTTTTTATGCCATTTACCATTGCCAGTAAGGTAACTTTTGAAGAAGACATTAAAAAAAGTCGTTTCCAAGCGATTGCGGCTGTTGTTGAAAATGAACAGCAGGTTAAAGATTTTCTGGAGCAATACAAAGATACTTCAACCACGCATCAATGCTGGGCATGGAAAATTGGACATCATGTTCGTTTTAATGATGATGGTGAACCTTCAGGCACGGCAGGTCGTCCCATTCTTGCAACCATTGAAGGTAATGAACTGACCAACGTTATTGTACTGGTCAATCGTTGGTATGGCGGCATTAAATTGGGTACGGGTGGTTTGGTACGTGCCTATGGTGGTTGCGCAGGCCAGTGCTTATTGTTAGCAGAAAAAATTGAACTGATTGAAAAGAAAGAAATCCAGTTTGCATGCTTGTTCAATGAATGGGCCATTATGCAGTATGAGTTGATGCAGCAACAGATTGAATATCAGGAAAGTTATACCGATATTGGTGTTACGGTTCAGGCCCGACTGCAAGTGCATCAGATTGAGCCTTTAAGACTTAAGCTGCAAGATGTGAGTAGAGGACGTGAGAAATTACATGTATGTGATGACTGAAATGTATCTGTCCTCTCTTGCGGGGCAATGCCTCTCAGGGCGTGAAGTGCTGAAGTTTATTGAGGAGCAAGAGGATGAATGATCCTTTACTGAAATATCGCGAGCAGCATAAGCAGCGCCTTAATTATATGCCTTGGTTATATTGGACACTCAAGCCAAAACATCGTGAATGGGCAGAAGCATGGCAAGCTGAATATCAGGCCTATTTAATGGACATGGAAACGGTGGAAATCGGCAAGAACTGTTTCATTTCTCCATTAGCACATATTTTTGCAGAACGTGGACGTAAGATTTCGATTGGAGATAATACCTTTATCGCCGCAGATTGTACCTTGCATGGCCCATTAGAGATCGGCAATGAAGTCGCCATTAACCATCACAGTATTCTGGATGGGGGACGTGCAGGGATCAGATTACATGATCAGGTTAGAATCGCAGCCTATAGTCATTTATATGCCTTTGATCATGGTATGGAAATGGATCGTGCTATCTATCAGCAACCTGTTAGCTCTAAAGGAATTGAAGTAGGGCGTGATGTCTGGCTCGGCGCGCATGTGGGGATCAAGGATGGTATTAAAATTGGAGATCATGCAGTTGTGGGCATGAACAGTATGGTAACCAAAGATGTAGACGATTATGCAATCGTGGCAGGGAATCCAGCAAAAATAATCCGTTATCGTAATGAGTAAAAGTGTAGGGTCTATTGAAATTTCACCCATGCATTGCGTTATTGGCTAAAACGACACAAACAAGGCATGAAATGCAGGCAAGGGCGACCCCCTTGTCAAATTTCATAACGAGGTTTGAGGAGATTTTAGCCATAACCCTGTGGGACAGGGACATTTTTTGCTGCCACTGCGTTACATTCAGCTCATTTAGAATGACTAAATTTCGCCAAATGTGCCTTGTGCCATCTAAAAAATGTCCACTGTCGCAAGCATCGTGAAATATCAACAGACCCTCTTAAAAAGCTTATGAGATTCGATACATAAATTTAACCTTCCTCGCTTTCATCTGTGATAAGTTAAAAATAAGTAGAAGACCTAAGGTATTACCTAAAGAGAGGCGAAAAATGAACCGTGTAATTGCATGTATTGATTCTTCACCCTGCATTGATGCTGTGGCTGAGGCGGCTGTGTGGGTGGCCAAACAGACACAAAGAGAATTGGTACTATTGCAAATTCTGGACTATTACCCAGCGAGTTATCATTTAGGTGAAATCAGCGGTGTGATTGGCTTTGAAAGTAATGCCATGCTGCTCAAAGAGCTGGCTGAGCTAGAACAAAAGCAAAGTGAGCTTGCACTGGATTATAGTAATAATTTGCTTAAACATATCTCTGAGCTTATCGAAAAACAGTATGGCTTAACCAGCACCAAGATTCAGGAAAAAGGTGATTTTCTTGAGCAAAGTTTTAATCTTCTCGATGAAAACGATATTGTGATTATTGGTCGGGTGGGTGAGCGTGCTGCTGAGAAAAACAAACCGATTGGTAGCAATGTTGAAAACTTCATTCGTGGCGCAAACTGTACTGTTATTACGGTAGGCGAGCATTTCCAGCCACCGAAACGTTTTATCTTTGCCTATGAATATTCACCAACCTGCCAGAAAATGCTGCAACGTATTGCAAAAAGTGACCTGTTGAAACTCTTGCAATGCCACTTGCTTTACGTCGGTGATCATCCTGAAATGCTGGCAGAACCAGAGAAGTACTTAACCGATGCAGGATTGGAAGTGGTATCCGTGTACCGTTATGGTGATGTTGCTCAAAATATTCTTGAATATCAAAGGGAACATGATATTCAGCTGATTGTATTAGGGGCTTTTAGCCACAGTAAAATTCATCAGTTCTTCTTGGGTAGTATCACAACCACGATCTTCCGTAATGCCAATGTACCTTTGCTTGTCGCTAAGTGATTCATTTCTTTCCATATAGTTATCCGCAATTCCTGTGGATAACTGTATGGAAAAGCATTAGAGATAAATATAATTTGTTGATATTACACAACTAAATTAAATAGGTTGTTTTTTAATCTCTATTTTACGATGGCAATTGCAAAGCCATCATGTCCTTTTGAGCCTACGGTTTGTAATGCTGTGCAAGATAACAGTTGAGGATGGTCTTTTAATGCCGTGAAAGCTTCACGAATCCCTTCAATACTTGGCTTCTTGTTATTTTCATCCAGAATATCTCCTGCACGAATCACATTATCAAGCACGATAATGGTACCTGAATGAGCAAGTTTTAAACTTAGCTCAAAATACTCAGGATAACTTTGCTTATCCGCATCAATGAAAATGAAATCAAATGGCTCACTGCCTTCTGCAATTAGCTGATTCATAATATCTGCACCACGCCCTTTTTTTAGTTCGATGGTGGTTGGCATATTGGCAAAATCAATATTTTCCTGCGCAATGATGACATGGGTATCACGTCCTTCAACAGTGAGTAGATAACCATCTTCTGGCAGCGCTTTTGCAAGCCAAATGGTGCTGTAGGCGCCAAAAGTTCCTAGTTCCAATACACGTTTGCATTGGTTCATCTGGATCAGCATCTGCAAAAACATGCCTTGATTAGGCGCAACAGCCAAATGATTAGAAAATCCCTGAGTATCGGTATTATCTAATGCATGTTGAAGTCTTGGGTCTGTGGGAATTAAATGTGAATTGATATAGTCATCAATGTCGGTCCACATCTGTTGCATAATCAAATTTACCTATGAATCTGTTAGCTGCATTTTAAACGTTTATGATCAGAGTGCAATTTGATTGCTCAATTAATCCTGTGCAATGAAACAAAAAAGAGATCAATTTGATCTCTTTTAAAGTTGCCGAGGGATTTTTAGAAATTACACATCGAGCTATTGCGGGTCAGGTCAGGGCCCCAAGTACGATAGCCTTGCGTATCAATATGAATCTGTCCAGAACTATATAAACCAACGCCTATATCCAGACTTTGTCCATGCTGTGCCCAGAACTGACATAACTTGAATTTGGTCTGTTCGATAAAGGCATAATCTTGTGGCTGTGGGTATTCAGGGCCAATACGGAAATCAATGGCCGAGTTAAATAGATGTTTTGAAGAGCCCGCACCACCAGCACATTGGTTCAAAGGCAGATCTCGATAAACCGAGGTGACTTCAAAATCCGTTAAAACTTTTGCTGCGACCAGATATTTAAAGACGCGTAAGGTTGGCAGGGCATTTCCCCATAACTCACGATTAGGCACCATATATTCAGAACGGCCACATTTTTGCCAGTCTCGTGCAGTACGTAGCAACTCAAAACTTGGAACAATATGGGCAACATTATTACGGGCAAGATACTGCTCGTATTCGCGAACGTGTGCATAATTATCGCCTTGACCGAGCCATCGGCGATAGGAAGCAGGTTCGACTTTATTTGGAACAGGGCGGGTTAAAGTAACTTGTTCTTGAGGAATGTAAATTCTTTTACCTTGGTTTTGATTTACTTTTGTGGTTGAACTCGTACAACCTACCATCATCACAGGGATGGCAAATAATGATAATAGACCCTGTAATTTATTTCGAATCATAAAAAGCGCAGTTCATAATCGATAGGCGTATTATTTTAATGCAAAATGGCGTATGAATAATGAGGTAATTGCAAAGAAATGTGTGATTAAAGTATAAAAAAGACCAGTAAAACTGGCCTTTTTCAATTATTTTTCTAAATATTGCAGCTTGTCTGGCTTGCCATTCCACTCTTCACGGTCAGCAGGTTGCTCACCAATTTGAGTGATGTTATTGCCAGCCCATTTTTCAGACAATTCAGCATTGAGTTCGATAAAGACTTCTTGGCCTTCTGGTAACTCATCTTCCGAGAAAATTGCATTTGCTGGGCACTCTGGTTCACATAGTGCGCAGTCAATACATTCATCTGGATTGATCACAAGGAAGTTTGGACCTTCGTAGAAGCAGTCTACTGGACAAACTTCAACACAATCTTGATATTTACATTTAATACAATTTTCGGTGACAACAAAGGTCATGGCGGCAGCTACCTAAAAAATATGGTTTTCATTTTGCATAGCGTATTTTAGGCAAAAAATACCGATAGAAACAATTCCTTTTATTGATATTTATTATTCGTATCAATGAAATGGACTTATTTATATGACTTTTGTTGATAATAAGTCTCAACTACAGCCGCAATTTGCTTATTTGTGCTTTTTCTTGAGACCACCACCATCTTGCTTATTCACCGTTGCCCAAGCAATACGTTCAGCATCTTCCTGAGAGCGACCTTGTTCCAGTTCACTTTCTTCAATATGCTTGGCTTGTCGTTTCTGTTTTGCTGTATATGCAGATTTATCGCCACGAGACATGGTATTTCCTCCACAGAATAATTTTCTAGGTTTAGAAATAACATGAACCTTAAAAAAGGTGGGTGAGCAATTGTTAGATTGCACAAGCGCTATGTAAATAAGCTCTACCTCAAAGGATAGAGCTTATTAGAGGATTAATTCTCAAGTGTCTGACTGGTCTTGAATAAAGCTTTGAGTTGATAAAGCTGTTCAAGCGCCTGACGTGGTGTCAGGTCATCAACATCAATGTTTTGTAACAACTCTAATGCAGGTGATTTTGCTTCAACCTCAATGACTTTTTCAATAACTTGAGTTTCAATTTCATGCTCAACTGCACTGAATAAGTCATTCTGCACACTATTTGGTAAATGTTGATGCTGCTGCTTTTCCAGAATTTTCAGACGCTTTTGGGCTTCCTTGATCACGCTTGCAGGAATACCAGCCAGTTTCGCAACTTGTAAGCCGTGACTTTGGCTTGCGGGGCCATGTTGAACTTTATGTAGCAAAATCAAATTGCCATTCAGTTCTTGTGCGGTGACATGGTAGTTATCAATGCCTGCTTCGCTACCCAGTTCAGTCAGCTCAAAATAGTGGGTCGCAAAAAGACACAAACATTTTACGCGTTTGGTTAAATCAACCACACAGGCCCAAGCCAGAGAAAGACCATCGTAGGTACTGGTTCCACGACCGACTTCATCCATCAGTACTAAAGACTGACTGGTTGCGTGATGAAGGATTTGTGAGGTTTCAGTCATTTCAACCATAAAGGTTGATTTACCTGTTGATAAATCATCTGCAGAACCAATACGGGTAAAGATACGGTCAATCGAACCCAGCTTTGCAGCTTTGGCAGGGACAAAGCTACCACAATAGGCGAGTAAACTAATAAGTGCCGTCTGACGCATAAAAGTTGATTTACCGCCCATGTTTGGGCCCGTAATAATTGCCATACGGTGCTGTGGATCAAGGAAAATATCATTCGGCGTAAATGGTGCTTTATTTAACGCTTCGACCACAGGATGACGGCCAGCCTGAATCTTGATGCAGGTTTCAGCGGTAAATTCTGGTCTTGCCCAACTGTTTAATCGTGCTTGATGGGCAAAGTTTGCCAATACATCGATATGTGCAATCGCCGCACTCATCATTTGTAAATGTGCAATATTCTGACGTAATTCATCTAATAACGATTCAAATAAAAGTTTTTCACGGGCGAGGGCACGCGATTCACTCGAAAGCACTTTATCTTCAAAGCCTTTGAGTTCTGGCGTGATATATCGTTCAGCATTTTTCAGGGTTTGTCGACGAATGTAGTCGGCAGGTGCCTGTTCAGCTTGTGCACGAGTGAGTTCGATATAATAACCACTGACACGGTTATAACCGATTTTCAGGGTGTTGATCCCTGTACGTTCTCGTTCTTTAATTTCTAAATCTATCAGGAACTGACCCGCATGATCACGAATTTTGCGTAATTCATCCAGTTCGTCGTCATAGCCTTCTGCAATTACATTGCCATCACGTAGAAGCACAGGTGGGCTTTCAACAATCGCGGCCATTAAGTGCTGATGTAAGCTTTTAAAGTCGCCCAGCTCTTGGTCAAGCTGCGTAAGTAATTTAGATTGCTGGGTTTTTAATACAGGCGCTAAGGCATGACGCAAGAATGGAATCTGTGCACAGGCATGACGGAGTTGTACCAGATCACGCGGACGAGCACTGCCTAAAGCAACACGGCTGAGCACACGTTCAATATCCCCAATTTCTTTTAATACCAAACGAACAGGCGCTTCATGGAAACCTTTTAATAACTGTTCAGTCGCATCAAGACGTGCATCGAGAATGGCTGTGTCACGGATCGGTTGCATCAGCGTTCGGCTCAGCAAACGTCCGCCCATCGCCGTTTGGCAATCATTGATGAGTTGAAACAGAGAAGTACCATGCTCAAATAGAGGTTCAATAATTTCTAGGTTGCGGCGCGTAATCGGATCAAGCGCAATAAAGTCAGTACTTTGCTCAATCTGAATTGAACGGATATGGGGTAATGCCGTTTTTTGGGTTTCTTTAGCGTAATGAATCAGCGCAGCAGCGGCAGCTCTAGCAAGCGGTAATGGATCTAAACCAAAGCCAGATAAGGTTGAAACTGAAAATTGGTCACATAACGTCTTTTGGGCATTATTTAAATTAAAGTCGACATTTGGGCGCTTGGTAATCGGGCAGTCCAGATTCTTTTTGATCTGCTCAATAATATTTTTATCAATCAGATCTTCATCAATCAGGATTTCGCTTGGCATTAGGCGTGCCAGTTCGATTGCCAGTTGCTCTGGCTTATAATCTTGTTGCTGGACTTTGAAAATACCTGCACTTAGATCAAGTAAGGCCAAACCAATTTGATTTTGCTGGATGCAAAGCGCAACCAGATTTGAAGATTGATAACTGCCAAGCAGTGCATCATCCGTTAAAGTTCCAGGCGTCAAAATACGAACAACTTTACGCTCAACAGGCCCTTTTCCTGTAACTTCACCCACTTGCTCGCAGATCGCAACAGTACGTCCAGCTTTGACTAAACGCGCGAGATAACCTTCAGCTGCATGGTAAGGCACGCCAGCCATTGGAATCGGTTGACCACTGGCTTTACCACGATGGGTCAGTGTAATGCCGAGTAATTTGGCCGCTAAATGAGCATCTTCAAAAAAAAGCTCGTAAAAATCGCCCATACGATAGAACAGCAAAGCATGTTGATAGTCGGTTTTGACTTTAAGGTATTGCTGCATCATAGGTGTATGTGAAGATAAGTCAGCCATTATTTCTGTGCTATTCATGTATGTTAAATCCTTAAATTTAAACAATAAATGTGTTTGTTTTAAAAGTTTGGCTGTCTAACCAATTCTAACAACATCTGTGCAAATCTGACCTAATCTAAGAAAAAAGTGTACCTTTTAGTGTACCTTTTTTTATGTCAAAATTGAGTCAACAGTGTGTGTGAGTTCTCTAGGAATTCACACGCCTGTCATCTTAACAAATCAATGCTGATTCACAAAAAGGTATACGAATATGAGTGAAGAAATAAACAACAAAAAGAAAGTTGCTCTATCCGCTCGCGCTATAGATAAAATGAAGTTTGGTGATTCAGTTAAAAGTGATATTGGTGAATACACAGGCTTAAGGGTTGTTTGTGGGAAAACTGGTCTTAAAAGTTTTATCTATCGCTATAGAAGTCCTATAGATAACTCTATAAAGAAAATTACTTTGGGTAATTATCCGAACATGTCTTTAGCCGAAGCCCGTATAGAGCTACAGAAACTAAAATTGTTGCGCTCTCAGGGCGTTTGTCCTATTTCAGAACGAAAGGGTGAAAAAGCTCTAAACAAACAAAAAAAAGAAGAGTCTCTGGCACCTATTAAAACCTTGACCTTGAAAGATGTGGTAGATCTTTACTTAACAGAAGTTATTGAAGATCGAGTTATTGTCGACCAGAGAACTGGAGTGAAAAAGATAATAAATGGATCAAGAAGTTTAAAGGGGCAGCAAGAGGCTAGACGAACGTTATATGTTGATGCTGTTAAAGAACTTGGGCATAAACAAGCTGATAGTATTGTAAGAAAAGATATTGTTGAGTTAATTAAAAAAATTATAGATCGTGGAGCCCAAGTTCAAGCTGGGCGAGTGTTATCAGAATTAATCGCAGCTTATGATTATGCTATTGGTCTAGACTACTTTTCGGAAAGCTTTGCTAATCCAGCATTACTTGCAAAATCGAGTTTAAAGCAAACGAGGATAAAACTTACTTCCAATAAACGTACACGAGTACTTTCTGATTCTGAATTAAGACACGTTCTTTCTTGGCTACCTACATCAGGTTTTTCCACGCATCATAAAAGTATCTTAATGATTTCGCTTTGGACAGGAGCGCGAACAGGTGAAATTTGTTCTGCCGAATGGAAGGACATTGATTTGAATAAGGCAACTTGGCATTTAAAAGCCACTAAAAATGGTAGTGAGCGTTTTGTCCAACTCTCTAAGCAATGCTTAAATCACTTGAGGACTTTGCCAAGTTTAAATAGCCTTTATTTATTTCCTTCATTTCGTACAGGAAAGCCAATAGCCCAAAAAACATTAACGGAAGTTAAATGGCTTTTGAAAGGAGAGGATCGGGCAAAGAACCATAACTTCCAACCTCATCAACTTTGGCCAAAAGATATGGAAGATTGGAATCCACATGATTTGAGAAGAACATTAAGAACAAATTTATCTAGATTGGGATGCCCGGCAGATATTGCTGAAGCTGTACTAGGCCATTCAAAAAAGGGAATAGAAGGTACTTATAACTTACACACGTATGAAAGTGAGTGCGCTGAATGGTTACAAAAGTGGGCAGATCATTTGGATGGAATTACAAGTTAAATTTATAAGAACTATTTGCTGAATTGACAGAGAAAAAACCCTACTAAAATTGGACAAGAGCTTATAGCTTTTGTCTTTTTTTTGTGCTTTTATATTTGTGTTTTTCTCTATTTATATTGTGTGTTTTATTAGTATTTTGACTGTTATTAATAGATTTAATTTTAAGTTAATAATTCACTATAAGGCTATCAAAATATAGGTTTTAGGGGGTGAGAATGTATAAAAATGATTTAAATATAGAAAATTTATTCTTTAAGATTTTTAAGCATAGAGTTACGGGAGCATTTAATGAAGCTTTGGAGCTTAGAAAAGAGCATTTATTATTTAAAGAGCACATAGATCTTTTACAAAAAACTGAAGAATTTATTAAGGGTATAAGGGAAGGAATTTGGGACGAGAACCAATTAGATGAACTATTTTCTGGAAAGAGAAATCTGAAAAAAATTGAAGAAATCTGTATAACTCTTGATGCTTATCGATTTCCAAATTACTTATGCAATAGTCCAATAATTTATAGAGATGCTAATTTTGGAAGATTGATAAAAATCTACAGACGGCTAGATTTAAGCTTAAAGCTTCTGGTAAAAAAGAATTTCTGTGAGCAAAATTCAATTTATGGTGAATTGAATGCACACCAGGAAAAACAAATAGAAATTGAATATAATAAAAAAGCTTTCATTTACTCTTGTAGAAAGGGTAGACATTACGTATGGACATGTGACACTTTTCCTTTAGACCGATTTAAACAACTTATTGCACTAGTGAGATATGATAGTCAGAATTGGTTGATAAACGATCAGGCTGCTAAAACTTTAAGATTACATCAAATTCAGACTGAAACTATTAAACTAAATGCATTACTTGAACTGCATTCGAGTATTTTTGTTTTAGTTATCGATATAAGATTAATTAATTACTTTACAACACATCATAGACCATCAGAAGAGCGCTTTTGGGGTAGCAATGAACCAATTGTAAATGCTATACGGATGATGTTTGAAGAGTTACCAGAATGTCTATATGGGTATAGCAAGGCTGAGAGAGATCTCCGCTTAGGCATGAATTTACATTGTATTTTCTATTTTAAATACACGCCAAAATTTAATGAGCAGCAAATCACTGCATGGTTAGAGGAAAAGCTTGCCTTACGTTTTCCCAACTTGAAAAACTTTGAGGTTAGAAATTGGAACAATGTACTTAATAAATACTACTCGAAGCTTGCTGTTGGTTGTGTGAAAAAAAATAACAAGGATCAAATTAGGGCATTTCAAGATTGGGTATTGAATTATTATTTTATGAGTGATCGTTATCTTAGACCAGAATTTCAAGTTCCATTTGAGATAGAAACCTCAAGATCATATAGACAAGCTGAAGCCATTTTGAAAGAAATGGCGGCAGCTAATAAGAAAATGAAAAGTTTTTGTCAGATGCCAAAATCCCTCCATGTGGACGAGAAAAGTACTTGGGTAACTAGACATTTATCAAAAGATGCAAATGCACGAATCCAATTGTCTCAATGCTACAATCGAGAAAAGGAAGAAGTCTTATCAAAAAGTCTAAATTATATTGAAATTTTCATAGAGACGATTTTAGCATCAAGGTTCAATGCTTTCGAATTAAAGCATCAACTAGAGAGGGGAGCGAAGTCTGGAATTCATATGATAGAAAAAACCATGACACGTGTTGGACGGCAATTTTTTTTACTTGCAGATCACTGTTTGCAATTTGATCAAAGTTTTCTATATCATCACCTTTTTAGTAAAAAAATAAATTTTGAGTTAATTCATAATTTTAAAGCACTAGCTTCTTTTGATAATTTGGTTTTACAAAATCTAATTGATATAAATAATCATATAATTGAGTTAAGGAATTTCTTAAACATTCCTATAGAGCAATTGGGTAATAGGTCAATTGCTGACTATCGGATATACCAATATCAAAAGTATAAAAATAGATGTAAAGCAATTACACCATATGTAAAGCAGCTATTTAAGCAGGATGTGAAGATTTATCATGTTAAATTACATCTTAATTTTATGGATACAGCCATTACCCAAGGGGAATTTTCACAGCTACTAACAAAGTTTTTTCATGGGGCAAAACGTGCTAAACCTTTATATTGGATGACGGGGTATATTGGTTTTTGGCGTGAAGATTCTGAATCTCAGCCTTATGCTGAGTTAGTATTTTTTCTTGATAAAAGATCATTTGAGCATAATGATCAGCAAGTATTTGATTGGATTGATAAAGAATGGTCCAAATGTCTTGAAAAAAATTATCAATCTAGGACTCTTCGGGTTAAAACCGATAACTCACCTCTTGTCTTAGAGCAGAGGAAGGCTGGGTCAGCATCAATCGAAACTTACTTACAACCTTCGGCACTCATGGAGAGTGATAATAAGTCTAAACAAAAAACTTTTCTTTCGGAAATTATTCATGAATTAATTGTTGATTGTACCTTTGAAGAAAAGCCAGAGAAGAATATTCCGAAGGCATTGATTAAAGGTAGTTTGCCAAAGAAAAGACAAAGAGTGTTTAAGAATAAAGGTCTAAATAAAAATGATGACAAAGAGACGTAACTTTCGCTTCGCTTAATTTCAGCAATTTTCCGTTCTTATCGGAAGGTTTGCAATTGCAAGTGTCCGACTTTGTCGAATAAATTTGAATTTGGCTTAGTGGGTTTTTAATGTAATGAATGAAATATACTTAATCTATATAAAACATAATCTTAATTACAGTAATAAGTACAGGTTAGTTGAAAAGACCTGTAGGAAGAAAGAGCTATGTATGTAAAAAAATATCTATAGCTCTAGTCATATGAACTTTATATCCCAAGGATAATTGCATATGAACACTTACCCCGTTTCTGTTAACGAATCTGAAATTTTTATTAAGCTTAATCAATCTGAATTACTTGTTGGAATTGAAGAATTTATACGTGATGTCATGTATGGCACTAGAATGAACGATCAGAAATTTTCACATCAATTGATTGAGTTGATTCCACTATTCGAATTGATAGAAGATCCAAATTTAAAGTATTGCTGTAGCATTGAAATATTTAGATTCATCGCTGACGAATTACGTGAGTTGCATAATGGTCAGTCCCCAGATGCCTTAGAGCCTTACGAACCTTATGATAATGAGATTATATCTTCCAGTCACATCAGTAGTTATCAAGATTATATTCTCGGAAGAAAGTTTGAGGTGGAAGAAGAGCTGCGAACCTTTAAGTTCCAAGAGCAAAGGAATAGAACCAGCTTATTTCAGTACCTAACACAGTTGACTCGACACTACGCTAAACTGTTATTTGTACGTGTTGATTTAGGGATAAAGTATGATTATCAACTGGATGTTGGGATTGAAGAATTTAATGCCTATCTGCGTAAAATCCTAAAACGAGTACACAATCAAGATACTTGTTTTAAAGATTTACAAGGTTATGCATGGGCGATCGAGCAAGGTGAGAAAAAGGGATATCACTGCCATTTGTTGTTGATCTACGATGGACATAAACATCAGAATGACTTTGGTTTGGCTTCGATGGTTGGAGAATGCTGGAACGAAATTACTGAAGACCAAGGATATTTCTTTACTTCGAATACACCTGAATATAAAAATCGACTAGAGCAAAAGGGAGTATTGGGAATAGGTATGATACATCGTGATAATTATCATCAAGTACAGAATGCAGTCAATGCAGGGATGTATCTGGTCAATCCTGAAAAGGATGGGCAGTATTTACGTACTTGGATAAAGTCGATGAGAACATTTGGTCGAGGACAATACGAATTAAGCTGGCGTAGGGACTGTACCATTATCCCAGAAATGGGTTCAGAGATGTTCCTGTAGGTTTAGGGAGAGGATGTGTAATTCAAGACAGGATTACACATCTTATGCTGCATAAATAGTATGAGAAACTGATAACTTGTGTATAAACATCTAATCTCAAAGTACCGTATTACCTAGTAAATGCTGTCTACTTTGCTATATTCAACAATTTTCTTTTCATACCCATAATCAGTTTTATGATTTAGGTTGATTAATACATAACGATTATCTATAGCTTCTAATAGCCTCCAATCTGTTTGGTCATTTGGGTAAGTGGTTTGCTTGTCAAAAATAACTATAGGTAAGGTTCTTTTTTCGATAGCATCTCCGGCATTGTTTGAACCACTTTGATACATGCCACCGAAAGCAGCAATAGTTAAAAGCAGAGTTAAAGGCGCACTAAGATTTCTCTCTAGTTCCCCCCCAAACATAGAAGAATGTACATAAAAATAGTAAAAGAAACCAAAAAAAATTGGAGTTAATTTAGCTAGTAATACAATTAGTTGACTTAGTCCATTAGGCATTAATATAAAAATAATAGCTATTGGTATGATGAACAATAAGGATGTGTATAAATATCCAAAAAGATAGGAAATTGTTTGGAAAAAAAGAGAGAGCACATTTCCTAAAATGAATAATAAAGTAGTAACTAAGATCGAATAAAACAGACTATAGGCTGATATAGAAGGTAATATCCATAAAGCATCTAAGGCTTGGAAATAACCAAACTTATAGGTGCCAGCAAGAGCAATAAGAATTAATGGAACGACAGTATAAAACTCAAGAAAAGTTCTTAGTGAAAAAGAGTTATGCACAACGGCTCCCTATCTAAAAAATTAATCAGTTAGCTATTTAAAATTCTAGTAAACCTCAAGAATAAAACTTATATAAGTAGTCTGATTTTATTATTTAATATCAAATTTTTATGTTAAGCCGATCTAGAGTTTAGCATACTAGATCGGTATTTGTTTTTATAGACTTTTACTCTATGTTTTGCATGTTTTTTTACTGAATACGATAAGCATAAGTACCATTGGCAGTACTGATGCTGACCTCACGAATATATTCAGCCTTACAGCGTGGATAGGCAAGCGCAACTGAGCCATAACGCATGTTGCTATAGTCGTACATTCTGGTTACCCCGCAATTACCGCGATTAACTTGAATGCCTGTGATGGTTGTGGGTACATCATTGAGTGAGATGACATCAATCTTATCGATATAGCCAGTCATTGAGCCTTGTGATTCAGCACGATAGACCTTAATGTCGAATTCTTCCTGTACTGGTCGATTCTCTGCAATTGGTTCAATGGCAGGATCAGCATATTCCTGATCACTGGTTTCTGCTTGAGGCACACTGACCTCTAACTCACTGAGATCAGTCTCAAGGATACGTTTGGTTTCTGGATCAACTTCAGTTTGTTCTTGTTGAGCTGATTTAGCTTGCTCTGCTTTGTGGGAAGGGCTACATCCACTTAGCAAGGAGAGCAACACAGCTGAAAGTAAAAAGGGCTTCATGTTCGGCATGACAACCTCCTAAAATTTTTTCTGCTCTTTAATTTAATCCAAAGGAACTTTGATATTTTGCGCTGATCAAGATGCTGGATCGAAGAGCAGAAGTTTAAGCGTAATGGGATTGACCTTTATCGAGCTGACTTATTCTCGAGATAGAGCAGAACAGCCATGCCTTGTGCATAGATGCGCTCATCTGCTTTAGAGCTATCACCGCCTTTGAAAAAAACAGCATCACCTGCATTTGCTAGGGCAATGGCACGATTAGAATTCAGCGTAAAGCCTTTCCAGAGTCCATAGCCATCCCCATCTTTGGCATAAGCTTTGACATTGATGCCATCAAGCTTGAAATTGTTGGGAATGGATTGCCAATCCTTTGTCAAGGCATAGAAGGCATTGCATTGGGTATTGCCCTTACAGCGTTGTATCTGTGGTGCTAATTGAGGTTTGTTGTAGATTTTACTCATACTCCCCATATCTGCATGACTCAGTGTTGCGCCGAGTAGACCGATGACGAGTGTCCCACCTTGTAAAAAACGATTGATATGTCTGTTCATAAATAAGAATCCTGATTATTGTTGTTGAATCGGTTATTGCTTTATTACGGTTAATTGAACATTGAGATCGGCCAGACGATGGCTTTACCCAAGTTATAGGCATAACTACGATCTGCTGTGGCACTGCAACCTTTTAAGTAGGCCGAGAACATCAGGGCAATCACGATATAAATTCCGATCAGATAATGTTTGATTTGCATGCTGTACTCCTAGCGTGACTGACAGGCTTGAGCAGCACGAAGCATTTGCTCAGTAAAGTCCCGTGGTAGATCGAGTTGGCTCACATTCTGTTGTCCCAACTTTTCCATCACATCAGGTGAATAATGTGCTTCCAACTTGTCATAGACACAGGAGCAGGTGGAACGATCTGTGCCACCAGATTGACAGCCAGCATTAAAGTCACGTTTGGATTTGCTTTCGCAGCCCGCGATAGAGACAGCAGCTAGCAGCATAAGACCCGTAAAGGGCAGACGATAAAAAAGAGACATGATGATTCTCGTCATTAAAGAGGATGATCGATGCCTGACTTATAAGTAGGTGTAACTATGGATTGCTTGGTTTATTGCGGTGGTTGTTTATTCCAGCCAGCCAATGCCATCAATATATAGAACAGGATCACCAAGGCCACAAAACCCAGAAAAGCAGGGCCAAGCCAGATCACCACACCAATAATTAAAATCAGACGTGCAAAAATCTTCACAGCCGAAGCAAATGAATGCTGTACGACTTGAATAGACGAGATGAAATTGGAATAAAGCTAAAGGCTAAAAAAGAAACAGTCATGATTGACTCCTATATGCATAAGAAGTTCTACCGAATCACTGTCAATTGATTATGGTGGCAGAACGAAAAGGGGTTGACAGACTGGGCATATAGAACCAGCACGCGCGGACGCGTCCCCCTCCCGTTCTACCGCAAAGGGGGACGAGAAGGTTTCACATAGGACTTACCCTCAGAGAGAATAAGTCTGATGCGCTATATACCACGGCCTGTCAAAACCGACTGACCATGAGGGTCAGCAGGTCCATCATAATCATAACGATTTGACAGGTCAATTCGATTTGTCCTGATGTTTTGTACAACTCAGTAAAAAATGAACAAGCATACGATTCCAAATTATTTCAAATACATATTACTGAAATGAAGTAACACCAAGCACTGACTTTACGGTCTTTGCAACGGTGTTTTAAACAGTCATTTCAAACATTGGAGAAACACCATGTCGTATCTGGATAACGAGGAAGAAATTTATAACCCACGCTTTCGTGAAGCCCAGCCTTTGCAACTGAGCCTTGCCAGTGCACCCACAACTCTGGCCGTGCTAGGCATGAGCTTAGCCAAGTCGATGGGATTCTCACCGCTGATTGGTGGAGTTGCCGGTGCTGCCTTGGGTGGCGTGATTTTAGTGCTGGCAGATCAAACCCGATCCAACATCAGCACAGCTAAATACTGAGTACGCAATTAACAACAGCATTAAAGGACATATCTTATGGCACATTTAGTCGAAACAATGGCATTCACAGGACAGACCCCTTGGCATGGTTTAGGCAATCAACTGACACCAAACCAACCTTTAGAGGTGTGGGCACAGCAGGCAGGCATGGACTGGCAGATTGAAAGTTCAGATGTCAGTTATATGGCTCAGAACCATCGAGGGCAGAGCATCATTATGCCTTTTGAAGAACAGCGCGTTTTATACCGTTCCGACACCCATGCACCGTTATCTGTAGTCAGCCAGCGCTTTCAGGAAGTCCAGCCGATGGAAATTTTGGAGTTCTATCGAGATCTGACTGAACAATCTGGCTTTGAACTGGAAACCGCAGGAGTACTCAAAGGCGGCAAGAAATTCTGGGCATTGGCTAAAACAGGACAGACTTCAGCCTTAAAAGGCAAGGATGTCAGCAACGGCTACATTTTATTGGCAACTGCCTGTGATGGAACCTTGGCAACAACAGCACAATTCACCAGTATTCGAGTGGTGTGTAATAACACTTTGGCAATCGCTTTACGTGGTCAGCAAGGGAGTGCAGGCGTAGTCAAAGTACCTCACAGTACTCGATTCGATGCAGAGAAAGTCAAACAGCAACTTGGTATCTCAGTTTGTGCATGGGATGAACACATGTATGAAATGAAACAACTGAGTCAGCGTAAAGTCACTCAACAAGAAGCAGCCGCTTACTTTGATGCAGTATTTAACAATACCAATCTCAGTATGGCAGAACAGGATGAAAGCATTATTCAGTTCTATCGAAATGCTGCGATGCCCAAGCAAACTCCGTCATCCAGATCAGACAATAAAACCGAACCGAATGGACGTGCCATGTCGAAAGTCATGACCATGTTTAACGGACATGGACGAGGAGCAGAACTCAGTTCAGCCAAAGATACAGCGTATGGATTACTCTGCGCCATTACCGAGTTCTGTGATCATGAGCGTCGGGCTATGAGTACGGATCATCGATTGGATTCTGCATGGTTTGGTGCAGGTGCAGCCATTAAGCAACGAGGTCTTGAACAAGCTTTAAGAATGGTGGTTTAAACAGACCCATTATTTCTTCAGCTTTATTTAAGTTCTCTATTTTAATTTAACGATTAGATCAAACATCAAGTAACAGAACCCTTTTCGCCACGTCACCCCCGACGTGGCTTTTTTTATGCCCGAAATTCAGCTTTTACGATTTTACCGATACAGGAATTTTTATTATGAATAGTCATACTCATATTCAAAACACTTTAAACCAGCCACCATTACAACCGTATCCCATCAAGATTGAAACTGAACATAAGGTTGAGGTGGGCACCCGAACCAAGAAAACGCCAAAGAAAACCGGTCAACTACCCTCAGCTAAACGTCTTGCCAACACCAAAAAGCTGAACTACCAACAATGGCTGGAGGTCAGAAAACAGGGCATTGGCAGCAGTGATGCAGCAACAGCCTGTGGACTCAATCCCTATATGTCGATGCTGGAACTATGGATGATCAAGACGGGTCGGATGCAACAAAACATTGAAGACGAAAGTGCAGGCTATGCACCTTTATATTGGGGCAAACAGCTTGAGCCTTTGGTGGCACAATACTACAGCATGCACACCAATCACAAAGTTCGTCGGGTTAATGCCGTGCTACAGCACCCAGATGAAGATAAACACTTCATGTTAGCTAACTTGGACTATGCCGTGGTGGGGCATGAAGAAGTCCAGATATTGGAGTGTAAAACAGTAGGTGAATATGGCTCAAAACTCTGGCGGGATGGTGTGCCGCTTTATGTTTTATGCCAGGTACAACATCAACTTGCAGTCACAGGAAAACAGGCAGCCCATATCTGTGCCTTGATCTGTGGACATGAAACCCGAATCTTTAAAGTGACGCGTAGTGAAACGGTGATCAAATATATCGTAGATGCTGAACGTTACTTCTGGGAATGTGTGGAAAAAGATGTTCCGCCTGATGTGGATGCCAGTGAATCAGCAGCCAAAGCATTACAACTTTTATATCCAGCCCATATACCACTGAGCACTACTGATCTATCCGAGGATGTCACAGCCAATCAGTACTTTGAGCAACTACTGCAACAACGTCATTTGCTGGAACAACATCAGAACAGTTTTGATCAGCTTAAGCATCAAATCCAAATCAAGATGCAGGACTCAGAACGAGCCATATTTAAGGCGGGTTCAGTTACGTGGAAGAAAGCTAAGGATTCGGTCAGCTTAGATAGTAAATCCTTACTGCAACAGCATCCGGAGTTTCTACAACAGTTCCCGCAAAATAAGCAGGGTACACGTAGATTCCAGATTTATACAGATGCTGATTAATCCAACGAAATTAGCCTAAGTAGTTTCTACCTAATTTCCACGTTACTTCTCAAATTCATTTGATCAAAAAAGCGCAAAACAGCCCCCGTCGCCAGCAAGTACCGTGGAGTACTTACTGACGACTAAATGGACTGTTCTGCGCAGAATTTATGCATTTAAAAAATGTTTGCTTCTTACACATATCAAAGGGGCAATCGTCAAAAATTACCGCAGAGGAAAACAACATGATTAAAGGTTTAGCAATCACACCACCTGTATTAGGACGTATCAGTATTGGCAAGATCGTCGAGAAAAATGGTAAGCGTGTCCCTGAAAAGGACGATCAATTTACCATTACCAGTCAGATCCAAAACAAAGATGGTTGGGTGAAACATCCATTGGATGAGCAACTACGTGCGAAGGCACAAAACCAGAAACTTAGAACCATTCCAGTACGGATGATTTTTAATGATCCTGAACTGAATTTAAGAGCTGAGTACACCTTATTTGACCGACAAACGGGCAGACCAATCTGCACTGGTAATGGTGAAACCTGTCAGCGACTTGGACAGAACGGAGTTGAACAACACCCATGTCCATCCCCTGATTTATGCCCTTTGGCCCAAGGTGGACAGTGCAAACCTTATGGCAGACTTTACGTCAATCTGGATGAATCAGACGAGTTGGGTACATTCATCTTTAGAACCACAGGCTTTAACAGTATCCGAACTTTGGCAGCACGACTACGCTATTACCATGCAGCTTCAGGTGACCTACTTTCATGCTTACCTTTACAACTTACTTTACGTGGGAAAAGCACGACGCAAAGTTATCGTACGCCAATTTACTACGTGGATTTAACCCTACGTGATGGTGTGAATTTGCAGGATGCAATTACTTCAGCCAAACAGATAGAGGAACAAAGCAAGGCAGTAGGGTTTTATCAGGAGGCTTTAGATCATGTGGCAAGGCAAGGTTATGGCAACGCTAATTTTGAGGTGGGAGGTGAAGAGGGGCTAGATATTGTTGAAGAGTTTTATACGGATGAAGCGAATTCAGAGCAGCATCAGCAACCTAATGATTTAACTCATGTTCAGGAAGTGCAGAAAGGGTTACAGCAGTCAGTGCAAGCTTTGAACTGATTGAAAAGGGATTCAAGTTTTTTATTACAGCAGTCCCAATCATTTGAGTGAATTTCCGCTCGCATCAGATGATTAGGAGAAAACATCATGAATGCGTTCATCGATCCAATTTTCCAGAAAAACCAAATTTTGAATCTTAAAGAAGTAATGCATCTAACAAGATTAGGGAGAGCGACGATTTATAATATGCTTAATTCCAAGCACAAAAGTTATGACTCTACTTTTCCTAAGCAGATTAAGTTATCTACTAATCGAGTTGGATGGTTAGCGGCAGAGATCAATGCATGGATTGAATCTAAAATTGCTAAAAGAGAGTAAAAACTCTCTTTTAGTTTTTTGCTACTTCTAAATGATAAATAAATTACAAGTTATAATTTTTTATATGAAAATCTAGTGACTATTCATCTATCTAATTATTAAAACATAAAATTTGAAAATCTCTATTGGCTTTTTTATATGAGATAAACATCAGCTAACAATAAGGTATATAATTTAATTTAAATAAGTAATTGATATTTATTTTATTTTTTGTTCTATTGCTGAATTTCAGAATAGCAAAATATATCAATCACCATTCATTTAATTAATAAATGTTCACTATATATTTTTTTTATTTTACTATTGGTTTCTGTAAGAGGCGGCTTAGAACTTTATGAAGCTATAAATATTTTTATATAAAATATTAATTATCAATGGATTAGAGTAAAATGGATTTTAATACCTTAGACTTGAGTGCTAGACCACACAGAATCGTGATTGTTGGTGGTGGAGCAGGTGGTTTGGAGTTAGCTACTAGATTAGGAAATACCATAGGTAAAAATGATCAAGCTCAAGTGATATTAGTAGATGGGTCATTAACACATATTTGGAAGCCGTTACTGCACGAAGTAGCATCTGGAACGCTTAATTCATCAGAAGATGAATTAAATTATTTTGCACACGCTAGTAAAAATAACTTTGAATTTTACTTAGGTAAAATGATCGATATTGATCGTTCACATAAAAATATTACTTTAGAAGAGATTAAATCTGAAACACATCAAATCATTGCTCCACATCGAACAATTTCTTACGATGTATTAGTAGTGGCTATAGGCTCTACTTCTAATGACTTTGGTACTCATGGTGCTAAAGATCAATGTATTTTTTTAGACTCAAGAGCTCAAGCGGATAAATTTCAGAAACAATTTCTAAATTTATATCTAGAGGCAGAAGCTTACGCTTTATTAGGTGATGGCATCGAGAATAAAAAAATAGATTTAAATATTGCAATTATCGGTGCTGGAGCAACAGGTGTCGAATTAGCAGCAGAACTTAAACACGCTGCACGGCAATTTTGTAAATATGGTTTTCGTATACAACCAGAAGATGTTTCAATTACACTGATTGAAGCTTCGACGCGGATTTTGCCAATACTTTCTGAGAAAGTTTCAAATTCAGCTGAAAAGGAATTAAAAAAAATGGGGATAAAGATATTAAAAAATCATCGCGTCAAACAAATAGATCAGGATTTTATTTTTTTTGAGGATGGTCATAAAATATCTGCAAAACTTAAAGTGTGGGCTGCGGGTATCAAAGCTCCAGACTTTCTAAAAAATATTGCTAATTTAGAAACAAATCATATTAATCAGTTGGTTGTGACATCTACATTGCAAACAACTTTTGATAAAAATATTTTTGCCATGGGAGATTGTGCTTGTTATATCCCGAACGGTTCAAAACGTGCAATACCACCAAGAGCACAAGTTGCTAATCAACAAGCGATATTTTTAGAAAAAGCATTAAAAGCTCATATCGAGAATAAAAAACTACCAATGTTTGAATTTAAAGATAAAGGCTCTCTAGTCTCTTTAAGTGAACTGAACAGTGTTGGAAATGTCTTTGGAAATATAAATATAGAAGGCATGATTGCACGTTTGATGTATATATCCTTGTACCGAATGCATCAAGTTACTTTACATGGTTTTTTTAAGACAGTTTTATTGATTTTAAAAGGGCTTATATCAAAATCTTCTGGTCCTCATTTAAAAATGCATTAATCATAATAAAGTAAAATTCAGCCACCAAATCAAATCTTGTTGGCTGATTTAGTACTCTACCTCTAGAGATCTCAGATCCTTAAAAGAAAGTTATATTATAAATTTAAACTATAATTTTTTCGTCTTTTTTCAAGTATTTTTCCAAAAATTAGACCAATTTCAAATAGTAGCCACATAGGTATCGCCAGCATAATCATGGAAATCGCATCAGGCGGTGTAATAAACATGGCAATGAAAAAACAACCAACAATAATAAAACGACGTTTTTCAACTAAGCTTTTAGTACTTACTGCACCAATTAAAATCAATAACAGAGTAATAATTGGAATCTCAAATGTAACTCCAAAAACTAAGAATAGTTTTAAACAAAATGTTAGATAGCTATTGATATCAGTCATCGGGGCAACTGTTTCGGGAGAGACGCTAATAAAAAAATGTAGAATTGAAGGAAGTACGATGAAGTAGGCAAAAGTAATTCCCGCGTAAAACAACAAGATACTTCCTAGCAGTAAAGGGAAAGCTAATTGCCGCTCTTTCTCATAAAGAGCAGGTTTTATAAAGCCCCATAATTGGTACAGAATAAAAGGTGTTGCAAGCATAATCGCTACAAAAAAATTGAGCTTAAAGGGAGCCATAAATGTTGCTGTTACATCTGTAGCAATCATTGATGAGTTTGAAGGAAGTTGAGCTCTTAAAGGTTCTGATAAAATTTGATAAGTATAATTTGCAAAAGGTAATAAACAAAAAAATAAAGTTAAAAGTACTCCAACGATTTTGAACAAATGTCTTCGCAAAATAACCAAATGTTCAGTTAGTGACATTTTCTCTAATTCTTCTTCCTGGATTTCTTGTTCTATAGAAGATGAGGCTGATGGAGGTAAGGATGTAGTCATGCAATCACCTTTAATTCAATGGGAGGCGAAGGTTGAGTAGCTATTTTTTTTAAATCAAATTGTTTGTTTTGAGAGTTTAAGTAAGTTTGAAAGTACTTGAAGGTAGATATAGATTGATATCCCTTAGTACTTTCAATATTTATAGGACAACATATTTTCTTTATCTGTCTTCCTAGTTTGGATTTTTGAATCGGATCTTTTTTAATTTCGCTCAATGATGCTTGCTGCTGAAGCTCAATGAGACTAGCTTGCATTTTTTCTTCAAGTTCAGACATACGTGCCATTTCTTGCTGTATTTGATCCCTTAGCTCTGATAACCGAAGTTCACGATCAATATCATTTTGTGCATTTCTTACAAAATGCATGATTTTAGCGTACCACTTACCAGCAAAACGAGCTGCTTCTGGAAGCTTCTCAGGGCCAAGTACTAGTAATGCAATTATGCCGAATACTAAAAGTTCAGATAGGCCTACATTGAACATCAGCAGTATCCTTAAATATTAACTTTTATGAGTTGTATCCGAGGTTTTGCTAAGTTCAGAATGCTCGATAGTTTTTGGCTCATTAAGAGCATTATCTTCTTCTCGCATTGATTTCTTAAAGTCCTTAACAGCACCACCTACATCTTTACCAATATTTTTTAGCTTAGATGTTCCAAATAATAGTATTACAACGATTGCAAAGATGATGACATGCCAAATAGATAAACCAGCCATAGTAGTATTCCTTTAAGTTTTTTCCATGAGAATTGATTTTATTGGATTGATTAAATGTCCATTTAGTCAATTCATTGTTTAAAATACTCTAATCATTTAGGGTATTACATTTAAAAATAGTTTATGTGGTTGATCTCTAAAAAGTGGAAATATTCATCAAAAAGCAAGATATCTCCGTCTTTCCCTAGATTAAATTTTGTTGAATACCTTGTACATTTTTATTTACATTGTCTTCTAACATTAAAAATAACCGTTCTTGTGCTTCAGTGGTTGCCCATGCAATATGCCCAGTGATCAGAACATTAGGGTGATTGAGTTTGAGCAGGGGATGGTCGATGGATGGGGGTTCTTGATCAAGTACGTCTGTACCATAACCTGCGATTAGATTTTTCTCCAATGCTTCGATGAGATCACAATCTTTCACCAATTGGCCACGCCCAACATTAATCAGCAGACTATCTTTCTTCATCTGTTGCAGCACGTTCAAGTCAATTAGTCCTTGCGTGCTTTCATCAAGTTTACAATGTAACGAGATAATATCTGCTTGTGAAATGGCTTGTTCAAATGCTACATAGTTCTCACGACATTGAGATGCGCCTTTACGCTCGCTAAAAATAACATTCATGCCAAAGGCTTCAGCTTTTTGTGCCAACGATGAACCGATCATACCTTTGCCAATAATGGTGAGGGTTTTTGCCTTTAATTCTCGCATGGGGGCAGCTAGGTAAAATCCACTATTACTGTGCGACCATGATCCATCCGCAACGCCTGCAACTTGTTGGCTAAAGTTTTTGATTAAATTGATCATCAGTGTAAAAGCATGTTCTGCAACTGCATCCGTCGCCTGACCACGAATATTACAAACCTGAATGCCACGCTGTTTTAACAAATCTACCTTGATATGATTATATCCTGTTGAACATAGTGCCACTAACTTTAAATCAGGATTTTGATCCAGAATTTTTTCATCGATGGATAAATCACTTAGTATAATCACATCCTGATGATGGACTTTTTCATAAAACTCTGACTGACTGAGTTGTTGGTATTCCGTATACTCAACAGGAAAATCAAATTTAAATGATTGATCTAAAAGTACATATTTTTCAACACAAGTCACTTTAATTTTGCTCATTTTATTTTGCTCTCCTAGTTAAGTGTTATATGAAATATCTCAGTCATTGCGTGTTTGCTGGATACAGATCTGTTCAAATTCAGCCTTTTTATACCGTTCATAAGCAGATTTACTCATCACAACAACCGATGCGCGTCCTTTACGTGTAATTTCAACAGGATATCCAGATAAAGCGCGACCCATGACTTGTGAAAGTAATGCTTTTGCATTGGTATGATTTACTTGCTCCATTTCATCCTAGCTCCTCATTTTGAAATAGCCCAAGACCAGCTTGGGCGATATTACTTAAATACAGGTATAGCCAGCATCGGCGGTAATAATTGAACCTGTGAGTAAACTTGAAGCATCCGAAGCAAGGAATTGCACCACTGAGGCAATCTCATGCGGTTGTCCCATGCGTTTGGCAGGGGTCATATCCAACCATTGATTGACCAGATCACCTTGACCTTCAAGATTTTGTAATAAGGGTGTTTCAATATAAGTGGGGGCAACCGCATTTACCCGAATGTTACGTCTGGCCCACTCAACCGCCAAAGATTTGGTTAAATGATGGACACCTGCCTTTGATGCATTATAGTGACATTGTGGTTGTGGAACGTTGACGATCTGTCCTGACATTGAACCAATATTGATAATCGAGCCTTTTCCAGCTTCTAGCATACGACGACCAAAACCACGACAGGTACGGAACACACCTGTCAGATTAATATTGATCACTTTATCCCATTCGGCATCGGTCATGTCTTCTGCTGGGGTATTGGTGACAATACCTGCATTACACACCAGAATATCCAGTGGAGGTAAGGCGGCTGCGAGGGTATTAATGGCAGTACTATCAGTGACATCCAATACTTCTGCACGAGCATGATAACCTTTGGCTTGTAATGCTTGCGCCGTTGCATTGGCACGTTCAAGCAAAATATCGGTACAAATGACCTCAGCCCCTGTTTCTGCCAATGCTTCTGCGATTGCTGCCCCGATACCTTGACCTGCACCAGTCACTAAAGCACGTTTATTGCTTAAATCCTGTTTATTGCGATAATCCATAATCTTTCTCTTTTTATTATGTGAGTGCGCAGCGTAACGACTCACCACGTAAACCACGTAATGCTTCTTCAGATGCTAATCGCTGTAAGGTATCTACCGATGTATCGGAGAAGAAAGCTGCATGGGGTGACATGGTTAAATGTGGTGCAGTACGCAAAGGAGAGTCTGTAGGTAAGGGCTCTTTTTCAAATACATCAAGTCCAGCACCAGAGATTTGTCCGCTCACCAACGCTGCTGCTAATGCTGCTTCATCAATCAGTCCACCTCTTGAACAGTTAATGAGGACAGTACCTTGAGGCATTTGTGCAATGGCTTTTGCATCAATTAAATGACGAGTTTCTGGTGTTAATGGAACATGGAGTGATAGTACATTGGCAGAAGAAATCACCTGATCCTGTGGCATCAAGGTAATGCCTGCTGCTTTTGCCTGCTCTTTAGTGACATAAGGGTCAAAGCCAATAATGTTACAGCCAAAGACTGCCATGCGTGTTGCATAAGCACGTGCAATTCGCCCTAAACCAATTAGACCAACTGTGGTGTTGCGTAGTGAACGAACACCATCGACCATTTGATCAATCTTCCATTCACCTGCACGTATACCTTGATCATATTGCCCTAGTTTACGCGCCATCATCAAGGTCATGGCAGTGGCATGATCAGCAACTTCTTCGATGCCATAATCAGGGACATTACAGACACGAATGCCAAGTTCTTTAGCTGCGGCAAGGTCAACATTATCCACACCGACACCATAACGAACAATCGTCGCACCATTTGCCATGGCTTTCATAACATTATGAGTCATTGGTGCAAAATTATTTAAAACTACAGTAGCGTCAGTAACGGCTCGTATTGTTTCTTCTTCAGTTTTACACTGAAACTCTTCAAAGCTTGCACCAGCATTATGTGCTGCCATTTGTTCATGTCGGGTATTACCAAAGGCTTGATCGGTAACTACTAATTTCATTAGATCAATCCTCGTTTAACTAAATTGCGCATTAATGCACGTGTGCCATAAGTCCATGGTGCAGCTTGGTCAGCATACACAACAGTATTACGTAATGTACCTAATAGAGGAGTCGAAATTTCAACCACATCACCAGGTTTATGTGTAAAGCCAGAACCTTTACCTTCTCGGTCCTGTGTTGGTGCAAACATTGTGCCTAAAAAAAGCATAAAACCGTCTGGGTATTGGTGTGAGTCATTGTATGTTTGTGCGACCAAATTGGCTGGTTTACGGCTGATTTCTGCCATATTGGAATGACCGGACATGTTGAAGCCATCTTCTGCACCTGTCACGGACATTGTTAGAGACGCATTTTCAATTTCTTTAAGCGTGAAATTTTCGTCAAATAAACGAATAAAAGGGCCAATTGAACAAGAAGCGTTATTATCTTTTGCTTTACCAAGCAACAAAGCTGAACGTCCTTCGACATCACGCAGATTGACATCATTACCTAAGGTTGCACCTCGAATATTGCCTTTACTATCTACAGCTAAGACTACTTCTGGTTCAGGGTTGTTCCATTCTGAAATACGATTGATACCAACTTGAGCGCCATATCCTACTGCTGACATGGGTTGGGATTTTGTAAATACTTCTGCGTCTGGGCCAATACCTACTTCTAAATATTGTGACCATAAACCTTCAGCAATTAAGGTTGCTTTAACTTCAGCGGCTTTTTCTGAACCAGCTTGAATATTAGATAAACTACCGCCAATAAGAGAACCAATACGTTGACGTAAAGCTTCTGCTCGTGCCGGATCACCTGACGTTCGCTCATCAATTACGCGTTCAACCATACTTTTTGCAAAGGTAACACCACAGGCTTTTAATGCTTGAAAATCGCAAGGTGCAAGTAAGCAAGGTCGATCAGAGTGATAACCCATTTCTGATGGGTTAAGAACTAAATCTTCAACTTTTCCTACAACCTCACCTGTGAGTTTCTCAAAACGATCAGCTGGTTCATTATCTAGAAAATCGGCCATTGATATAACTGAATCGGTGACATCAATCAAAATATTTTCTCGTAAAATGACAACTGATGGGCCTTTATTGGGAATCCAAATTCGTCCAACGAGTTTGGCGTGTTTGAGTGTTGTAGGTAACATGAGGGAGTCCTTCCGTTGTTTGTAATTCTCTTCATGTAGTAATACTACTTTTTAATTTTAGGTTTGGTCAAGTAGTAGATGTGCTAGAGATATGATTATTTGATTTAAAAATTATAAAATTAATTGTAATCATATATTTGTGTATATTTTTTATTTTATTTTTCGTGGTTGAGCTAATATTTATTAATCAGTTATTTTTAAAATTTTATAAATTCTTCTTGCACAAATGTAGTGTTACTATATATTCTAAAATCTAACAATAAGGTTACCCGCATAGGACGACGTGGAGTAAATGATGAAAAATAATGCTTTATCTGAACTAATCGCTGAATTAGATAACTCTTTGTATATAGATGGAAAATTCTTGAAAGGTAAAGGTGCAAGTCTACCTGTTATGAATCCAGCAACCAGCGATGTGATTGGTCATATAGCTGCAGCAACATCCGATGAGATTGATATGGCTGTTTCTGCTGCGCATAGTGCATTTCGTTCATGGTCTAAGGCATTGCCGAAAACTCGTGCTACAGCATTACATCGTTTAGGTGATCTTATAGCTGCTGATGCTTTAAATATGGCAATGATCATGACAGTAGAGCAGGGTAAACCAGTAAATGAGGCGAAGGGTGAAATTCTAAAACTTGCTGAAGCCTGTCATTTCTATGCTGAAGAGGCAACACGCGTACATGGGGAGATTATTCCGAATGATCAACCTGGTTTCCAAAGTTTAGTTATACGTGAACCAATTGGTGTAGTTGGGGCAATTACACCTTGGAATTATCCAGCTGAATTAGTTGGATGGAAGTTATGTGCCAGCCTTGCTTCTGGATGCACTATCGTAATTAAACCTGCTGAATTGACACCATTTACAGCTTTAGCCATTGCACAAAAATGTAATGAAGCTGGTATTCCTAGAGGTGTTGTCAATGTATTAACGGGGAAAGGCTCACAAGTAGGGCAGGCGCTAGTTGAACATCCGCAAGTAGATAAAATTGCGTTTACAGGATCAAGTGCAATTGGCTTACATATTCAGCAAAGCTGCCCGCAAGTGAAGCGTATGTCTTTGGAGTTGGGTGGAAACTGTCCTCTTATAGTCACAGCAAGTGCTGATGTTGAAGCGGCAGTGAAAGGTGCGGCGCGCCGTAGCTTCCGAAACTGTGGGCAAATTTGCATCGCGATCAACCGTATTTATGTGCATCGTTCTATATATGAAGAGTTTGTCAGCAAGCTTGCTTCTGCTGCTGAGGCCTTGAGTGTAGATAATGGTCTAGACAACCCATCTGCTGATCTAGGAGCAATGGCTTCTGCCGAACCTTTAACTAAAACACGTACTCATCTTGAAGATGCTTTGGCAAAGGGTGCACGTTTAGTAGCTGGTGGTAAAGCACCTGAGGGTGATCAGTATGCTCAAGGTCATTTCTTCCGTCCGACAGTGGTCGCAGATTGTAACCATACTATGAAAGTCATGACTGAGGAAACATTTGGTCCGCTTGTTGGAATTGCTGTATTTGATGATATTGATGAAGCTATTAATTATGGAAACGATACACCTTATGGCTTAGCTGCATACTGCTATGCACGTGATCTGACCGAAATTCATACCATTTCGGCAGGTCTCGATTATGGCAATGTCGCAATCAATAATGTTGATGCTGGAATTATGAATGCACCATATGGTGGGCGGAAGCAAAGTGGTGTTGGCTATGAACATGGCCGTGAAGGATTACTTGAATATTTTAATTTTAAACATGTTCGTTTACACCACGGAGTGGGGAATTGAGCCATGCAAGTGCTTCTAGGGATAGATATAGGAACTTCAGGATGTAAGGCTTTATTAATTGATATTGATGGGAAGGTTGTTTCTGCTGATACAGCAACTTACCCATTATCTAGACCTCGACCTGGTTGGACAGAGCAAGATCCTGAGCTTTGGGTTGAAGGTGCACGTAAGGCCGTGGAGGGAGCATTGGCAAAAGCTCCTCCCGTTGAAATATTGTGTATCGGGTTATCTGGACAAATGCATGGATTAGTTCCACTTGATGCAACACATCAAGTTTTACGTCCAGCTATTTTGTGGAATGACCAGCGTAATCAAGCTGAGTGTAACGATATAGTTGCTATTGCGGGTGGTTTGGATGGGCTACTTGCGGCAACTAATAACAGAATGTTGGTAGGTTATACAGGTGGCAAGATTCTTTGGATGCAGCGTCATGAGCCTGAATTATTTGAACGTATCACTACAATTTTGAATCCTAAAGATTATTTGCGTTTAAGGCTTACAGGAGTAATTGCAACTGAAGTTTCTGACGCTTCTGGTACGGGTTTGTTTGATGTGCGTTCTCGACAATGGGCAACTGATCTAATTGAAAAGATTGGTGTTAATCCAGAAATACTTCCTCCAGTTTTTGAATCACAAGTCATATCTGGGCACGTTTCGGCAGCGGGCGCCGCATTATTTGGTCTACCTGTGGGTGTGCCTGTTGCTGGTGGAGGTGGAGATTCTGTGATTCAAACTTTCGGCTCAGGTGTGATTGAGACTGGTGAATTGCAAACGACTATAGGTACGGGAGGTATTCTTGCTGCTGCCTTGGATGCGCCTCAAAATAATCCTGATGGTCGTTTACAAGTATTTTGTAATGTAACTGCAGATAAATGGCACTGTATGGGTGTGTCACTCAATGCGGGCAGCACGATGACTTGGTTTCGTGAAACTTTTTGTCTAGGAAAGGATCAACAACCGCTTTCATGTGAAGAGGTTGTGATGCATGCAGCTGACAGTATAGCCGGTGCACGCGGGTTGTTATTTTTACCTTATTTATACGGCGAACGATGCCCGCACCCAGATCCAACTACACGTGGTGCATTTATTGGTCTAACAGCACGACATCATTACGACGATATGGCGCGCTCCATCATGGAAGGTGTTGTTCATGCTTTGGCTGACATGTATGCCTTGATGAAGCCATTAGGTATTGAAAATCGTGTAATTAAGGCCTCAGGTGGCGGTGCTAAATCAACATTATGGCGGCAAATACAGGCAGATTTATTTGGCTGTGAGGTCGTAACAACCGATGGTGCAGCTGAAGGCGCTGCCTTTGGGGCGGCATTGGTAGCAGGGTTAGCAATTGGGGTTTGGCCTGATGCTCAGAGTGCGATTAAAAATTTTCGTGCGATTTCCCGTGAACAACCGAATTTAGCAGTCGCTGAGGTGTATTCGCAAGCACATGAATTGTTTCGCAGTCTTTATCCAACATTAGGGAAGACGCTTACTGCGCTCAGTTCTCCAATTTTTGATCAATAATTGTTAGGGATTTGTTTATATGACGGTTTATTCAGCTTTTATCTTTGATTTGGATGGAACACTTATTGATAGTGCTCCCGATATTGCAGAAGCTTTAAATATTGGTTTTGCCCAAAATAGTTGGCCAAAACTTGAAGCGAAATATGTAGAGCAGTTTCTTGGTAATGGTCCGCGTAGACTTATCACTGATATTTTAGATGAATTGGGTATCCAATATGATGATGAAGTGGTGGAGCAAACACTGACTAATTACCAAGAGGCATATATGGCTAATCCTGCTGGTAATACTCGAATTTTCCCACATGTTCGGGAAGATCTTGAGGCATTAAAATCAGCGGGTATAAAATTGGGGATTTGCACCAACAAAACACATGCTATCACTGCTAAAGTGTTGGAACAACTCGGCTTGTCCGAGTTGTTTGATGTTGCATTGGGGGCTGATGCTGTACCTGCTTGTAAACCAGATCCTAAGCATTTGCTTGCTGTAGCAGAAGCGATGAACTTAGATTCAGGATACTGGGCTTATGTTGGCGATACCCCTATTGATCAACAGGCAGCAGTAGGTGCGGAGGCTCCATTTTTTGTGGTGCCTTGGGGCGGTGGCCCTGAAGTAGAAGTTTCGTCAAAACAGCGATTGAGTCGTTTGGCGGATTTGTTACAAGTTTGATTTGAAGTGCTGTCCAGTGGCGGCCAGGAGTTTGGTGAGATGACCGTCAGTTTATTACAACGGATTCTTCAAGAAAGTGAAAATATGCATCGTGCTGAAAAGCGGGTAGCTGATTTCGTTGTATCTTCACCTTCAGAAGTGATTCAGATGAGTATGGCTAGTTTGTCGGAAGCCTGTTCGGTCAGTGATCCAACAATTATGCGCTTTTGTCGTCGTTTTGGTTTTGAGGGTTATCAGGATCTGAAACTCCAGTTAGCACAGAGTTTAGTGCCATCAGCACCATTTGCATACGAACAGATTATTCCTAATGACAATATTGAGAATATTGTGCGGAAAACCTGCCGTAATTCTTTGAATGCGATTCAGCGATTAGCGGAAGATTTAGTTCCAGAGCAGATCACAGAAGCAGCTAAGTATCTAAGAGAGGCAAGTTGGCTAGGGATATATTCAACAGGGATGTCTGAAATTAATGCCGTTGATGCGGAACATAAATTTCAACGCCTTGGTATCCGTTGTCAAGCGTTGTTGGGTGCTAAGCATCAGCGTATTCATGCTGATAGTGCAAGAGAGGGAGAGGTTTTTCTAATTTACTCCCAATCTGGACATACTCGACAAATGATTGATATTGCAACAATTGCTCGCAAGCATGGCGCTAAGGTGGTTTCGATTGCAGCAGATGATAGCCCATTGGCACAAGTTTCGGATGTAGTAATTGCAGTGCAGCCTTATGAACATACTGAATTGATGACTCCCTTGGCTTCCCGGTTAAACCATCATCTTGTAACAAACATGTTAGTCACTGCCATTGCGATCGCAAGTGGTAGTCAATTTCCAGATCAATTGCCTGCGCTTGACTTTTGGCGTACGGAAAAGATTTGATCCATTAAAACAGTGCAGTATTGAGCTGCGTAAAAGGAGTACTCAATGAGTAATCAACAGAATGAAGCAAAAAAAGTAGCAGGGCGTCGAGTGATTCAAGATTTCATTCATGATGGAATGAAATTAGGATTAGGTTCTGGGACGACTTCACATTTTTTTGTTCGTGAACTAGGGGTGTATATAAAGGAAAATGGATTAAACCTGATCTGTACAACAACTTCTCGTTCTACGATTGATGTAGCAAAAGAGGTGGGAATTGAGATTGTTGATCCAAATGAAATTGGTGAAATAGATCTAACTATTGATGGGCCAGATGAGGTTGATCGTGAATTTAATATGATCAAAGGTGGTGGTGCTTGCCTGCTTTGGGAGAAGATAGTTGCACATGCTTCGAAACAAATGATCTGTATCTGTGATGAAACTAAAATCGTGGACTCCTTAGGTGGCTTTCCGCTTCCTGTTGAAGTGGTTCAATTTGGTTGGAAGCAAACCCAGCGGATGGTAGAGCGTGTATTAGCAGAACATGGTATCAAGAATATCAAGATTGAGCGCAGGATGCGTGAAGGGCAACCTATCATTACAGATAGTGGTAATTTTATTTTGGACTGCCACTGTGGTCCGGTTCTTAAAGATCCATCACCATTAGAAATCCAATTAAATCGTATTCCTGGTGTAGTAGAAAATGGCCTATTTACCCGAGAAGCTGTAGGTATGGTTGTTGGTTGTTTTGATGGAAGTTCATACGTTAAAATGCGATAATATAGTAAAACTATATTAAACTGTCGTAATATGAAAATCCTGATGCAAGCTTCAAACGGAGCAAATTCTTTTAAATACTTTATTTATTAGTGTTTTACTAGGTTTTTATTCCATTAAATTGATTGCTTATATTTTTTTGTGAATATTTTTAAATATTCCATTAGGGACGTTATTGACAGTTTAATAAAAAATGTAGTATTACTACATTTGGAAAATAAGGAATAAATGGAGATGTTCCAATGACAAAATCAAATCAGGGTGGGATTAGCCGCCGTAACTTATTAATCAGTGCAGCCGCCGCAGGTATTGGGCTAAGTCTTGGTGGGTTAACAGGCTGTAGTCGCTCTGCCTCTACAGCAGGGCGTCTTTCAATTCCATATTCTAATAAAAGTCTCGATTATTATTTTTTTGTGATTCAGGAAGAAGCAGTAAAGCGTGCTGTTAAAGCAAGTTCAGGTGAGTTCCAGGCAACTAATGCCAATTTTGATAGCACTCGTCAGCTTGAACAATGGCAGAGCCTGCTTTTGTCAAAACCATCTGCAATTATTTCAGATTCGATTGACAGCCAAGCTATTGTTTCTGCAATTAAACGCTATAACCAGCAAAAGATTCCAGTTGGAATTATTGATACTCCAGCGGATGGTGGCGATGTTGCTATTACTGTCAGTTTTGATAATTTTCAGGGTGGTGTGATTGCTGCTGAAGAAATTGTTAGTCGTTTAATTAAAAAATATGGAAAACCGAAAGGTAAGGTATTGAATTGTTTTGGTGCTCTAGCTTCGGTTGCATGGCGCTTGCGTAAAGAAGGTATGGATTCAGTTTTTGCAAAATATCCAGAAATTACTTATTTGTCTCGTCCTACTGAAGGACAGCTCGACAAAATGCTTGCTGTTACTTTGTCTACTTTATCTGAGCATCCAGATCTAGATGCAGTCCATGCGCCATCTGATTCTCCAGCACGTGGTATAGCAACAGCTCTTCAGCAGAAAAATCGTTGGAAAAAAGTCGGTGAAGAAGGTCATGTCATATTTGTAACTATTGATGGCGAACCAATTGCATTGAAATGGATTCAAGAAGGTTACATGGATGCTTGCGTTTCTCAAGATCCAGTAGCTTATGGTGAAATTGCTGTTGAAATGATAACGAAACATTCATTGAAAAATGAAGCAGTTCCTTTGGGTGAGTACCAAAACAAAAAATATTTCTGGGAAAAGGGCTCAATAGTCAAAGGTAAAACAGGACCAACTCTGATTATTCCAGCTTTTGTTATTAGTAGTGAGAATGCTAGCGATCCAAGACACTGGGGAGCTGTAGCCGAAAAAGACTGGGGAATTCCTTACGCCTAATCGGTAATTAAGGTTGAGAGCTTGTTCCAGTGTTGAAAGATAAGGAATGTTGAGAGAGTAAAATGGGCTTACATGAACGGAATATTGAAAAAGTAATAGATGATCAGATTCTTAAAATTGAGAATATTACAAAAAGTTATGGTCCTGTCCAAGCATTACGAGGCGTAACGGTTGAGATTCGAAAAGGCACTATTCATGGATTGTTGGGCGAAAACGGTGCAGGCAAATCTACCTTAGTTGGCATTATTTCTGGACAAGTCACTCCTACATCTGGGCGGATTATTTTAAATGGAAATGTGCTTGAACGTGTTGATGTAAAAGCTATGGAAGCAGCGGGCGTTTTTTTAGTGACGCAAGAACCGATGATCATAGATAACATGACAGCAGCTGAGAATTTGATGCTTGGTATTTGGCCAAACAAAAATGGTTTCGTAAGTTGGAAAGCCTTACAGACGAATGCAAATCGTATGCTTGAAGGAACTGGTATTGATGGTAAGACTTTAGCAGGACACTTGGATGCGGTGGCACGACGTAAGTTAAATATTTTACGCGCGATGTTCTCTGGTGGTCGAGTAATTATTTTGGATGAGCCAACAGCTGCATTAACAGTTGCTGATCGTCGTCAATTATTTGAATTCATGCATGAGCTAAAGGCTACTGGCGTAACATTTATATTTATATCCCATTATAACGATGAAATCCTTGAAATATGTGATGCTGTCACTGTCTTACGAGATGGTAGCTTGGCAGGTGGCTCTGAAAATGTTCGAAAAATGAGTTCTGAACAACTTACTGAACTGGTAATAGGACGAGATCTCAATTTATTCCAACGTGAAAGACAAGATTTTACTGGATTGGCCCCAGCAGTCACTTTAAAGGATGTGCGTGGAAAATATCTTGCTGTAGATCAACTGACGATCAGCCCAGGTGAGGTTATTGGATTTACTGGCCTTCCTGGTGCAGGTGCAAAAGAAATTGCTCGAGCTATTTTCGGTTTACATCCAGCTCAAGGCACTATCTCTATGAATGGTGAGGTATGTCCTTTGCCAACCTCTCCGAGAGAAGCCTTCGATATGGGGATTGCTTACCTCTCAGATGATCGCCGTCATGATGGTGCTGTAGGGCAGATGTCTATCGGCTCAAATATAGCTCTTTCATCTCTAGCTTTACGATCAAAGTTTGGTTTTATTGATCATAAGGCTGAGGAATCTGTAGTCACGCATTATTTCAAGGCAATGGGAGTGAAAGCATTAAACCCCGAATATGCCGTAGACACATTAAGCGGCGGGAATCAACAAAAAGTATGCTTAGGGCGTGTATTGGCAGCAAAACCACGACTTCTTATGGTGGATGAACCAACTCGTGGAATTGATATTGGCGTGAAACAAGATGTATTACGGATTATCGATGAACTAAGCCGTGCAGGAGTGGCAGTCATCATTGTTTCAACAGATATGGATGAATTAGTACGTGTTGTAGATCGCGTCTGTATTTTTGAACAAGGAACTGTAAAAGAAACATTATTGGGTAAGGATATTACTGTTGACCGGTTACGTAGATCAGTTCAAGCGTAAGGTAAACGGACAACAATAGGAGACAAGGAAATGAGTAACGAAACAACGGTTAGCAATGTGATCACACCCACTGCATCTAAGAAAAATACCCGAGAAATTTTAGGCTGGATTTTACACAATGTCGTATGGATTTGGTTGATTGCATTAGTTGTTATCTTTGGTGTGTTTAATGAGTACTTTTTAACTCTATTCAATTTACAAAATATCTTAGTGCAAGCAACCGTGTTAGGGCTTTTAGGTTTAGCTGTAGCACTGCCACTTTTGATTGCTGAAATTGATCTATCAATTCCCGCTAATGCAGGATTTTCAGCAGCAGTTGGTGCTATTGCATATTCTGACTGGGGATTACCTTGGTTTGCCGCTATGCTGATTGGGCTTGCCGTTGGAACATTTATTGGCTTCTTCAATGGTTGGTGTATTACTCGCCTGAAAATGGTTTCTCTAATTGAAACTCTAGCCATGATGATCATTCTGCAAGGTGCACTATTAGCATTAACGCAGGGTAAAACACTGAATAATTTTGCAGATGGTTATACATGGGTTGGGCAAGCTACGATTGGTACATGGCCATTAATGCCTATTGTTTTCTTGATAATGCTAGTGATCGTAGGAATTGTTCTTAAAAATACTGTATTAGGGCGGTCAATCTATGCTGTAGGTGGAAACCCAGCAGCTTCGCTTTCTGCTGGAATTAGAGTGCGTCGAGTTAAAGTGATTACATATACCATGTCTGGTTTTCTTGCCGCACTTGCAGGTTTCTTACTTGCATCATGGCAGATGGCAATCACCTCCAATCAAGGATCTAGTTACTTACTTTATGCGATTGCTGCTCCAATTATTGGTGGTGTAAGTGTGTTTGGTGGTCGCGGTAATGTAAAAGGTGTACTTGGAGGAGTGTTATTACTAACAGTAATTCAAGTTGGTCTCGCAATTGTAAATGTGCCTTCTTTCTATGTGGGCATGATTGGGGGAGTCATGATCTTTATTGCTGTCGCAATCGATGCGATTAGAGTTCGATATTTTGGATAATTCACTTAACTTAAATCAGGAAATAGTAATGTCTTTTAAACCACACGGTAAGCACTTGATAGCTGGGCAGTGGATAGCTACTGACTTAACCTTTATGAGTGAGCCTGCCGAAGGAACATCTCACCGTTTTTCAACTGGTAATATTGAGCTGGTGAATCAAGCATGTGAGGCAGCTGAAGATGCTTTCTGGAGCTATGGTTATTCAACACTTGAGCAACGTGCCACATTTTTAAACACGATTGCTGAAGAAATTGAAGCCCGTGGTGATGCCATTACAGAAATTGGTTCACAAGAAACAGGCTTGCCAAGAGCTAGACTTCAGGGGGAGAGAGGCCGTACTGTTGCACAGCTTCGAATGTTTGCATCACATATTTTGAAAGGTGAGTTTTTAGATCGTCGTCACGATATTGCTTTGCCTGAACGTAAGCCTTTGCCTCGTCCTGATATTCGATTAATGCAACGACCAATTGGGCCTGTTGCGGTATTTGGCGCTTCAAACTTTCCGTTAGCTTTTTCAACAGCGGGCGGAGATACAGCCTCAGCTTTAGCTGCTGGATGTCCAGTAGTTGTTAAAGGTCATGAAGCTCACCCAGGGACGACAGAGATTATTGCAGAAGCAATTCATGCAGCGATAAAAAAATGTAATTTACATGTAGGTGTATTTAGCTTCATTCACGGAGGAACATTTGAAGTTGGTAAAGCGTTGGTACAACATCCTCTTATTAAAGCTGTCGGGTTTACGGGTTCACTTCGAGGGGGGCGTGCTTTATTTGATTTATGTGTTTCTCGCCTTGAACCTATTCCATTTTTTGGTGAGTTGGGTTCTATAAATCCAATGTTTATTTTACCTAAAGCTATTGAGAGTCGCGGGGGAGAAATATCAAAAGGATGGGCAGAATCTTTAACTTTAGGAGCTGGTCAATTCTGTACTAATCCTGGGGTTTCAGTTTTAATTGAAGGTGAGTTTGCTGACAAGTATATACAGACAACTATACAAGCTCTTAAGTCAGTACAAGCGCAAGTTATGTTAACAAATGGAATTGCGAATGCGTATCGCGATGGACGTGAACGTTTGAAAAACATAAACGATGTCAAAGAAATGGTTTCATCGAGTTGCGAGCTTCGTAATGCGACACCTTCTCTTTTTATCGCTACTGCAAAAGAATGGTTTGATAATACTGTTTTAGAGCAAGAAGTGTTTGGACCTTTAGGAATAGTACTATTAGTCAAAAACTTAGATGAACTAATGCAAGTTGCTAAATCTCTGGAAGGGCAAATCACTTGTACGATTCATCTCGATGAAGATGATAAGGAGATAGCTAGTAAATTATTACCTATACTTGAACGAAAAGCTGGACGTATTCTTGCGAATGGCTTTCCTACAGGAGTCGAAGTTTGTGATGCCATGGTTCATGGAGGACCATATCCAGCTTCAACTAATTTTGGTGCAACTTCAGTAGGAACTATGGCTATTCGACGGTTCTTGCGTCCAGTAAGCTATCAGAATATTGCAGAAGATTTGCTTCCATTAGATTTACGTTAAGCAAAAATAAAAGTAATAAACTTAAAGAATTGAACAGAGGTAAAAAAATGGAAATTGTTTTACCTCATTCTAAATAAGTTCAAATGTAATAAACGAAATCTATAGAGTGTTGCCTTTATCCGTCCAACTTATTTTAAGTATAGGACAGGGCAAACTCATGTTAAAAAAAAGGAATTTAAAATGAAAAGAATCCCATGGATTGTTGGTACAGCAGTTTTTTTATTATCTCAAACTGCTTTTGCTATTGAATTTAATGGTTATTTCCGTACAGGAATAGGGCAAACAGACAATGGAAAAACTCAAGAGTGTTTTCAACTCACTGGAGCCCCTTCCAAGTATCGTCTTGGTAATGAATGTGAACAATATGGAGAGTTATTTGCAAAACAGAATTTGATCAAACTCCAAGATAATTCTGAAATCAGTATCAATGGAATGCTTCAACTATACAACCAGTATGGTCAAACACTAAGTTTTAATGACGATAATGGTTTTACCCGTTTAAACCAAATTTATCTAGATTGGAGAAATATTTCATTTTTAAATGGCGCAAATATTTGGGCTGGTAGAAGATTCTATAATCGTAATGATATTAATATGTCGGATTTCTTTTACTGGAATCAGAGTGGTACTGGCTTTGGTATTGATGACTATAAAGTAAATGGCCTGTCCTTAAGCTATGTTTTTTCTAGAAAAGATAACGTATTTCAAGAAAAGTATATCAACCGGCATGATCTGACTGTGAAAGGATTTAAATTAGATCCAAAAAATACGATTAACACAGGTCTGTCATTAGTTGACGCTGATGAATTGGGATGGGCTGTGACTGTTCAAAATGTCACTTCAGATGTTCTTAATGGTAAGAATACTGTTGCTATGCAATATGGACAAGGAGCTGGAATGGGATTGAGCTATACAGGCAATCCTGAACTTGATCGTGATAATTCATCCTTACGATTTGTTGAAGCTCTAGACTGGGAATCAGACAGCAAAAAATTGAATGGACAAGCTCAATTTATTTATCAAAAAGATCAATTCAAAAATAAAGATGATAGTGAATGGATTTCAGTTGGCTCTCGTGTCGCATATGTGGTCCAAGATCACTTTAAAATTTCAACAGAAGTTGGCTATGATCAAATCTCAGCTAATGATCAAACTAGGAATTTAACCAAATTGACCATTGCTCCAACTTGGTCAATGAAGGGTACAGGATTCTATGACAGACCCGAATTACGTTTGTACTATACCTATGCATTTTGGAATGATAATGAACAGAAGTTAAGAGATATCTCTCTATCAACTAATAATTTTCAGAATGTCAGTCATGGATCAAATTTTGGAGCTCAATTAGAGTATTGGTGGTAAAACTTTTCTTTTAGATAGAGTGAGGGAATAAAATTCTCACTCTATTTTTTTATTAATTACGATTATTTATAGATTAATAGATAGAGAGAATTATGAAAGCAGTAATTTTGGAAGAAAAAAATAAACTTCAAATTCGTGATATTCAGCTTGATGAAACATTAGGAATGCATGATGTTCGTATCAAAATTGCTAAAGTTGGAGTTTGTGGAAGTGACGTACATTATTATAAACATGGGAATATTGGAGATTTTGTTGTTAAGGAGCCTATGATTCTTGGACATGAGGCTAGTGGAATTATTATGGAAGTTGGTTCAGCGGTTCAACATTTAAGTGTTGGTGATCGTGTTTGTATGGAACCAGGTATTTTTAAGGCGGATTCCCTAGAAGCTAGGCAAGGTTTATATCACCTTGACCCCGATATCAAGTTTTGGGCAACACCTCCAGTACATGGGGTATTACGTGAGTCTGTAGTTCATCCTGCGAATTTAACTTTTAAGTTACCAGATCATGTCAGTCTTGAAGAGGGGGTGATGGTTGAGCCTCTAGCTTCCGGTGTACATGTTGCATGTAAAGTTGGAATTTGTCCCGGAGATACTGCTGTAGTAGCAGGTGCAGGCACAATTGGGGCATTAATGGCTTTGGCTTTACTTGCCTCAGGATGTAGTCGAGTAATCATCACTGATATTAAACAAGAAAAATTGGATTTTTTAGTCCACCAATATGGCGAGCGCTTGATTGCTTGTAATGTAGAGCAGGAAGATTTAGCACTTTGTGTGCAACACCATTTTGGCCGTGGCGCTGATCTATTCGTCGATTGTAGTGGTAACATTGCTGCAATTATGGCAGCACCTCATTGTTTAAGACCTGCTGGGAAACTTATTTTTGTTGGGATGCCGCAAGAGCCTGTATCAATGGATATCGTTGCAATGCAGGTGAAAGAGATTGAAACAATCTCAATTTTTCGTTATGTAAATAATTATGAACGTTCTATTGCATTAATTGCATCTGGTCAAATTAATGTCAAACCTTTAATATCGAAACATTTCCATTTTGATCAAAGTATTTTGGCCTTTGAGTCGGCTGCTTCAGCATCACCAGATATTATTAAAATTATTATTGATTGTGATCTTTAACTCATATGTAAAATAAATAACCCAGCCGATTTTCTAAGCAGTCGTGCTGGGTTGATTCATTTTAACGCATTAAAAGAGTCCTCTGAAAGCCCAATATTAGTCTTCCAGAGGTATATGTTTTTAACTAAATTAGAAAAATTACCAAGATGACTCTAATTGAATACCGAAATTAGAACCATGACTAGTATTGTTGAAACTACTATCTGAATACATTGAATCTCTCAGTTTCTGCTCATCATCATTCCAGATAGCATAGGTATAGTATAAACGTAATTCGGGTCTGTCATAGAATCCTGTACCTTTCATTGACCAAGTTGGGGCAACGGTCAATTTGGTTAAATTACGGTTTTGGTTATTACTATCTATCTGATCAAATCCAATTTCTGTTGAAATTTTAAAGTGATCTTGGACCACATATGCGACACGAGAGCCAACTGAAATCCATTCACTATCATCCTGATTTTTGAATTGATCCTTTTGGTATAGGAACTGGGCCTGCCCATTAAACTTCTTATTTTCAGTTTCCCAATCCAGAACTTCGATAAATCTTAGTGAGGAGTTATTTCGGTCAAGTTCAGGATTACCTGTATAACTTAACCCCATTCCAGCACCCTCGCCATACTGCAACGCAACTGTATTCTTACCGTTAAGAACTTTAGAGGTGATATTCTGAAGGGTCAATGCCCAACCTGTATGATCTCCGTCGACAATTGATAAACCCGTATTGAGCTTGTTGGTACTATTAAGCTCGATACCTTTAACGGTGAAATCATGTCGGTTTATGTATTCCTTTTGGAATAAATTATCCTTTCTGGAAAACACATAACTTAAAGACAAGTCTTTCACTTTATAGTCATCAATACCAAATCCTGTACCACTTTGGTTCCAATAGAAGTAATCTGACATATTGATATCGTTACGATTGTAATAACGTCGCCCTGCCCAGAAATTACCCCCATTTAGAAAGGAAACATTAGTCCAATCTAAATAAATTTGGGGCAGGCGAGTAAAACCATTTTCACCATTAAATGTTAAGGCTTGACCATATTGGTTATAAAATGCTGCCATAGCATTAATATTAATTTTGGAGTTGTCTGAAAGGGTCAATAAATTTTGAGAAGCAGCAAGCTCTCCATATTGTTCACATTCATTACCAAGACGATACTTGGAAGGTGCTCCAGTGAGTTGAAAACACTCTTGTGTCTTTCCATTGTCAGTTACCCCCATTCCAGTACGGAAATAGCCGCTAAAATCCGCAGCAGAAGCAATCTGAGATAATACAAAAACTGTTGTTCCAACAATCCATGGGGTTCTTTTCATTTTAAATTCCTTTTTTAAAGCATGAGTTTATCTAACCCCACTTATAAATTAAGTAGGGTTGGATAGAGGGATGACACGGGGATTTACTTAATTCGGATTAGTTCCGTTATAAGCATTCTGTAGCAAATGACGGATCGCATTCTTCTCGATAGGTTCTGGGTTCCAGTATGGATTTGATAAAGCGATATCCGTTGCTTTATCCAAATCTAGTTCTGTTAAACCTAATGATGCGAGTGAGAGGGGACCGTCAAGGTCTTTTATTAGATTAAATAAAGCTTTTGCTGCTGTACTTTCGGTAGGGGCATTTAGTGCTCTTTTAATACGTTGCATTGCTTCTGGCGCAGCTTTCTCGTTATATGAAATAGCGTGAGGTAGTACAACAGTATGTGTAGGAGCATGCGGTAAGTTAAAACTTCCACCTAATGTATGGCAAAGCTTATGGTGAATTGCCATACCGACATTACCTAAGACATACCCACATAACCATGCTCCATAAAGGCATAAACTTCTTGCCTCAATATCCTGAGCATTATTTTTTAATTTACGTAGGCCACCAGCTAAAGCACGTATTCCTTCTTCAGCTAAAAGTGACATAATTGGATTACCATTCTGTGCATATAATCCTTCAGCAGCATGTGCAATCGCATTAATTCCACTAGTAATCGACATTTGTAATGGGAGAGTTAATGTCAACTCAGGGTCATAGATAACTGTTTTAGGAAGGACACGAGGATCTTTCCCTGTTTTCTTGATACCATTTTCAGTAATTCCATAGACTGGAGTCATTTCAGAGCCAGCATATGTAGTAGGAATTGCTAAAATAGGTAAATCATATTCTAAAGCAATTGCTTTTCCTAAACCTGTTGTGGAACCACCACCAACAGCAATAGCACAATCAGCGCCCAATTCTTTAGCTACTTCTCGAGCCTCTTTGGCGGATTCAATTGGTACATGCATTACAGCTTTTGAATAGATGCCTACTGAAACATCACCAAGAATTGAAGAAATTTTTTCAGCTAGTTCAACTTGCTCGGGGGTACACAAAATTAAAGCCTTTTTTGCACCTAATAGCTCAATTTCTCTTTGAAGAAATTGGATAGAACCAGCACCAAAAATGACTCTGCTTTGAGGAATATCATAAATAAAATCAGTATTCATAGTTTTCTCTCTTAAGGTAGTGGGGTCGGCTGGTAAGCATAAAATAACCATTCGTTATTTTCTTTTTTCCAAACAGCTAAAGATTTATTATGAAGTTTTTTTTCAACGCTACCTGCAATAAGTTCAGAATGCATTTCTCCAAAAACTAAGGCAAGATCACCAAAAACTTTAATTTTATTAACTGGATGAGTAATCCATTTGTAATCGTAGAATCCCCCAAATAGTTTATTTAAATACGATTCTTTGGTATCAGTTACACCACTTGTATGTGTATAAGTCATATCTGGGTGAGCTAATTTTGCAAAATCTTCATATCGTTTCTCAACGATAGATTTAAATCTCTCATCTTCCAGACGTTTAATCAAAATATCGTCCATCTTAATTACATTTCGCTATCAAACATAATTTTATCCTAACGATTTTTTTTATTTTAAAAATACTGATTTAGAAAAATATATTTTCATTATTGGAAGAATAAAAATAAAAAATCTATGTTTTAGGAAGTAGGATAATAATGAATTGTTCTTTGTAAAAGTTTTAAATAAAAGTCATATCCTACATAAAGCAGGATATGACTCATATTTACAATTAATTAACTTTTTCAATAATTAAGGCAATCCCTTGACCGACACCGATACACATCGAACACAAGGCATATTGTCCTTTGATCTGTTCAAGCTGATTCAAGGCGGTGGTGACTAGGCGTGCACCTGAAGCACCCAATGGATGCCCTAGCGCAATTGCACCCCCATTCGGATTGACGCGTGCATCATCATCTGCCAAACCTAAATCACGGGTCACCGCCAAAGCTTGTGCAGCAAAAGCTTCGTTTAACTCAATCACACCCATTTGCGCTAAAGAGAGATTGGCTTGTTTAAGCAGTTTCTTGATGGCAGGTGCAGGTGCAAAACCCATAATGCGAGGTTCAACGCCCACTGTGGTGGCTGCAATAATTTTGGCACGAGGTTTAAGCTGGTATTTTTCCACTGCTTCATCCGAAGCAATCAATAAGGCCGCAGCACCATCATTAATTCCAGAGGCGTTACCTGCGGTCACAGTACCTTCGGCTTTGACCACACCTTTGAGTTTGGTTAAGCCTTCTAAAGTTGTTGATGCACGTGGATGCTCATCAGTATCCACCACAATGGCATCACCTTTACGCTGTGGAATCGTCACAGGAATGATTTCACGGGCAAAGAAGCCTTTGGCTTGTGCAGTTGCAGTACGTTGCTGGCTGTTTAAAGCAAACTGATCTTGATCAGCACGGTTAATGTTGAACTGTTCTGCCACGTTTTCTGCGGTTTGTGGCATGGTGTCCACACCATACATTTCTTTGAGCTTTGGATTGATAAAACGCCATCCCATAGTGGTATCTTCAATCTTTTGGCTCCGTCCAAAGGCACTGTCTGATTTTCCCATCACATAGGGTGCACGGCTCATGCTTTCCACACCACCTGCAATAATCAAATCAGCTTCGTTGGCTTTAATGGCACGGGCAGCCATGGCAATGGCATCCAGTGATGAACCACATAAACGGTTAACGGTGGTTGCAGGCACTTGATAAGGTAAGCCTGCTAATAATGCTGACATACGTCCCACATTACGGTTATCTTCACCTGCCTGATTGGCACAGCCATAGATCACATCATCCACTTGTTGCCAATCGACACTTGGGTTGCGTTGCATCAAGGCTTGAAGTGGGATGGCTCCCAAGTCATCTGCACGTACTGGTGCAAGACCACCTGCATAACGACCAAATGGAGTACGGATGGCATCAATGATATAAGCGTTTTTCATGTGTTTTTTCCTTTAATCCTCCCTTAATCCCTCCTTTTAAAAGGAGGGAGACCTCACTCTATTGTTTAGGTGAAGTCCCCCTTAACAAAGGGAGATTTAGGGGGGATTTCAATCCTTAAGCTTGAGTCGCATCAATCAACTGAGCACCCGTCAACGCCTGTAACTCCTCAAAGCTCAGACCATCCACTTTCTCAATCACTTTTAAACCATCTGCGGTCACATCAATCACACACAGGTCGGTATAAATACGATCGACACATTTCAACCCTGTTGCTGGATATGAAAGCGCTTCAACAATCTTCGGTTCACCTTGCTTGGTGGTGTGATCAGTGGTGATAAATACTTTCTTGGCACCCACAGCCAGATCCATTGCTCCACCCACGGCAGGAATGGCATCCGCTGCTCCAGTATGCCAATTGGCTAAATCACCATTGGCTGCCACTTGGAACGCACCGAGTACCGCAATATCCAGATGTCCACCACGCATCATGGCAAAGGAATCACCATGATGGAAAAAGCTACCGCCCGTCAGCATGGTGACGTATTCTTTACCTGCATTGATGAGTTCAGGGTCTTCTTCACCTTTGGCTGGTGGCGGACCGAATGCGAGTAGGCCATTTTCCGAATGCAGAAATACATCTTTGTCTGCTGGAAGATAGTTTGAAATCTTGGTTGGAAGGCCGATGCCGAGATTGACATAAGCACCATCTGGAATATCTTGTGCGACACGTTCGGCAATCTGATCACGGCTTAGTTTTTGATAGCTCATGTTTATGCTCCTGTGCCAGTCGTCGCATCAACTGCAACCACATGCTGTACAAAAATCCCAGGGGTAATAATGTGTTCAGGATCAAGCTGACCGAGTTCAGCCAGTTCAGAAACCTGCGCAATGGTGACATCCGCTGCCATCGCCATGATCGGGCCAAAGTTACG